>SL_8KL_010_SEDDRAFT_10001740_pt1 | contig 18806 bp, 15 predicted proteins | sample SodLakKL_010_SED_4_FD_11160 | JGI IMG/M metagenome (IMG submission 11160)
ACAGATACAGATACAGATACAGATACAGATACAGATACAGAACCTTACAACTTATCAGCATTTATTTTTTCGATAAATGCAGCGGGGACTTCGACCAGGATCACCTGGTGCAACTGCTCCAGTTCCAGGGACACCCTCTTTTTGCCTCTCCAGTTGATCCACCTTCCCCTGCTTCCTTTCAACGGGCCATGGACAACCGCAACGGGATCCCCTTTGACATAACTTCTGTCCATTACTTCAAACGCATCCGGGCCTGCAAGGATTTTTCTTATCAAGTCTATCTGTTCGTCAGGAATCACAGCAGGCGCCTCATTGAAATGAATTGCTCGGGCGACACCGTCGGTTTGAACGGCATGATACAGATCCCTCTGCTCCGCATGAATAAACACATAGCTGCTGAAAAGAGGTACCTGAACTTTTTTCTTGCGATCACTCCACTGCCTCACCACGGTTTGCATCGGAAGCCAGACCTCATAACCGCCTGACTCCAGTCGTTCTGCCACTTTTTTTTCAAACCTGGGACGGGTATATAATGCGTACCAATTAAGACTCATATAAATTTGAAGTGATTACGATTAGAAGATCGAAGTGATTAGAAGGTTGAATTGATTAGGAAATCAGCTTTTGATTTCTTGAAAAATACCACTCTTTTGATTGCGTTAATATCACAAGTTGATTGAAAAGATACCAGACAGAATTGAACGGGACTGCATCAGAACAAACTGAATGAAAACATACTGCATCAGATCATACTGAAAAGCCACCCCATCATCACATTGTCCTGTTATCCCCGGTCAGTCGCAACCTCAGGCTTCCGATTCACATTTCATCACGTTGAGGGATATCGGATACATTGAAATGCCGGATTTTTATCTGTCCGTGTGGTTTAATCTGCAATTTTGCATGCACGCCAATTCATTCACATCATTTATACGGAAGCCGGGATTGAATCAATGCTGTAGTTTCATCTTGGCCGCTATACCCGTATCTTTAGAGAATTTGAAACTTATGCCAACTTCAACAAGTATTTATTCATACGTGTCTTATGGGTAAACGAACCCTTGTGACTTCCGCCCTTCCCTATGCCAACGGCCCCATCCATTTGGGACATCTTGCCGGGGCTTATCTGCCTGCCGATTTCTATGTCAGGTACAAGCGCATGCGCGGCGAGGATGTGGTCTTCATCTGTGGTTCTGATGAACACGGTGTACCCATAACCATCGCCGCAGAAAAGGAAGGTGTCTCTCCTCAGGATATCGTGGACCGGTTCCACGATATGAACAAAAAGACATTTGAGGCATTCGGCATTTCTTTTGATTATTTCGGGCGGACCAGCTCCCCGGTGCATCATGAAACTTCCCAGGACTTCTTCCGCGTCCTGAATGAGAAAGGGGTGTTCAAAAAGAAGGGCGAAACCCAGCTCTATGATGAGAAAGCCGGGATGTTTCTGCCTGACCGCTATGTAAGGGGTACCTGTCCGCATTGCAGTTACGCCGAGGCTTTTGGCGACCAGTGTGAAAAATGCGGCACTTCGCTGTCACCTTCCGACCTCATCGAGCCCAGAAGCATGGTCACCGGTGAAAAGCCCGTTTACAGGGAAACCGAGCACTGGTTTCTGCCGCTGGGTGATTTCCAGAACGACCTGCAAGCCTGGCTGGACAGCACTGAAAACTGGAAACCCAATGTGATGGGACAGGTCAAAAGCTGGCTCACCCAGGGACTCGGCGACCGCGCCGTGACACGTGATTTAACCTGGGGCGTTCCCGTTCCGGTCGAGGGATCCGATGGCAAGGTACTCTATGTGTGGTTCGATGCGCCCATCGGTTACATATCCGCCACCAGGGAATGGGCCGAATTGAAAGGTGAGCCCGGACTTTGGGAAAAATACTGGCGGGACGAGGACTGTGACCTGGTCCACTTCATCGGAAAAGATAACATTGTATTCCACTGCATTATGTTCCCGGCTGTATTGATGTCCTACGGCGGATACATCCTTCCGAAAAATGTTCCGGCCAACGAATTCCTCAACCTGGAAGGCCAAAAACTGTCCACGTCACGCGGATGGGCGGTTTGGGTTCATGAGTATCTGAAAGATTTTGAGCCGGACCTGCTGCGCTATGTGCTCGGCACCGGACTGCCTGAAACCAAGGATGCTGATTTCTCCTGGAAATACTTCCAGGACCACGTCAACGGCGAGCTGGCGGATATCTTCGGGAATTTCGTGTTCCGGACCCTTTCGTTCACCAGCAAGAATTTTGACAACAAGATCCCGGCCGCAGCTGATTTTACGGCCGAAGACCAAGCCATGCTGGCTGAGATCACCCGTCTGAAAGATGAGGCAGCCGCATGCTACGAGACGTTCCGGTTCCGAGAAGCGATACAGAAAAGCATGAACCTGGCGCGGGCCGGCAACAAGTATTTTACCGAAATGGAGCCATGGCATCTGCGCAAAAACGATCCTGAGCGTTGCGCTACCGTGCTCAATGTCTGCTGCCAGATCACGGCTGCCCTTTCCGTCCTGTTTGATCCGGTCACACCCGATGCCTGCCGCAAGCTTCGCGAGACCCTCAACATCAGCAATGCAGGCTGGCAGGATATCACCGAGCAGTCGCTTAAAGCCGGCAGTCCTTTCCAAAAAGGAGACATCCTTTTCAAAAAAGTTGAAGATGAAGCCATTGAAGCCCAGCGCCAGAAACTGGAAGATCAGGCCCTGGCGCTGGATGAATCCAAACCTGTCCTGGAACCCCTTAAAAACACCATCACATTCGAAGACTTCAGCAAGCTGGATATGCGGATCGGTGAAATACTGACCGCGGAACGGGTCCCGAAATCCGACAAGCTGCTCAAGCTTACAGTGGATATCGGAATTGAAAAACGGACGATCATGGCCGGCATAGCACAACATGCCGATCCGGAAAAATTGCCAGGAACAAAGGTCGCTGTAGTTGCCAATCTGAAACCCCGCAAGATGATGGGGATCCCGAGTGAAGGAATGTTGCTCATGGCGGAAACTCCTGACGGGCAATTCAAGTTTATCACATCTGAAGCCGATAACGGAAGCACCGTTTCATAATGGCTCAAAGGTCAATTAGTTTATCACGCAGTAAAAAGGAGTTTATATAAGTGTATCGCAATGGAGACCGTGATACCGGTCATATAAATGCTGTATTGCAACCCTGGGGTGCCCGTCAGGGTGAACAGAGTTGCACATTTCGGTTGTACTGTCCCAAAGCATCGCAGGTCGAACTGGTGCTTTTTGACAGCTACCGTCAGCCAAAAGGCCAACACCACCCCATGGACAAGCTTCCCGATGGAAGCTGGGCCCTGGAACTGCCCGGCGAGCACACTGGCAAGTACTATGGCTATCGCGTCCAACATCACCCCGACGAAAAAGGGCAGCTGAAACCTCCTTCCCTGCTTGCCGATCCCTGGTCCACGCAGGTCACTTCCGTCAACCACTATCAGCAGCTCCCGAAAAGCCGGATTGCCGGCCCGGACAGCTTTGACTGGCAGGGCGACACCTTTGTCATCCCGCCTGAGGAACGCGATCTGATCATATACGAAGTCCATGTCAAAGACCTGACCGCCCATCCCTCCGCCGGCGCCAAAAAACCCGGCACATATCTCGGTTTTGTTGAAAAGGATATCACCGGCGGCATCGCCCACCTGAAACGGCTGGGCGTGAATGCCGTGGAGCTGCTGCCATTGCAGAAATTTGCAGGATTTGAACCCCCGTTTGAGATGAACACAGCGGAGGGGTTCCGCAACACCTGGAATCCCTACGGACGCAACTACTGGGGGTATATGACCAGCTTCTTTTTTTCTCCTGAGACCATGTACGCCTCGAACGGCAGCGACCGGGCCGGGATGTTCACAGGTGATCCGGTTACCGCGTCACGGGAGTTGAAGCACATGGTCCGGGAGCTGCACCGCGAGGGAATTGCCGTGATTATGGATGTGGTCTACAACCATGTCTCTCAGTACGACCAGAATCCGCTGTCATATCTCGACAATCAGGAGTTCTTCCGCAGTGACGAGGAAGGCCGGCTTACCAACCACAGTGGCTGCGGCAACGATCTGCGTACGGAATCACCCTATATCCGGGAACTGATCATCTCATCGGTGAAATGGTGGATGCAGGAGTACCATATTGATGGGTTCCGCTTTGACCTTGCCAACCTGATCGACCGGCAAACCATATCTGAAATCCGCCGGGAAGCACAAAAAGTCAACCCCAATGTGCTGCTGATCGCAGAGCCCTGGGGCGGCGGATACGATCCCACCGGCTTTTCCGGACACGGATGGAGCTCCTGGAACGATCAGATCCGGAATGGTGTGAAGGGCATCGACCCCATCCATACGCCCGGGTTCATTTTTGGCAAGTGGCACTATGAGTCGAATCGCGAATCGCTCGAAAACTACATCCGCGGCACGCTGTTGCATCAGTCCAACGGCCGTTTCCATCATCAGGAACACGCGCTGAACTATCTGGAATCCCACGACGGGTACACCCTGGGCGATTTCATCCGGATTGCCCTTGACCACGGGAAAAAAGATGCCGTTTTCCAGAGTAAAACACCTGTAATTGCGCTGAGTGATCAGGAGATGAAGTGCGCCCGTTTGGCTGCCCTGTTCCTGCTTACGGCGCAGGGCATCCCGATGATCCACTCAGGCCAGGAATGGGGGCGATCGAAGTGGATTGTCCCGGTAAATCCACGCGACGTGAATTCCGGAAAACTGGATCATAACAGCTACGAGAAAGACAACGAAACAAACTACCTGGATTTTACGGAAATAGAGGCCAATGCCGGCCTGTTTGACTACTACCGCAACCTGATACGGCTGCGCAATCAGAATCCGCAGCTAAGACTGGCCGAACCCCATGAAATCCATTTCCATCCCTACGAGGATGCCCTGCACATCACATTTGAAATCCACAGCCATCATCAGCCCGGACAGCGGATGCTTATCAGCCTGAATGGCAACTCCCATAACGAGTTTACCGTCACTGTTCCGGAGGGCCGGTGGGAACAAATCGCCGATGAAACGGAAGTCAATACGGACAATCCCCAGCCCGTCCAGGGATCCGAGATCACCGTCCCGCCGACATCCGGCATTATCCTCAGACAACTGCTCTCCTGAGCTGACGGGTCTCTTCAGCTAGACGGCGGGGCCTTTGTGAGGCTATTTTTCCTGTTGCTCTTGAACCCGCGTTGCAGTATACTCTGTGCTTATCTCGCTTACCTTCCTGACGGACAGGATATTACAGGACGTAATCGGAGAATAAATTGTCAGAACATAGGACTGAAAGAGGCAACTGGAATTCCAAGCTTGGTTTTGTACTGGCGGCGGCCGGATCTGCTGTCGGGCTGGGGAACATATGGGGCTTTCCAACACAGGTAGCCGAAAACGGCGGTGCCTCGTTCATCCTCATCTACCTCATCTGCTGCCTGATCGTTGGCCTGCCCGTCATGATCGCCGAATTTGCCATCGGCCGCAACACCCGGCGCAACCCGGTCGGCGCCTTCAAGAAACTGGGCAACGGCTGGTTCCCTCCACTGATCGGCCTCTGGGGAGTCATGTGCGGGGTGATGATCCTCTCTTTTTACCTGGTCGTCGCCGGATGGACGTTCGGATTCGTGTTCGGGGAAATTTTCTATTTCACCGGCCTCACCGGCGCCTCGGAATGGGTTGCGGACCTTGGAAACGGTTTTAAAAACGCCATTTTCACAATCCTCTTCATGATTGCCACGATTGCAATCATCACCGGCGGAGTCAGCAATGGCATCGAACGTGCTACAAAAACCATGATGCCTATCCTGATTGCCGTGCTGATCATCATGATCGTCTATGTCTTCACCCTGCGAGGCAGCATGGACGGTTTGCGGCTCTATCTGCTGCCTGATTTTTCTGTCGTCAACACCAGCCTTGTCTTTGCAGCTCTCGGGCAGGCCTTTTTCTCGCTCTCTCTGGGAATGGGTGCCCTTCTCACCTACGGTTCCTACCTCAAAAAAAATCAGAATATCGTCGAATCCGCCACCTATGTAACCCTTGCGGATGTAGGCATCGCATTCCTGGCGGGACTGTTGATCATACCGGCCATGTTCGTCGCCCAGTACAGCGGCATCACCATCATGGATGAGGACGGACGGCTGTTTGCCAGCACCACCCTGGTCTTCGATGTGCTGCCCAACCTCTTCAAGTCGATGGGCGGCTTTTTCGGACTGCTGTTCGGTGCTTCTTTTTTCGTGCTGCTGAGCATGGCTGCCCTCACCTCCACCATCTCCCTGCTGGAGGTTCCGGTCTCATACCTTATTGACGAGCATCAGGTTTCGCGGAAAAAAGCATCCATCGGCATTGGCGGCCTTGTCATGCTTTTTGCCGTGATCATATCCTTCAATATCAATCTTATCGATGTCCTGGCAACCATTTTCAACAATGTGGGGCTTCCACTGGGCGGGCTGATGCTTTGCACCTTCCTTGCCTGGTTCTGGAAATCTGAAAAAGCCATGGATGAGATCAGGCACGGATTTGAGGATATGGATAACACCCTGTTCCCGAAAATATGGCCGGTTTTTGTTACATACATTTGTCCGCTGCTGATCGCTTTGGTTCTGATCACCACACTCTACAATCTGATACGCTGACTGACTGCCACCTGAATCCAATCCCACACTGCGGGTTTCAATAGATCACTCCGGCTTGACGTTGCGACTGGATGCCCTGGCTGGACGCTGGGACTGGACGCTCCGCCGGATATCACTGCAACAGATTTGTCTGAAAGCTGCAACAATGGTATTTTTGGTCTTTGATTATAACCAATTGTTACCAATCCATATGTCTAAAGTAAGCACATCCGATTTTCGCAACGGACTCACCATTATGATCAATGGTGACATCTACAGTATCACTGAATTTCTGCACGTAAAACCCGGCAAGGGCGGAGCATTTGTGCGGACAAAACTCAAGGGTGTCGTAAGCGGCAAAGTCCTCGACAAAACATTCCGGGCCGGTGAATCGGTGGAAGCGGTCCGCGTCGAACGCCGTCCCTACCAATACATCTACCGCGAAGATGACATCTACCATTTCATGCATAAAGAGACCTACGAACAGATCCCTATTCCCCGGGAAAAACTGGACCGGCCCGATTTCCTGAAAGAGAACCAGGACGTTCAGGTCGTAGTCCAGGCCGAAACCGAGGAAATCCTGTTCACCGAGCTCCCGGACCACGTGATCCTGAAAGTTTCTGAAACCGAACCTGGCTTCAAGGGAGATACAGCTCAGGGCGGCTCCAAACCTGCCACGCTGGAATCCGGCGCCACTATACAGGTACCTCTTTTTATCAACCAGGGAGACCTGGTCAAGGTAAATTCAAAAGAAGGAACCTATCTGGAACGAGTTAAACTTTAAACCTGGAGATATCATGGATTTGAAAACCGTAAGAAACCTTCTCAAGCTCATTTCGGAGAATGATGTCAATGAAGTTGAGATTGAAGAAGGGAATTTAAAGATAAGGGTCAAAAAACGTCCAGATACCATCATGAAAGAGGGCTCGTCCTCCATGTACATGGGTCATCCGCAACCGATGGAATTCCAGCTCCCCGGTGGCGCTTCATCTGCATCGCAGTCAGCCGGAACGCCCTCATCTCCCCAGGCGCCCGCACCCGAGTCCCCGGCAACATCCGGCACAGATAACAGCTATCTCACTGTCCGTTCCCCGATCGTCGGGACCTTTTACCGCTCCCCTTCCCCGGAATCCAACGCGTTCGTCAATGTCGGGGATACGGTCTCCAAAGGTGCCGTAATCTGCATTGTGGAGGCCATGAAAATCATGAATGAGATCGAATCGGAGCACTCTGGCAAAATTGTAAAAATACTGGTTGAAGACGGCCAGCCCGTGGAGTTTGACCAGCCGCTCTTTCACATCGATCCATCCTGACCTGCATTATGTTTGATAAAATCCTTATTGCCAACCGGGGCGAGATCGCGCTGCGCATCATCCGGACCTGCCGTGAAATGGGCATCAAGACCGTTGCCGTCTACTCCACGGCAGACGAGAAAAGCCTTCATGTGAAATTCGCCGACGAAGCCGTATGCATCGGTCCGCCTGCCGCTCGGGACAGTTATCTGAAAATCCCGCGCATCATTGCTGCCGCAGAAATCACCGATGCCAAGGCCATCCATCCCGGCTATGGATTCCTTGCCGAAAACGCCGAATTCTCCCGCATCTGCGAGGAACACAACATCAAGTTCATCGGGCCATCGCCCAAGATGATCGACACCATGGGCAACAAGTCCGTGGCCCGTGAGAACATCATGAAATTCGGCGTGCCGACCATTCCCGGCAGCCCGAGCGTCATCCGTTCTGCCGATGAGGCAAAAAGGATTGCCGCCGACATCGGCTACCCCGTCATCTTCAAAGCATCGGCGGGCGGGGGCGGACGCGGCATGCGGATCGTCATGGAGGAAAAGGAGATCGACCGCCAGCTCATTGCCGCCCGCAACGAGGCCGTCTCCTGCTTCGGCAACGGCGACATTTATCTGGAGAAGTTCATCGTAGAGCCGCGCCATGTCGAGATCCAGATCATCGGCGACCGTCACGGCCTGGTCACCCACTACGGCGAGCGCGACTGCTCCATGCAGCGACGATACCAGAAAATGGTGGAAGAGGCCCCGTGTCCCGTCATGACGCCCCAGCTCCGCGAAAAAATGGGGCAGGCCGCCATTGCCGCAGCCGAATCCATCCAGTACGAAGGCGCCGGCACCATCGAGTTCCTGCTCGACAAAGACCACAATTTCTACTTCATGGAGATGAACACCCGGATCCAGGTAGAACATCCGGTCACCGAGGAAGTCACCAACGAAGACCTTATCCAGCGCCAGATCGAGGTTGCCGCAGGGCTTCCGCTGGACAGGAAGCCGCTCAAAATGCGCGGCCACAGCATCGAATGCCGGATCAATGCCGAAGACCCGGAATTCAACTTCCGTCCCTCCGCCGGCAAGATCCAGACGTTCCATCTGCCTGGCGGACACAGTGTCCGGGTGGATACGCACGCCTACGCCGGATATACCGTCCCGCCCTACTACGATTCCATGATAGCCAAACTGATCGTAAGCGCCCCTGACCGCCGACTGGCCATCGAGCGCATGAAAAGATCCCTCAGCGAATTTGTAATTGAGGGAATCAAAACCAATATTCCCTACCAGCTGCAACTCATGAGTGACCCGGCTTTCGTCAGCGGTCATTTTGATACCAAGTACCTTGAAAATCATTTCAAGTTTCAACCCGATCCTTCCTAAAAAAAACATTATGAATCATCCCAAAGAACTCAAATACACACGTGAACACGAATGGGTTCGCGACAACGGAGATGGAACGGTAACCGTAGGCATCACCGATTTTGCACAGAATGAGCTTGGCGACATCGTATTTGTCGAAATCGACAAGGTGGGAGAGCCGGTGGACAAAGACGACACGTTCGGGACGGTGGAAGCCGTTAAGACCGTATCCGAGCTCTACATGCCGGTAACGGGCGAGATCCTGGAGTGGAACGAAGCCCTGGAAGATGAGCCGGAACTGATCAACGAAGATCCCTACGGTAAGGGGTGGATGATCAAGATCAAGCTGAGTGAACCTGCCCAGCTTGAAGAACTGCTTACCGTAGATGACTATAACGAAATTATTGCCTGATCACGCTTAATCCCCGGAAGGGATCTGTGCCACATGATCAAACCAGAAAATGAATGGATCCTTATCCTGGATTACGGCTCCCAGTACAATCAGCTGATTGCCCGCAGGGTTCGCGAAAGCCAGGTCTATTGTGAAATACACCCCTACAACGTCGACCTGAAAACGTTTGAATCGCGTCCCCCGTCCGGAGTGATCCTTTCGGGCGGTCCCATGAGCGTCAACGATCCGGGCGCTCCCGAGCTGAACGACGCCGTCTTTGAACTGGATGTCCCTGTCCTGGGTATCTGCTACGGGCTTCAGATCATGACGCACTCGATCTCGCCCGGCTCTGTTTCGGATGCCGAAAAACGCGAATTCGGACGGGCGCGCATATCGGTCCTCAAACGCAACGAGCTTTTCGCCGGCTTGCCCGACGAGAGCATCGTCTGGATGAGTCACGGTGATCATATCGTCACCCTTCCTGATCAGTTCGAGGTTATTGCCAGGACCAACAATGCGCCGGTGGCCGCCGTCAAGCACAGCCTGCGTCCGGTGTACGGAGTCCAGTTCCATCCGGAAGTCGTGCACACGGAGTATGGACGTGAAATGCTTCACAATTTCGTCCGCAATATCTGCGGCCTGAAAGGCATCTGGACCCCGGGATCGTTCATTGAAAGCACTATCGAACAGGTCCGTGAAGCCGTTGGTGACGGCAATGTCGTATGCGGGCTTTCCGGCGGGGTGGATTCGACCGTGGCCGCCACGCTCATCCACCGGGCCATCGGCGACCGCCTGCTTTGCGTCTTCGTCAACAACGGCGTACTCCGGAAAAACGAGTTCGAGGATGTCCAGCGGCTCTACACCGAAAAGCTCAAACTGCCCGTCAAAGCGGTGGACGCATCCACCCTGTTCCTTGACCGGCTGGAAGGGGTCAGTGATCCCGAGAAAAAGCGGAAAATCATTGGCAACACTTTTATCGAGGTGTTTGACAACGCCATTTCCGGAGACGATCGTTTCACCCATCTGGCGCAGGGAACTCTCTATCCGGATGTGATTGAAAGTGTCTCTTTCCGTGGCCCGTCGGTCACCATCAAGTCACATCACAATGTGGGCGGCCTTCCCGAAAAGATGAATCTGAAGCTGCTGGAGCCGCTCCGTGAGCTGTTCAAGGACGAGGTCCGCAAAGTGGGCCTGGCGCTCGATATTCCCAAGGATTTCATAAGCCGCCATCCCTTCCCCGGTCCGGGGCTCTCCATCCGCATTCTGTCCGATGTTACGAGGAAAAAAGTCCGGCTGCTGCAGGAGGCCGATTACATCTTCATCGAGGAGCTGCGGACGCGCAACCTCTACGACTCGGTATGGCAGGCGCTGGTGGTGCTGCTGCCCGTGCAGAGTGTGGGGGTCATGGGCGATGAGCGGACCTATGAATTTGTTGTGGGATTGCGTGCCGTGACCAGTGTGGACGGTATGACGGCCGACTGGGCGCATCTTCCCTACGAATTCCTGGGCCATGTGTCCAATCGCATTATCAATGAAGTAAAAGGGATCAACCGTGTGGTTTACGACATCAGCTCCAAGCCGCCGGCAACAATCGAATGGGAATAGGTATCAGGCGGACCGCAGCTGTAATATAAAATTAAAAAGCACAGATGAACGCATTCTCACGAATTTCCCTGGCTATACTGTTCGCATGGTCCGTCAGCCTGCCGGTCCACGGAGCAACCGTTTACGGCCAGCCTTCCGGACCATACGGCCAGCCTCAGTTTGATGAACCGGGCAATGACGTTTTTGACAAGGCATTGCGATTTTACAGGGAGGCGCGATACGATTCGGCGGCACTCCTTTTTTCTCAGCTGGACACTCCCGAAGCCCGGCTTTTTGCCGGCAAGAGCTATTTTTCAGTCAGCAATTATCCCCTTGCCCGCAACAGTCTGCGCAAGGTGACGCGAGACGATGATCCCCGCCTGTTTGACGAAGCGCGGTTCACCCTCGCCCTCAGTGAATTTCAGACACGCCAGTTCGGCAGCAGCCTGGACCTGCTGTACAATCTGAAATCGCGTCCCGCCTATCAGAACCTGCACCGCGATGCGGACCGGCTCTACCGGCAGATCATGGGCTTTCTGACGACGGAACAGCGAAAGCTGGCCTTCCAGCAGAGTCAGAATCCGAGAGTTCAGCTGGATCTCGTGCGGTTCGGGCTTGATTACATGAGCCGTGCCGAGGCCCGGCAGCTTTTTGATGCGCTCCATCCCTTTTTTGAAGCCACCATTGACACCAACATCCTGGCAGCGGTAGATCGCCGCATTCAGGGGCTGCCCACCCAAAGCGGTTCCCCGTATGGCAGGGCGCCTTCCGGTATCGTCTACAACATAGGCATACTGCTGCCGGAAGCCGAACCCGGAACCCGGGAATGGCAGGTCTCGCGTTCGCTGTACAAGGGATACCTTCTGGCGGCCGAAGAGTTCAACCGTTCCCAGAACGACAAGTACATCCGGCTGCATCACATGGAGACGTCCGACACGCTGCTGACCCTGGAAGCAGCCATGGCCAGGCTTGCATGGCAGTATCACACCGATGCGGTCATCGGTCCGCTTTTCTCGGATGCGGCCTATCGTATCCGTGATCTGGCCGAATACTACCAGATTCCCGTGATCCCTCCCCTGGCGAATGCCGATACCATCAACATCAGCAATCCGTACCTTTACCAGATCAATCCCACGTTTGAGGCACGCGGACGGGCCATGGCCCGATTTGCCGTCAATACCCTGAAGCTGGATACCCTCGCCGTCATCACACAAAGCAATCTCCCGGTAGCCAGGGAGGCGCGCGAGTTCCGTAACGAAGCCGAACGCCTGGGCGCAACCGTTATCCACTATTTCAGTGAAGATTTTGAAGCCCGCGCTTTTGATGTTGGCCACATCACCCCCCATTTTGCAGGAAACCGTCGTCTCGTCGAGCGTTATTTCGACGACGAGGATTTCGAGCTTGTGCCTGTACAAGGTCTCTATATTTCTGTCACCGCTGGCGGGGCAGAGCAGCTGATCGACCTGATCCTCAACGATCTTCAGGCGTTCCGGAGCGATGTCACCATCCTTGGCAATGAGGAGATGGCGCACATCGACCTCAGCGACGCCCGCCGGCGCCAGTTCGACATCTACTACAGTACGTTCTTCCACCGGAATGCTGACAGCAGGGAAGCTTATCACTTTCGGAACAATTTCCAGTCACTTGCAGGTTATCGTCCCGATAATTTTGCTCATCTGGGCTATGACGTGGCAACTTTCCTGTTCCGATCCATCAGTGACTTTGAAAATCCGGCGCGAATCAAGCAAAAACTGCGCCACCGCCCGGTTTATGATGGCGTGATCACCAACATAGACTTCCGGGGAACACACATCAACCAGCATCTGCATTTTCTGCATGTTGCGCTTGACGGGTCCGCGCTCTACGAGTTTCCCGAAGAAGAAGAGGATAATCCGGACTCAGATGCAGCTTCCGATTCGGATGCCGACACCGATGCCGGTGCGGATTCCGATGCGGGTGCGGATTCCGATGCGGGTATGGATTGAGGCACGGGTGATGACGGCATGGCTTTGACATGCCGGGCCGGGCATGGGGAGTTGTACCCCCGGGCATTGTAACCGCTGGTTACTCATTTCCGCTTAAGTGGCAGACGGGAGAACAGGCTCAGGCTCTTCTGAGGAAAGAAGCCTTCACTGACCGACCTGACATCCTCGATGGATATGAATGCTTTGGGCATTTTTGCGTTGATGATCTGGATCATTCGCGGCAACTCCTTGCGCTTGATGACACTCAGTATCAGCCGCACCTGTCCGCTGACACCGCTGGCCGACACCGATGTTACCCCGAATTCGTTCTCCTTGAGATATTCGATCAGTTCGGTAGCATCCTCCGTGGTGATGGTCCGCACGCAGAGCAACCCCATGGCAATTTTGCCTTCCAGGTAGATACCGATGTAGTTTCCGGCCGCAAAACCGCCCGCATAAGCAAGATACAGCCCCACGTTGGTCAGACTTTGAAATATCTGTCCCACCGCAAGCAGCCAGATCAGCGCCTCCACAAAACCGACCATGGGTGCCAGCACTTTCATGCTGCGCGACACGAAGATGATACGCAGGGTGCCCAGCGTCACATCCACCACTCGGGCGGCAAAGATCATCATGGGGAGAATCAAGTAGTTGAACCAGTCAAAGTCAGCCGATATGAACTCCAGAAGTGCCATGATACCAACCAGATAGAGTGTAAATAAATGTATCTCTTAAATTATCCTTTATTCTTGAAGGAATTGCGAATTTGTTCAGCGCCTGAAAGAATAATTCATAGTTATTTCAGCCGGCACCGTATTTGCCTGCTTTCCCGTATAACCGGCGCTCCCCACTGCCCGCTGTCAGCTTCCGCCTGCCTCTTCACGTAATGGCTCCTCACGCAAGGCCTCATCATGTTCCATTTCCGTCCGTATCCGGCGCTGCTCGCGCAACCAGTCTGTCCACTCCCTGCTTTTCCTGCGATGCTCTGCATAGGTGCGGGAAAAAGCATGTCTGCCTTCAGGCGTTGCCACCATAAACATGTAATCGTGATCTTCCGGAAAAAGGGCGGCCCTGATGGAGGACAGTGACGGATTGGTGATGGGACCCGGTGGAAGCCCGTGTACGCGGTAGGTGTTATAGGGATGGTCAATGCGGTAGTCGGCATACACAAGTCTGCTTCGCTCCCCCTTGGCATAGTTGACGGTGGGATCCGCCTGCAGCCGCCACCGGCGGTTCAACCGGTTCCAGTAAAGACCGCTTATGGCAGATTTTTCGTCATCAAAACGAGCCTCCCATTCAATGATGGATGCGAGTGTGGTAATCTCATCGACAGTCCGGCCCAGTTCCTGGATGCGACCGGCATAGGGATCGGCAACGCGTGAATCAAATTCTGAGAGCAGGCGCTCCAGCAGTCTTTGCGGGGCAGAAGTCCAATACACCTCATAGGAATCGGCCAGGATGCGCCCATAGAGCTGGTGCGCTTCGATACCATACCGGTTCAGGAGGCTGGTATCCCGCATTGCGGCGGCCAGTTCGTGCGTCCCAAACTGCATCTGCATGGCAATCCGCTCTTTCAGGGCCTCCTTGGTCGCCCCCGGCGGAATACGAAGAAGCATGGGATCCTGAAGCCCCAGCGCCAGTTTTGAAAAGAAATCCGGATAACCGACCGGCTCACGGAACACATAACGTCCCTGGTTGAAACGGCGCCACCCAAGTATGCCGGAGGCCCATCGGAGTTCGTCCGGGTTGAAACGGAAACCGTGTGCATCCATCAGTTCCACAAGTTCGTCCAGTCCGATGGTTTCGTGGATCAACAGGACCGTATCCGCCTGTGGTGAAATAGCAGACCCGCTTTCCAGGCGCCAGGTTCTTGAACCAAAGACCAGCAGAAAAGAGAAAAGGAAGACCAATGCGGCCATGCCCCACTCTCTTGCACGCAGGTGATTGAAATCAGTAATGCTCATTGCTATCCGGTAGATGATAATGCCTTGCTAGTAAACTTCGATGATTTCTTCGTCTTTTTTCCGCGACTGGATCATGGCAACGATGGACGTGATGCCGTAGAGCAGCAGAAATGCCGCCACGATGATCGAGATGATATCCGGGAATGCCAGCAGCAGCGCCGCGGCAAGCAGCGGAATCACCGCCAGCCCGAATCCACCGCTAAGGAGCGAACCTAATCCGATCACCAGCAAAAAGAACGCGAAGAAGTGTGGTATGAACGAAGGAAAAACGAAAATGAATATACCGGTTACTATGGAAACCGCCACAAGGAATGAAGGAGCCCGGAAGATCAATGACAATACCCCCGTGGCAATGAGATAGCTTCCCAGGATGTAATAGAGCGCATCAGGCCAGAGCAGTATCAAAATACCGGTGAGAATGGCCAGTATGGAGTGGAAAACCCGGCGTTTTCCCGAGTTGTTCTGCATGATGAAGTGAATGTGTGTGGCCATGTTCAGCGATCCGGTTGGTTCAGGGTTTCAAATCCCAAAAATACAAAGAACCACGGGTTAATAGAAATACCCGGTTGCTGTCACCCGCCACGTCACGCAATGTCCCTGCGGGATTTTCCGGCTTCAGATTGCCCAGATGCTCACCTGTCATCGCGAAAAGATGGGCAACCTTGCCGGATAAAATCCAGATGGTGCCGTCCAGGATCCGGACCCGCGACAGCTGCGGAAAGGCACCGATTACCGCCAGTTCCTGTCCCGCTTCTGTCAGGACGTGCAGATTGCCGCTTCCGGGATCTGTGACGAAAAGTGATTCGCTGTGATATACCAGCCGCTCCGGGGAGGTCAATTCCTGCAGTTCAATATGCTGCAGGTATGCGCCGTTGGCATTGAAGTGATAGATTCGCCGAGCCGGGCCGTCAAGGATAAAAAGTTCGCCGAATGCATTGCTGGCGACATCCGTTGGCTGGAAGGTGCCGGCAACCGGAACCCAGGAAGGGACCGATACATCGCGCATGTAGATGAGTTCCTCGTCCAGCAGGGTCACTTCCCCGGCTGTGCGGCTTGCCACTGCGGTATAGGTATCCATGACCAGCGTGAGTCCATCCGGCTCCCGGAGTCCGGGCACAAGCTGGTCAGGCATGGCGCTGGCCGTATCCAACAGAAAAGTATACAGGTTTCCCGTGCCGGCATCGGTGATGAAGAGCGTGCCATCGGATCGCAGTTCTGCGGACCGGGCGTCTTCAAAGTCCCACAGCGATTCCACTGATGGCAGAAGCAGTGTGTCGGAAGGCTGTGCGGAGGGATTGTTGGCGGGATTGTTGGAGGGATTGTTGGCGGCGGTTGTGACGGTAGCGGCGGTCATTGCGGCGGATGAAGTGAAAGCTCCGCCGGCTTGCGAATCATCGCTTGCCGCAAATATCAGCGCCAGACAGAACGGCAACAGTAAGACGGTTTTGCCTACTCCCATTCCACAAAGACTTGTCCGGTAAGGCCGCGCTCCACCGGTACGTTCCGCTGTATGAAATAATGGGCCGGCGGCCGGAACGGGTCCACCCTGCCGGGATCCCATTCACGTGAGCCCTCTCGCAATTCAAACACTTTCAGCACATACGATCCCGACGGTACTCTGTTGAATTCTGTCTCATCCAGGAAAACCCGGTCGCCTATGGTCACTCCCTGCGGATCCACCAGGCGCGCGCGGTGACGGGTGGAATCGGTCCGCGGTTCTTCCACACGGATACTGAGCGCACCAAGTTCGTCATCAAACAGGATTCTTGGCTGGATGGATACGTGCTCCATCCTGTTCTCATCCCATACCCGGATTTCGTAGTTTTCACCGCGACGCCATTCCCCGTCCGGGTACACTTTCAGGAACTGCTCATCAATTTCCGCATGCGGCCATGGCTGATGCGTCAGTTCGCTCTCCACGACGATAAGCGAATCCAGAACTTCCGGCGAATTATCAAGCAATTTGGCATAACGAAATACGATCGGCTCGTCCGGGGCAACACCAAACCGGCTTTCGTTGGCGATGTAGCGTGCGAAAGTGGTATCCGGCTCGTCGGAGCCCGGGAACGGCTCGATATCAAAGGCGGCGGGGTTTCCGGCGGCGTCGGTGATGCCCTGCATCTCCAGGTGATAGACGGCTTCGTCAGGAAGCGGGTCCCTGGCCTGGGCGAACAGGATGTTGGGATTTTCCGGATCCACAAAAAGCGGAACCGCATCGGTCGCGTAGGTGTGATCCTCATGAAAGACGGATATCTGAGCGTCATCCCCGATCTCAATATCCTCGCTGAAACGGAGGCGCAGCCGGACTTCCGAAAGCATGCCAACGGCCTGAAGCACCGGCGCTGTGGTATCTGCACGGATGATGAACACCGTGCCCAGATCCGCTTCTCCAGCCCTGTCAAGTCTCAGGGTATCGGTTGAGAAGGGTTGTGCTGCTTCCCGTTCACGGTCCCACCGGCGGTTGCGGTTGCGGTCATCGAGCCAGAACGCCTTGTATTTGCCTTCGCGCAGATACTGAAACTGCACCAGTCCGGACGTATCCGACTCTCCGACGTAATTGGCCCCGGCTGACAGATCCACCGGATGCCGGTAGAGCATGATGCGTTCGCCTTCCTTGCTCCTGCCCGTCAGGGCATCGCGGACTCTGGCGGTGATCGTCCCTTCGTCGATATCGGGTCCGGTTGATACCGCCAGCTGGTATGGTGCGGGGATGCGGTTGTTGCGGGTATCGGCCAGATCGGTGCCCAGGGTGAAAATGATGGTGGTGGTGTCGGGCAGGGGGTCCTCGAATCGTACCGTAGCCGTGCGTCTTCGCCAGCTGATATCGTAGCGGATGTTCAGGTCGGGTTCCATACGGAACGCAGTCTGGAAACTGTTGCGGTTGATGTACTTCGAGAAATGGAACCGGATGCGGTCCTCGTCGAACATGGTGGTTCGTGTTGCAGGTTCGGTTTCCTCAATTTGCGGCGGTGTGCGATCGGGCGGACCGCCGGTCGGTTGCGTGGGGGTGGCACACTGATACACCAGGATCAGCAGAACAAAAAGCGCAATAAAGGGTGCCCAGCGGGTTGCAATCGGGTACATCAGCTGCGGACGTTATAAAGCAGGTAAATGGTTACGGCAATCGCTCCGGTTATGACGGCAGGTTCGGCGATACGCCGCAATAATGTGCGCCGGCCCGATTCCGACTCCTGTTGAAATACGGCCGGCGGCCAGGTTCCGGTCACCTCTGCCACCAAATCCCGACGGATTTCATCTTCATGGGTAAACGTTGCCTGCCACGTTTTTTGTATTTCGCGGTCCGCATCCAGCCAGGAAAAGAAGAGCTCCGACCGGATGATGCGTCTGCTAACGCCCCTGCGCTTTGTTTCAAGGATATTGTCCGGCTGCCACTGCAATCGGATGGTGTGATACTGTTCCGGATCGGCGGCTATGCGCATGCCACCTGCGATCAGCCCGGCGTGGATGCGTGCACGCACAGCGGGCGGCACGGCCATATCCAGGTACACCGGCCCGGGGATCATCCTTGTTTCCGATCCGGGCGGTCGAATCACGCCGTCCGCATCCACCCATTCCAGAATCATGCGCACGGTCTCATCTGCAGCTATGGATTCGTTGGTCGGC
>SL_8KL_010_SEDDRAFT_10001741_pt1 | contig 18801 bp, 20 predicted proteins | sample SodLakKL_010_SED_4_FD_11160 | JGI IMG/M metagenome (IMG submission 11160)
GCCAGAAAAAGTAGATATAAATAGTGCTAGCAAAGAAGATTTAACAATTATCACAGGTATAGGAGAAGCAACTGCAGAAAAGATAATAGATTATAGAAAAGAAAATGCTTTTTACAAACTAGAAGACCTTGAGAATATTTCCGGTGTTGGAGAAGCCACAATAAAAAACATAAAAAAAGAAGGCATTGCTTACACTGATAAAGAGAAACCTGAAGAAGAGGAGACAAATAAAGAGGAAGAAAAGAAGGAAGCCCCACAAAAAGTAGATATAAATAGCGCTAATGAAAAAGATTTAACAATTATTACAGGTATAGGAGAAGCAACCGCAAAGAAGATAATAGATTACAGAGAAGAAAGCACATTCTATAAACTAGAGGATCTTGAAAATGTTTCCGGTATTGGAGAAATAACAGTGGAAAATATAAAAGAGGAGAGTGTTGCTTACACTGACAAAGAAAAACCGAAAGAAGAGGAGGAGGAAACAAGTAAAGAGGAAGAAAAGGAAGAAGAGCCAGAAAAAGTAGACATAAACAACGCCAATAAAGAAAAACTAAAAAACATCACCGGAATAGGAAAAGTAACTGCAGAAAAGATAATAGATTACAGAGAAGAAAATACTTTTTACAAACTAGAAGATCTTGAAAATGTTTCCGGTATTGGAGAAATAACAGTGGAAAATATAAAAGAGGAGGGTGTTGCTTATACTGATAAAGAGAATCCTGAAGAAGAGGAAGAAAAGGAAGAAGAGCCAGAAAAAGTAGACATAAACAACGCCAACAAAGAAAAACTAACAATTATTACAGGCATAGGAGAGACAACTGCAGAAAAGATAATAGATTATAGAAAAGAAAATACTTTTTACAAACTAGAAGATCTTGAAAATGTTTCCGGTATTGGAGAAATAACAGTGGAAAATATAAAAGAGGAGGGTGTTGCTTATGTGAAATAAAAGCAGGCACCGGAAGTGCCTGTTTTATTTATCGTGCAAAAGCTCTCTCTTTCGGTTTACTGTTTGATCTCAACGAATTAAAGACAACCTCTCCTTTGCTTACCTTCACGGAAACTCTTTCTCCTTCTTTTATATCTCCCGAGATAATACTAAGCGCTAAGGGATTAAGCACCTTTGTCTGTATCATTCTTTTCAAAGGACGTGCACCCATCTCATGGTCAAACCCTTTCTCGGAAAGCATTTCTTCTACGCTTTTCTTGAAATCCACAAAAACACCATTACTCTTCTCTACTCTTTCTTTTACTCTCTCAAGCTCCAATGAGACTATGTTTCTCACATCTTCTCTCGACAAGTGATTAAATATGATAATATCATCAACTCTGTTCAAGAACTCCGGGCGGAAAGTCTTCTTTAGGGCTTCCATGACCTTGTCCTTGAGGGAGTCTCTTGCAGACTCTTCCTCGTCCTTTGTTTCAAATCCAAGGCTTCCCATGTCGGTTATATGCTCCGACCCGGCATTAGAGGTCATGATTATTATGCTGTTCTTGAAAGACACCGTTCTTCCTTTGGAGTCTGTTAGTCTTCCATCCTCTAACACCTGCAAGAGCACATTGAACACTTCTGGATGAGCTTTCTCCATCTCGTCTATAAGGATTACGCTGTAAGGTCTTTTCCTTACGATCTCACTTAATTGCCCGGACTCTTCATATCCCACATATCCGGGAGGAGCGCCTACCATCTTGGACACAGAGTGTTTCTCCATGTACTCGGACATATCAAGGCGAACCAAGGCATCTTCTTTGTCAAAAAGAAACTCCGCAAGCGCACGAGCCGTTTCCGTTTTTCCAACTCCTGTAGGTCCTAAGAAAAGAAAAGATCCGAGAGGCTTTCCTTCTTCCGCCACTCCGGCACGAGAACGACGAATAGCGTTTGATATAGCGCTTATCGCCTCTTCTTGTCCTACTATACGACGAGAAACTATCTTCTCCATTCTTTCCAGCTTGTGCACCTCCTCTTCCAGCAGATTTGTTACAGGAATGCCTGTCCAACGAGAAACAACACCAGCAACATCTTCCTCTGTAACAGACTCTTTCAGTATGGGCTTCTCTTTTTGTAGGGTCTTCAACTTCTTTTCTGCAGACTTTAACTCTTTCATAAGAGTCGGTATCTTGGCATACTTAATCTCCGCCACTCTCTGAAGATCCGCTTCCTGACCCGCTCTTTCAGATTCATATTTGAGTTCATCTATCTCGTTCTTAAGATTCTTGATGCGCGAAATAGCGTCTTTCTCCGCGCTCCAGCGCGCCTCAAGCGCAGAAGCTTTTTCTTTTAAGTCAGCAAGCTCACGCTCTATTGCTTTTTTCCTTCTTTCTTTTTGGGATGAGTTGCTACTCTTCAATCCTTCTTTCTCGATCTCCAAATTCTGTATATCTCTTTTAAGATCTTCTAATAAGGAAGGTTGAGACTCCACCTCCAGCCTCAAAGAGCTCATCGCCTCATCCATAAGATCGACTGCTTTGTCGGGAAGATAGCGATCTGTTATATAACGTGAAGAAAGTTCCGCTGCAGCCCTAAGAGCTCCGTCCTCTACTTTAACACCGTGATGCAGTTCATACTTCTCTTTTATACCACGAAGAATGAGAACGGTCTCCTCGATAGAGGGTTGATCCGCAAAAACAGGCTGAAATCTTCTTTCAAGTGCAGTATCTCTTTCGATATACTTCTGATACTCTTTTAATGTAGTCGCACCAATGGCACGCAGCTTTCCACGTGCAAGATCAGGCTTTAACAGATTAGAGGCGTCCACCGAACCTTCCGCTGCTCCCGTTCCAATAAGAGTGTGAAGCTCGTCTATGAACATTATATACTTGTCCTCTTTCTGCTTTAACTCTTTAAGAAGTGCCTTCATGCGATTCTCAAACTCACCACGATACCGCGTGCCAGCCACAAGAGAACCAAGGTCAAGACTTATCACCTCCTTGTTCTTAAGGCTTTCAGGAACATCTTTTTTCGCTATCCTTTGTGCAAGACCCTCCACTATAGCTGTCTTACCTACTCCCGCTTCTCCAATAAGCACGGGGTTGTTTTTCGTACGCCTTGAGAGAACCTGCATTATGCGACGCATCTCCCCTTTTCGTTCTACCACAGGATCTATCTTTCCTTCCCGCGCCATCTCGGTAAGGTTATTGGTGTACTTATCGATGACTTGCATCGTGGACTCCGGATTTGGGTCCGTTATTTGCTCTCCTCCACGTACCTCCTCCAAGATCTCTTTTGCATACTCATAATCCAAGAAACTCTCTTCTTCCGACTGCGGACCCCCTTTTCCGGGAGGAAGAAAGGGAGCACTTTCCAGTATATCCTTCGCATAACCGCTTGCAGATAAAAGCGAGAGAAACAAGTGTTCTATAGAGATGAATTTATCTCCCATCTTTTCCGCCTCTTCTCCCGCTACCTTGAGTGTTTTTGCCATGTCTTGAGAGAGATACAACTGATTTTGCATACCTGCTTCCGGCACAGAACGCATAATAGACTTGATGGCACGATCCACTCTCCTCCCAAGACTCTCTATGTCAACCCCCATCCTTTCTAATATGTTTATAACAATACTCTCTTCCTGTATAAGCAGGGATTTTAGTAAATGCAGAGAATCTATCTGCTGATGTCCTTCTTTTTGCGCTGTTTTTTGTGCAAGAAGGACGACTTGCTGTGCTTTGTGCGTAAAATTAGCACCCGGCATTGTAGACATAAGCTATCTGTGAAATTAAATGTGCTTTATAATACCATTTTTAAAAGAAAAAATCAATACTCGCGCTCTCCGAGAGAAACATCTATTTCCAGCCTTTCCTCTCCTCTCATAACAGTAAGAGAAACCTTGTCTCCGGGATCATAAGCCGTTATGAGCCGTACAAGAGAGTTGTTGATATCAACGGTAACACCGTCAACCTCCAGTATTACGTCTCCTTTTCTTATCCCCGCCTTGTCGGCCGCAGAACCGGGCTCCACCGCCTGATCTCCGGTAATAAGCGCACCGTAAGAAACGGAAAGACCTTCTTCCTCTTTTACTTCCTCATCAACAATAACATACTGCACTCCCAAGAAAGGATAAACTATCTCCCCTTCTTCTATTACTCCTCTTATCGCACGCTGCGCGTCATCTATCGGTATAGCAAATCCTATGTTTTGAGCATCCATCGCCATAGCAGTATTTATGCCGATTACTTTTCCTTTTCTATCTAAAAGAGGTCCTCCGGAGTTCCCTTCATTTATTCCCGCATCCGTTTGAATAACGTTATCAAGCATCTCTATCCTATCAAATCCTCTCGCAGCAACATTTCTGCCAAGCCCGGAAACGATTCCCACGCTCACCGTGTTTTGAAGCTCTCCAAGAGCGTTACCTATCGCAACAGCTGTTTGACCGACACGTAGATCATGAGAACTTCCCAAGGGAGCAACCGGAAATCCACTCCCCTCTACTTTTAAAACAGCTAGATCATAAACAGGATCTATGGCATATATCTCCGCGGAAAGCTCCTCTCCGTCATCGGTAAATACGGTATAGTCCGCATCCTCATCCCTTATCACGTGACGATTGGTAAGAACAAGGCCGTCTTGGGATATGAAGAAACCGCTTCCGCTCATCTCGCTCCTTTCTTCATGCTGCGGAAAAAGATCATCAAGCGGGCTGCGAAAATCAGATATATCTCCCGTGGCAATAACGCTCACCACAAAGGGAGAAGATTCTTCCGCCACCTTTACTATCTTTTCCTCACAGTCCACCAGAGAAGGTTTCTCTGTGGGGCCTTGCAACATAATGCCAAAAGCAAGCCCAAAAATAAGAAGAGTAAAGGCCGCAAAAAGAAGAACCAATGTTTTAAAGACTCGCATCATACCTGTTAGTATATCTTTGACGAAAAGCAATGTCAAAAACTGTTTTTTATAAAAAGAGGAAGCTTTTCATGCATGCGTCGCAACGCCTTGCAAAAACCTTCATCCTTATACATGGAGGAGATGTCATCATCTATACGCTCTGCTTCCTTTTCTGAAAAAAGAAGCACGAAAGAGAACTCTCTTATTGTCTCTTTGTCAGGCTTCTTTGACATATAGTGTCTCAAAGCAGAGTGCCACAAAAAAACATCTTCTCTGTTAAAACCCATCGTCATCTCTTGTGGCAAAACTTCTCCCAAATAATCCACCGCCTCTTTCAGGCAGTGCGTTTCTTTATAAAAAAGTTGATCTTCAAACAACTTCAAAGAGTTTGATCGTTCCCAAGAAGAGAACATTTTATTCCATGCAATATCGATAAGCGAGTGTAGTTTTAATCCCGCCATAAAAGAGTCTTCCAAGCATATCTCTTCAAGAGAAACGTCATTTATGTGTGTTCTCTCTCTTTCTGTTCCTTTTATCTTCCGTATATCAGGAAAAAGAGAGCCGATGAAAAACTCTCTTCTATTTTTGTCATTAAAGAGATCATCAAACAATCTCTCTGTTACTGCAAGATGTGTGATGGGAGCAGGCATAAAACTATATAATATAAGGGATAAAAATAATAGCACCAGCAACAGCAGAAGCAATACTCACAACAAGCACCGCACCAGCAGATATATCCTTTATGCGACGCACCTCTTCGCTGTAGTCCGGCCTCAACATGTCAAGCATGCGCTCTATTTGAGAGTTTATAAGCTCAAGAGCAAGCACAACGCCAATTATAAAAAACACTAACGCCTTTTCAATTAAAGACAATGGAAAAAAGAAAGATAGACTGATCATGACAACAGAGACAAGTATGAGTATGCGAAAAGTGTGCTCTCCAAGAGCAGTGTATATTCCACGAAAAGCGTTGTAAAAACTTTTTGCTAATCTAATCATATCTTAACGCATCTACGGGCTGCATTCTTGACGCTCTTCTCGCAGGAAGAAATCCGGAAACACAACCCACAAGAAAAGAAAATCCTAAGCCAAAAATAACCAAAGAAGGAGAAACGTGTGCTTTAATGGGAAACATTCCTTCCGAGCCAAGATAAAACTCCACCCCTTTAGCGAGAGCGACACCCAAAACAACACCCCCCACTCCTCCGATAAGACCGATTATTCCAGACTCTACAAGAAATATGGAAGTGATGTGTTTCCTCTTTGCTCCAACCGCCTTTAGTATACCTATCTCTCTTGTTCTCTCACGCACAGAAGTGTACATGGTGTTTGTGATACCTATCCCTCCAACAATAATAGAGATGCTGGCAAAAGCAAAAACGGCTATCTGCAATACTCCCATGATGTTTTCCACCATGTCAGAAACAGTGTCACTTGAAAGAACGGAAAATGAAGGAGAGTCCTCTCCTTTCCCCCGCACTCTCGTGTCTTCCAGGGCATAAGTAATACTTCTTTCTACCGACTCTGTGTCATAACCTTCAGCAACACGTGCCATAGCAAAATAACTTCCTTCCCTTATACCTGTTACATTGCGAAAATCATCTTGATCCATAAAAACAGCAAGATCCCTATCTCTCACTCCCAAAGAGCGCATGATCCCCGCAACAGTAAATTTATTTCCTTTTACGGTTATTTCATCTCCAGCACTAATGCCAGAAAAAACATCCTTGGGCACCAGATTTCCGACTATGATCTCTCTTCTTCCCGGATGAGGGAGTCTTCCCTCAACAACATCCCACCCCATATCTTCCCTTAAAACGTCCATGCCAGTAGAAAAAGGAAAGCTCAAAAGAAGAATATTTTCCACGTTTTCACTGTGACGTGCCACCTGCACTGACCGGAGAAGACCAAAAGCAACATCAACTCCCGGAGCTCTTCTTATCGCTTCCATGTCCCTGTCTTTTAACATTGCTCCTCCTATCATTGCTGTCATCATGTCCGATTCACTCCCGGGGAAAACCATAATCAAGTTTCCTCCCATCATGTCCAACTCACCCATGATGGACTGCTTTACTCCTTCGCTTAAAGATATAAGGGAGATAACCAGAAATATGCCAATAACTACCCCTAAAACAGTAAGCCAGCTGCGCATGGAGCGCGTACGCAGATTTTTTATGGCAATACGAAAATACTCTCGAATCATAGTCACTCATATCTTAAAGCGTCCACGGGCTGCATTCTCGACGCTCTTCTCGCAGGAAGAAGTCCGGAGACACAACCCACAAGAAAAGAAAACCCTAAACCAAAAAGAATCAAAGGAAGAGAGATGTGTGCCTCTATATAAAACATTCCTCCCGCGCCTAAGTAAAGCTCTATACCCTTAGCCAGGGCGACACCCAAAACAACACCCCCCACTCCTCCGATAAGGCCGATTATTCCAGACTCTACAAGAAATATGGAAGTGATGTGCTTCCTCTTTGCTCCAACCGCCTTTAGTATGCCTATCTCTCTTGTTCTCTCACGCACAGAAGTGTACATGGTGTTTGTGATACCTATCCCTCCAACAATAATAGAGATGCTGGCAAAAGCAAAAACGGCTATCTGCAATACTCCCATAACGTTTCCTACTATATCGGAGACCGCATCACTTGAAAGAACAGAAAATGAAGGAGAGTCCTCTCCTTTCCCCCGCACTCTCGTGTCTTCCAGTGCGTAACGTATCTCTTGCTCTACCGTCTCAACATCGTATCCTTCGGCGACTCTAGCTATGGCTATAGGAGTCCCTTCTCTTTTTCCGGTTATATTACGAAAATCGTCCAAGTCCATGGGTATGGCCAGATCATCTTCACGGTTTCCTAAGGAGCGCATGATCCCAGTAACAGTAAACTTGCTCCCTTTTATGGTAAGCTGATCTCCTACCTGCAAGTCAGGGAAAAGATCTTTTGGGACCAAGTTTCCAACCATAATCTCTCTTCTTCCCTGGTGAGGGAATCTTCCTTCAACAACATCCCATCCCATGTCTTCTCTTACTATAGAAAATCCGGAGTCATAAGAAACACCATAAAGAAGAGACATTCTCGCCTTTTGTTCGTGACGCACCATCTCAGAAGCCCAAGGCATCTCCAGCACAGCGTCCACTCCACGAACCCTTTTTATGGCATCAACATCCCTGTCTTCGAGCTCTAGTCCTCCGATAAGGGTAGTCATCATGTCCGATATGTCTCCCGGAACGACCATGATAAGATTTCCTCCCATCATGTCTAACTCATTCATAACAGTATCTTTCACTCCCTCACTCAAAGAAACAAGAGAAATGACCAAAAAGATTCCTATAACTATCCCCAAAATAGTAAGCCAGCTGCGCATGGAACGCACACGCAGGTTCCTTACAGCAATACGAAAATACTCTCCGATCATACTATTTGTCCGTCCTTAATTCTTATTGCTCTATCAGCATAAGGCACAAGATCTTCATCGTGAGTGACAACAATAACTGTTTTTCCTTCTTTATTTAAATCTTTTAAAATGTTCATTATTTTCTCTCCCGTCTTGGAATCCACGTTTCCCGTAGGCTCATCTGCAACAATGACATCAGGACTGTTAACAAGAGCACGAGCAATGGCAACACGCTGCTTCTCTCCCCCGGAAAGCTCTCCGGGGCGGTGATCAACGCGCTCTAAGAGATCAACAGAATCCAGGAGAGATGTCGCCTTCTTTTCACGCTCCGCGCGAGAAGTCCCTTGAAAAACAGTGGGAATAGTAACATTTTCCAGTGCGGTAAGGTGCATGAGCAAATTGAACTGTTGAAAGATAAAACCGATATTTTTTCCTCTCACTGTAGCAAGCTCATCCTCACTCATATGAGAAACATCCTCTCCCTCAAAAACAACACGCCCCTTTGTGGGGGTGTCAAGGCAGCTCATCATATTTAAAAGCGTTGATTTTCCCGATCCGCTAGGTCCAAGCACGGTAATAAACTCTCCCTTTTTTATGTTCAAATCAACGCCACGTAAAACCTCCACATCTATCTTTCCGAGATGATATACCTTCCAGACTCCCTCTATTTGAAGCAAGTTACTCATAGATCACATCTCCCTTACTGAGTCCAGATATGACCTCGATCATGCCGTCCGATCCCCTTATTCCCGTCTCCAGCACACGCTCTTCTTTCTTCCCATCAACAACAACATTTGCTATGCGCTTTCCATCACGACGTTTTAAATAACGATCCGGAACAAGTAGAACATCTTCTTTTACAGAACTTATCACTGTCAAGTCAACGCTCATCTCCGTCATCACACGCTCAGGCAAATCATCCATGCTCACCTCTATCTTGTAGTAAACAACACCGTCAATAACCCTTCCTGTCTCATTTATAAAAGAAACCTCTCCTTTATATACTTCTCCCGGAAAAGGCACAAACTCCACCTCTACAGGGTCACCAATATCAATATTTACTATATCTCCTTCATATATGTGTGACTCTACATAGTATCTGTCTTCCGAAACAAGAGACACAAAGGGAGTCCCTGCGGAAACCACCTCTCCTCTTTTTGCCATTATTTCAGAAACACGTCCGGAAAAAGGGGCTTTAAGGGTGTAGTTCTCAATGCGATCCTCTATAAGCTCAATCTTGGACTCCGCACGTCTTATGGCTATCTCTGCTGTTTCTATATCTTCACTTGAAGGGTCGGCAACAACAGTTTCCAGCTCCCTTTGTGCAGACTCAAGCTTCTTTTCTGCAGAAGAGACGGCAGAACGCGCACTGTTTACTTCTGCCTCCGTTTTTACACGCACAGATTCTGTGGAGCGGATAAGAGAAGTAACCTCGCTTAGGTCGGCAATGAGCTTCCTTTCCAGTTCACGCATTGCATCAACTTGAGCATCCGGTATACGGTCTTCATAAAAATCACTCTTTGCCGCAGATATCATCTCCTCTACTCCGGAAAGAGCAAGACGTAGATTTTGTCTTATCTCTTGTAGTGCTTTATCTTTTTCACTAAAAGAAAACTCACCACGCGTCATGCCACGATAATCCTCAACATTAAAAAAAGCATTGTACACCTTATCTCTTCCTTTTCTTGCTTTTAATGTTTCAGACGTTATAAATCCCCTAAAAAAGTTGGATATAAAGTCCTGTGAGTCCTCTTTTGTGGTCTCTAAGAGTATAACGGAAGACGATACTTTAGAGGGAATACCGCTGTACACGTCAGACAAAGACTCTTCCGCGGATCTTTTCGCGTCACGCAGAGAGGTTTTTGCGGACTCAAGCACATCCTCTGCAGAAGATACAGCAGAACGCACCAAGCTCACTTCTTCTTCACTCGCCCCGGAAAGAAGTTTTTCAAGAGCAACTTCCGCGGATCTTTTCGCGTCACGCGCTTCCCGTAACTCTATCTGCAAAGAAGTCTTGTCAAGCTCTGCGATCATATCCCCTTCTTTTAATTCCTCGTTCTCGGAGACATAAATGGAAGCCACTCTTCCTCCTTCCTTGAAGCCAATATTGGCGCTTTCTCCTTTTCTTACAGAGCCAGTCTCAAATATCTCTTCGGAAACCGTGCCACTCTCCACTACAAAGCTGTCTACATCGTTTTCTTCATCAGCAAAGAAAACAAAATAGGCAACAAAAACCACTAACAACAGAATAACCCCGTAGATTATCTTTTTTTTCATATAGTTATCGATTTATACCTGTTTATGTAATGCATTATTGTAGCATAAAAAAGAAACAGTAAAAACAAAGGAGCGTCCTCTATCTTTAAGGCCGCAAAGGGAAGAGAGGAAAAGAACTCCACCACAAACAAGAGAAACGACAGAAGAAGATAAGCGGGAAGAGCAAAAAAGGAGATACCACTCACGCTTCCGATCACACCGAAAACAAATATAAACGGAAGAAGGGGCACTATAAGAAGATTGGAAAAAATAGAAAATAGAGGGAAGTTGCCAAAATTATAAACAATAAGCGGAGCGGTGAAAGCAACCGCGGAAAGGGTGACACATATCATTTCGCAAACTCTTTCTCTTTTCTTGAAAAAGCGCGCAAAAAAACGACGCAAGAAGAAGAACGAACCCTCTTTTTTGCGCAAAGGAACAGCAGAAAACTTCTCCTTAAGCAAAGGAAACAAAAGAATTATGCCCAGCACAGCAAGAAAAGAAAGGTGGAACCCGGTGTCGTATACAAGCAAGGGGTTGAAAAAAAGCATGCCTGATGCCGCAAACACAACAGATCGCAAAGAGAAAGCGGTAGAGTTTATTGCTCGCGAGATAAGAAGCAAAGAGCCCATTATACCGGCACGCACCGCGGAAGCGGGAGCGCCAACAAAGAGCACAAAAAGGATCACAAAAAAGATTGCTGTAAAAGAAGACGCCTTGCGTGGAAAACCGGAAAGAGAAAAGAGAGAAAAGAGAAGAGACGAGATGATTACTATATGCATTCCTGAAACAGCGGTAATATGACGCACTCCGGCGATGCTAAGCTTTTCTCCAAGCTCATCACTAAAAGATCCTCTGTCACCCATCGTCATGGCTTCCAAAATAAAAACCTCCGGAGGAGGTATAACACTGTGCATTCTTTCACGAAAAGAGTCCTTTAAAGAAAAGAGAAAAGAAGGACTTCTCTCCACAACTTCTGTTTCAGGATAAAAAGAAGTATAGTAAACTCCCTCTTTTTTTAAGTAACGTTCATAGTAAAGCGGTTCCGGTTCACGAAACTCACCCTCTACATGCAGCTTATCCCCGTATATTATGTCCTTGTGTCTGTCAACAAAAAGAAGTACACAAAAATCATCGCAAACAACAATCTCTTTTCTGTCACCCTTTAGAAGCGGTTCTCTGTCAACCGTCCCTTCAAACTCTTGCAAGGGAGGAGGAGTAAAGCTCTCCGCATAAAGAAAGCAGAACGCTCCGAAAAGAAAAAAGACAAGCGAGAAGAGAGATAAAAGAAAAAAGCGATAAAAATAATAAACAAGAAAAGCAAGCAAAAAGCCGAGCCATAAGCCCGGCACAGATAAAAACACACCCGCGACAAAAGATATACAAAGCAAGGAAAAAGCTTTGGAAAAACTCATCTAAAATCCGGTAGCAATAACTGTTACGCTTATCTCCTCTTCTTGAAGATCTTCATCTTCTACTGCTCCAAATATGATGCTCGCGTTGGGAGATATGTGTTTCTTTATCACGTCCGCAATCTCATTTACTTCCGAAAGACTAAGATCATCTCCTCCGCTAACATTGAACAAAACTCCTTTAGCGTTCTTGCAGGAAACATCCACCAGTGGCAGATCAAGAGCAGCAAGTACGGCTTCTTCCGCACGATGTTTGCCTTTCGCTTTACCTTTTCCAAAAAGCGCCGAGCCAGAGTTACTCATAATAGCTTTTACGTCCGCAAAGTCTATGTTTATGATCCCCGGAAGGATTATGAGGTCCGATATACCTTGCACTGCTTGACGAAGAATCTCGTCACAGTACCAAAAAGCATCCGAAAGAGTAACGTTGGGACTCAAGGTGTCAAGTAGACGATTATTGGATATGGGAATAAAAGTGTCAACCTTGTCTCTTACGCTGTCCATTCCTTTCTTTGCAATCTTTTCTCTCTCTTTTCCTTCAAAAGTGAAAGGCGTAGTCACCACAGCAATGGTGAGTGCTCCACAGCTCTTTGCTATCTCCGCTACGGCGGGAAGCGCCCCCGTTCCCGTTCCGCCCCCCAGTCCACAAGTAAGAAAAACCATGTCGCTATCTTTGAGCTCTTTTTCTATCTCTTCCCTGTTCTCTTCTACGGCACGCGCCGCAGTATCAGGGTTCATTCCTGTTCCAAGTCCTTCCGTTAACTCCTTGCCAATACGTATCTTCTTGTCAGCCGTAGTGTTGTTTAGATCTTCAAAATCGGTATTGATAGCCACAAGATCCACTCCCTTAATATCACACTGTGCCATGCGAGAAACGGCATTACCGCCCGAACCTCCGATACCGACAACTTTTATTTTGGGCGTTTTTTTCATGGTATAAAAACTCTAAAAATCTTTTTAATCTTCTGCCATAAAAATCTAAGGGATCTCATCTCTATCACCCCGCCCTCCTCTTCTTCCATTTCAAATCCGTAAAGCACAAGTCCGCAAAGCACGGAAAAAGAAGGATCATCATCAAGAGGAGAGAACCTTCTTGCATGCCCAATGCGACAATTAAGCTCCATCTTCTTTTTTGCAAAATCCACAAGCCCGCATGTGTTCGCTCCTCCTCCAGTAAGCACAACTCCAGCAGGAAGGTTCGCTTTGCGGGAGATCTTTTTTAGTTCACTGTTTATCTCATTAAAAACCTCTGTCATACGTGCCTCTACTATTTTTCGCAACTCACTTCTTTGAAAAGAGATGTCATCTCCTTCAGATGTTTTTATTTTCTCTTTCTTCGCTTTTTTCTCGTTTATGACAGAAACACCAAACTTGTTTTTTATAAGCTCCGCTGTCTCTATGTCTACTTGAAGACCTATAGCAATATCGTTTCGTAGATTATTCATCCCCACCGGCAAAACACAAGTGTAAAGCACATCGCCTTCTTCAAAAACTGCAAGACTTGTGGTTGCGGCACCAATGTCGATAACCGCCACTCCAAGCTCTTTTTCTTCCTGTGTAAGAACCGCTCTTCCAGAAGCAAGCGGCCCTAAAACAAGATCATTTACTTGAAATCCGGCATCAAGTATCGCCTGCTTTAAGTCCTTAGAGTAACGCGCAAAACCACTAATCGCTACTATATCAGATTCGAGCCTCACTCCTTTGAGGCCAAGAGGATCTTTTATGCCACCTTCTTTATCAATAACAAACTCACGCGGAACGACCTCTAGTATCTCCCTATTAGATGGCAAAGAGAAAGCTTTTGCAGCCTCTATTACACGATCAACATCCTCTTGTGATATATTCTGATCAGCACGAGAAACAGAAACAATGCCTCTTGAAGAAGTAGAGAATATATGTCCTCCGTTTATGTTCGCATAAACCTCTCCTACACTGCAATCCGATTCACGAGAAGCCTCTTCTATAGTGTTTGCTATCATCTTAGACACCTTTTCTGTGTCAGAAACAACCCCTTTGCGTATCCCGGAAGACATGTTCTCCGCCATACCAAGAACTCGGAACCCGGAATCCTCAGGAGTTGCAATTATGGCTTTAACGCTTCCCGTCCCTATGTCAATAGCAGTAATTGTGTGAGGTTTGCTCATTGTTTCATTTTATCTTTTAAAAAGTTTATTTTCAAGCAGGTGTTTCTCCCTACTCTCCATCTCTTCGCCATGATTATATCCCAGGGCATGCAAAACGCCATGCACCAGTATACGATAGAAATTGCCCTCTACAACTTTTGCAGGACAAACAATAACTTCTCCTAAAATATCTCCTCCCGGATAAGAGAAAGAAAGAACATCGGTAGGTTCGTTCTTTCCCCTGTAACTCTTATTTAAAGAGGATATCTCTTCTTCTTCTACGAAAGCTACCGAGAAACCTCCTTCGCGTCCTTCCTCTTTCAAGACAATATCCACTGCATGTACTACATCATCTTCATCGATAAAAACAGAAGTAAGATTGTTTACTTCTATCATTTCTTGCCCATCTTGAAGAGCTTCTCGTACTCCGCTTTTTTGCGCTCTCTCTTTAAGGCGTTACGCTTCTTTGCCATGTCACTCAAAGGACGTTGTCTAAAACGCCTTTTGCGTGCCTCTTTTATGATCCCGCTCTGCATCACAGAACGCGTAAAGCGGTGCACCAAGCTGCTATTGTTTTCTTTTTCTTTTCTATTTACTTCTAAAGGCATAAATTAATCTTTTTTATTGCACAAAAAGTGCATGTGTATGTGAAAGACTATCTGTCCTCCTCCTTTTTCGACGTTTACTGCTAAACTATAACCCGACCTTTTCACTCCTAGCTTCTCTGCCACCTTACGGGCAACAAAGAACATCTCTCCCATTATATCCCTGTCTTCTTCTTCCATCTCGTTAACAGAAACGATGTGCTTCTTGGGAACAATGAGAAGGTGTATAGGAGCGGAAGGATTTATGTCTTCAAAGACGATCATGTTGTCATCTTCATAATGTATCTCCGCAGGGAGTTCTTTGTTTATTATTTTACAAAACGTACACTCCATAAATTAACCTTTTAATCTCTTTTTAACTTCTTTTACGGCATCTTTCATCTCTACCTTTTCTTGTGAGCCGTCACGCATATCGCGAATAACAACGTTATCTTCTATTGCCTCTTCTCTGCCTATGATCAGTGTCCACGGAACAGAGAGCTTGTTTGCTCTGCTCAGCTGTCCTTTAAGAGACTCTTTTCCGATACAGTTATACACCGGCAGATTGGCTTTACGGAACTGTTCCAGCAACCTAAGAGATTTTTTCTCTGCTAAGTCTCCGAGATGTGCAAGAAGTACCTGTGGATTTTTCTCTTCTATCTTTACCCCCGCTTTCTGCATAGCAAGCACAACACGCTCCACTCCTAGGGCGGCTCCGGTAGCAGGAACATCTCCTCCGCCAAAGAGTTCACACAATCCATCATACCTCCCTCCCCCTCCTAAAGCAAGAGGCTCTTTCTCTCCCGCAAAAAACTCATACACCATGCCAGTATAGTAGTCCAGCCCACGTACAATAAAAGGGTTTAAGTCGTAAGGCACTCCTGCTTCGTCGAGACACTCCAACGTCTTTTTGAAATCTTCACGACACTCTTTGCAAATATAATCCACTATCTGTGGCGCTTCTTTTTTTATCTCCACGCACTGTTTGCAGTCAAGTACGCGTAAAGGATTTTTTGTAACCCTCTTTTTGCAGTCCGCACAAAGAGATGCCTTTTTAAGATACTTCTTTAACACCCCTTTATAAAGTCCTCTGCACTTGGAGTCACCCATACTGTTAACTTCCACAACAATATTCTTTACTCCCAAGTCGGAGAGCATACCGTAGATAGCGGATACTATCTGCGCATCAACCGCCGGACCTCCTTTCCCTATCGTTTCCATTCCAAACTGCCAAAACTGACGATATCTGCCGGACTGAGGGCGCTCATGACGAAAAAAGGGACCAAAATAGAAAAACTTTACAGGTTGCGGTCTTGTGTACATGTCGTGCTCTACGTAGGCACGCATAACGGGTGCTGTTCCTTCGGGGCGCAACGAAAGACTGTTGCCACCTTTTGTTTTAAGGTTATACATCTCCTTTTCTACTATGTCGGTAGAAGCTCCCACCCCTCTTGTAAAAACACGTGTATCCTCAAGCACAGGTGTCTCGATGCGTTCAAAACCATAAAAACGAGCCGCTTTTGTTGCAGATTCATATATCTTTTCAAAGTATGCAACACTGTCCCCAAACAGATCATGCATCCCGCTCGGGGTTTGGAATTTTTGCGCCATAAGCCTAATAAATGGGATTTTGCACCGCTCCGAAATTACTGAAAAACGAAACACGGAAGATGGCTTTTCCCACTATATTGTCTTCCGGAAGAATCCCCCAACTGCGCGAGTCATAGGAGTGCATGCGGTTATCTCCTAGCACAAAATACTCTTTCTTATCAAGGTCGATACTCAGATCTCCAACAGTGACAGGAACAGACGTGTAATCCTCTTCCAGCACTTCTCCATCCACAAACACCTTTCCGCTCTTCACCTCTATCTCTTCTCCGGGAAGCCCTATTATACGTTTTATGTACCTTCTTGAAGGGTTATCAGGGTAGCGGAAGATGACAGACTCACCTCTTTGCGGATCGTTAAAACGATAAGATATCTGATCGACAATGAGATAGTCCCCTTCCTCAAAGCTCGGCTCCATAGAAACTCCACGCACTATGAACGGCTGAAACAGAAAGTAACGTATAGGAACAACAATAACAAGAGCGATAACCACCACCTTCAGTATTTCAAATAAAAACTCCTTGCTCATAAAGCCAGATTTTAACAAAGTTTTTCAAAATTATCAAGAAAAGGTATAATAAGGGTGATGTGGTCAAAGATAAAAAACATCTATAAAAAAGAAAAAGGAGTAAAACGCATCATTGTGGGGCTCGGAAATCCGGGTGAAAAGTATAAAGAAACAACACACAACTCCGGGTTCCGAACTCTTAAGTTAATAAAGGAAAAAGAAAACTTTCCGGATTTTAAAAAAGACAACACTCTGAACGCTCTTGTTTCACAAAAAGATGATGCAATATTGATTGCTCCCCTTACATTCATGAATCGTTCCGGCACAACCGTCTCCAAAGCGGCACAACGCTTTAACGTTTCCCCGGAAAACATTACAGTTATACACGACGATACAGATATGGAGAAAGGAGTTATACGCTTCTCTTTTTCTCGAAGCTCAGGTGGTCATCGCGGAGTGCAGTCCATAATATCATGCCTCAAAAGCAAAGATTTCAACAGATTGCGCATAGGGGTGCGGGAAAAAGAAGGAAAAGCAGCATCTATGGTATTAAAAAAAACTCCTCGAAAAGTAAAGGAAGCAGAAGAAAGAGCAGCAAAAGAAGTACACGACACCTCCAAGAGGACACTGCATATATAAAAACGCCGGGAAAACTACTTTCCCGGCTTCATCTTATACATCTCTCTGTCTGCCTCTTCTATTAGCTCTTGTATAGAGCTTTTATCTAGTGAAAAGGTAGACTACTCCGAAACTAACAGGAAGAACCTCCTTTATCTTCTTCCCCACTTCCTCTGCTTCTTTCCTGTTTGTTTCAGGCAAGAGAAGCACAAATTCGTCTCCTCCCCAGCGACAAAATACATCTATGTCTCTGGTGTTCTTCTCTATAAAGGAAGCAATTAACTTCAGGTGCTCGTCTCCCGCAAGGTGACCAAGCTCATCGTTTATCTTCTTTAAGTTGTCAACATCAAAAAAGACGACAGAGAAAGGTCTTTTCGTTCTTTTGGATCTCTCAATCTCTTTTTCCGCAAAGATAAAAAATCCACGAACATTTTTAATCCCCGTAAGAGGATCTTTGTTGGAGCTTTCTACGGCCCTGAGCAGTCTTGTAGGACCCATCTTGAATAAAAGAACAATAAGCCTTAAAAAACTTTTCATGAAAGTCCTCCTTTTTTTGTTTTAGGCGTTGTGGTCTACCCGCAGACCCTGTCCCGCGGACTGATTACAGTCCGGAAACAAGAAGCGCTTTTAAGCGCCGGCTCAAAAAAATATCAAAAGGAGGGATTGTTTTTTTGCGCTTTCCGCGATCATTTCAAAGAAAAGATCAAACAGAAAGGAGCCATCTACGGGCAGGCCACAACGCCCGCCACTTTTAAATTTATACCATATTTTAAAATAAAAGTAAATAGGGCCAAAAAATGGCCCTTTGTTGGTCATGCCACCTTAAGGAGGTGCCTTTTGTACGTTCTCTTTTCCGCTTCCGCAAGAAGAGAAATAACGCTCCTCTTGTCATCGTTGTTGGAAAAAGACACGCCGCAGGTGACTCTTTTTCCGCTAAGTTCCGAGGCAACTCGGAAAGCATCCTTGTAAGATGTTCCGGGCATAAAGATGAAGAACTTATTCCCCGATCGGGCAAAGATGTCGGTACCGCTTATGCTGCCCCTTATTTGTGCAGCAATCATACGAACAAACTTATCAACCTTTTTCTGATTGAAAAGTTTTTCATAATACTCCGCCCCTATCTCCAAATAAATAACGGAAAAAAATCCACCCATATGGGCCATCTTTTTCCTCTCTTTTTCCACCTGAGAAAAAAAACCCTTACAGTTGTATGCTCCTGTAAGAAGATCTCTGTCCTCAATCAGATCAAGAATGTTCTTCGATCCGAACCTTGTCAAGTAAAAAAAGATCCTCAAAAAGTTCATAAAATCCTCCTTTCTTCTATTGATATTTTTGCGGCATTATACCATAAAAAATAAACTTTTCAATAATGGGTATATGTACAGTTAACACTCAAGGGTAACACTTTTTAGTTTTTCTTCAGGTGTTAACCCGTTAAGACTTAAGTGTAACCTTTGATAATTGTAATAATCAAGCC
>SL_8KL_010_SEDDRAFT_10001742_pt1 | contig 18773 bp, 17 predicted proteins | sample SodLakKL_010_SED_4_FD_11160 | JGI IMG/M metagenome (IMG submission 11160)
CAATACGGAATCTCATTCACCGCAACCAAAAAAGAAGCAAAAAACGCCTTAAACTCAGCAGAAAAATTCACTAGAAGAATGGAAGAGCTCTTAGAAAACAATTGAAAGAATCTTTGAAGCCTCGGATGGGATTTGAACCTTGGGAAAATTTCCTATAGAATAGTTTGACCAAATTCATCTATCTATCTATCTTCCCTTCTAGTACTTTCGAAACAGTTTCCCCATCCACTTTACCCTGGTATTCTTCCATCATCTGGCCCATTATTACTTTGAATGCCCTGTGAGGATTCTCTTCCACTAAATCTTGGTTCTCATTTATTTTTTCCTCGATTCTATTCTCTATCTCTTTCTCCGAGATCTTTTCCAAATCTTCTTCCTCTATTATTTGATCTATTGATTTCTCTGGATTCTTTGATTTTGCCTTTATAATTTCTCCTACAGCGTCTTTTGGGAACTTACCCTTCTCTAGAGATTTGAAGATCTCTTTGTAATTTTCTGGGGTTAATCCCTCTGTATTAACATCTTCTAGTTCTTTCAGAGTACTGGTGAAGGTAGTTGCTATGGTGGTTGGATCAACATCAGTCTCTTTGATTAACTTCCTTATGGTATTGATATGAGGAGATTTTAGTGATTGTTTTGATAGTTCGCTGCTGATTCCTTTTTCTTCGAGTTCTTCAGTTATTTTTTCTGGCTTTGGAGGTGTTTTCTCTTCTATTCTGTTTTTTTCTTCTTCTTTTACTTTTATTGTAGGTATATCGGTTTCAGGGTACATTCTTCTCTTTGAGCCGAGTGGTCTTAGGTATTTTGTCTTTGCTTCTTCAGCCGATTTCCTAGTTTCCGGTGGTACTCCTTCTTTTGCTTTTTTTATTCTTTTTTCCAGTTCTTTTAGGACTTCCTTAGCCTTTTCCGGGTCTTCGGAAGCTATTAGTATGATGGAATCTTCTTGGGATAGGTCTTTGTCCTCTCTGATCTCCTCTATGTTTTCCTCTATACTGTATTTACCGAGATCTTCGTCCGTGTGTATTACCCCAGGTATTCCTAGTGTCTCGGCTATGTGTGCTAGTTCGGTTCCGAACCTGTGATCAGTTAAGAGTTCTTTTCCCAGTATTCCTTTGAATTTAGGCACTACATATCCGTATACGCCTCCTCCTTTACTTATTGCTTTCTTCATGAATCCTGGAGCATCTTCTTCGAAGTATTCTGTGAAATCCTGGATAGAGAGATTCACCTCTCCTATATCTCTACTTTCAAGTTCTTCTTTGATCTCCAGCAGTCTCAGTTGTCTTTTTATTTCATTCTCTATTATTTCTTCGAGTTCGTCTATCTCCTGGATTCCTTTTATTTCCACTCTGTTCCCCTGTTTTATGGAGAGGTTCAGGTCCTGTCTGATTGTTCCAAGTCCTCTTTTGACCTTTCCTGTTGTTCTGAGCATTGTGCCTATTCTGAGTGCTGTTTCTTTGATCTCTTCCGGGGTTCCCTTTATTATCCCTGTGGCTATCTCCACTAGAGGTATTCCGAGCCTGTCGAGCCTGTAGTTCTTCTTTCCCTTTGTTTCTCCGATTATCCCTGCGGATTCTTCTTCCAGAAACACTCCATCTATATCGATTTCAAGTGGTGTTTCTATGTGTCCGTTGTCCCCTATCATCGCGGTTCTCTGGAAACCAGTAGTGTTTGATCCGTCCACAACGGTTTTCCTCATGAAGTTTATCTCGTCGAATAGATCGCAGTTCAGCATCTTGGCTATGACTAGGGAAAGTTCGAATGCCTCTTCATCCACGGGATGAGGTGGCTCAGAATCCGTTTCCACTAGACAGGTTGATTCTTCGTAGGTATTGTATATGAATTGTTTCTCTTTGATGGCTTCTTTAGCCGCGGCTGGATCCATCTCTCCCAGTTCACTTTTTGAAGGTCTTATGTATCTTTTTATCTGTAGTTCCGGTTCTTCAGGTTTTTCGGTCATTCTTGAACTGCAGCTGCAGAACAGTTTATCCGTATCAAGTCTCTGGTGGAACTCCAGTCCTGCTTTGAGCTCCAGTTCTTCGTAATCGAGTTTTTCTTTGTCCATGTGATCACTAATTGGTTTCTTCGATGCTTAATTTTTCCATTAGCCTATCTATCTTTTTGTAGAGTGATTCTAAATCGGAGTTGTTTTCTAAAATGTACTCAGCCATTTTTATGGCTTCGTCAGCTCCTTTTTTCTCTATATCTCTCTTATCTCTTTTTAGGAATTCTTCTTTTTCATCGGGCTCGTCTTCGCTTCTTCTTTGAAATCTTATTTCCGGTTCTGCTCTTATTTCTATCAGGTGGAATTCGCATGGTTTTTCCTGTATGTACTCTACTTCTTCCGGTGATAGGAACCCGTTCATAACTACTTTTTCCCATTCTTTGTTTTCTATTATGTTGTATAGTTCTTTTGCTAGTCCTCCTCTTCCCTTTTCTTTTCTCAGTTCGTCTCCTTCTTTGGACAGGTTGTTTTTGGTTACCTTTTTTCCTTTTTCTTCGAGTCTTTTTTTGAGAGCGTCCGAGAACGTGAGGGTTTTGAACCCGTAATTTTCTTTTAAGTAATCCGATACCACGTCTTTTCCCGCTCTGTGGTATCCTGTTAGTCCTATTATTTTTCTCTGTTTTTTCAAGCTATTCACCTCAGTAAAGAAATGTCTCAGGTTTTGATCTTTCGTTTATCTCGCCTTTGAGATTCTCTTTGAATTTTTCCTTTATTTTTTCGGTGTCTTTGTATTTTTCCAGGAGCCATCCGAGCTTCACGTAGGCTGTTTCGGTTGTCATGTCCTCCGCTGGTGTTGCTCCCGCTTCGTGGTATAGTTTTCTCAGGTTTTTGTACACGTTGGGATCCACTCTTCCATAGGTGCACTGGCTCGTGCCTATAACTGGTTTTCCTTTCTCTGTGATTTCTTTTATTTTGGGTATCCAGCTCTTTTCTGTCTGTGTTGGAACGTGCCCTAGTCCGGTTCCCTCTATTACGTATCCTTGGTAGTCCTTTTTTTCGTAGTGTTGGAGAACCTCTGGATCCGATTCTGGATGTATTTTCACCAGTGCGGTTTTTTCTTGGAATACTGGTTCCGCTTTGGTTTCCGTTTCCTGGTATTCTCTGTGTTCTTGTAACTTCTTTATCTCACCGTTTGGTTTTACCTCGGCTATTGGTTTGTCGTTTATTGGTCTGAATGTGTCTCTCCTGCTGGTGTGCATCTTCCTTGCTCTTGTTCCTCTGATGTAGTAGCAGTAGTCGTCGTTAATGGTGGCGTGCATCACTACTCCTACTTCTCCTATGTTGCTCTGTGCTGCTGCTATTGCAGCGCAGTTCAGGTTCATTGAAGCATCCGTGGATCCTCTGTCTATTGATCTCTGCGCTCCTGTTAGAACTACTGGTTTTGTGAGATCTGTTAGCATGAAGGATAGTGCTGCTGAGGTGTAGTGCATTGTATCGGTTCCGTGGGTTATCACTACTCCCCTGGAACCGCTGTTCAGTTCTTTTTTTACCTGTTTTGCTATCTCTTTCCATGCTTCTGAGTACATGTCTTCGCTGGCTATCTGGGTTACCTGTTCGTAGTTTCTTATGTAGGCGTGTTCCGTGATTTCAGGTGTCTTAGCTATTATTTCCTCAGCGTTGAGAGCCGGTTCCACTGCTCCGGTTTCGTATTCCACTTTGCTCGAGATTGTTCCGCCTGTGGAGATAATTGAGATCGGTGGTTTGGATTCATCTTGCTCTATCTCCGGTATCTTTGTTTCTTTCTCCCGTTTTTCTAATTTCTCTACCTCTAATCCATCTGTGTTCTCTATTCCTACGTTGTAGCCATTTTCTAGTTTTACTGTTATGCAGTCGGGTTCGCTCATCTCCGTGTTGGGCATCAGTATGCCTTCGTAGGATTTTAAGCCTTTCTCGATCTTCACTTTGTCGAGAACTGATACGTTCTTCTCTTCGAGTTTTTTTCTGACCTCTTGTGAATAATCCATTCTTATCTACCTTTTTCTTATGAGCGGTTTTACAGCTGTTTTTTCATATAAGGTTCTCGAAGCTTATAACCTTTTTTTCTGTAGTATTCCCTTGCCCCTATGCCTGATATCACAAGCATTTTTTCCTTATTGTTTTTCCTTGCTATCTTTTCTGCTTTTTCCAGTAATCTTTCCCCGTGACCTTTGTGCTGTACTCCTTTGCTTCTTTCTTTTTCATTTATTGGTTTTGATGGTCCGTATACGTGTAATTCTCTTATCCCAGCGGTATTCTCATCTATATTCGATTTATGTGATTTTTCAGGAAAGCTGAGTCTTGTGAAGCCAATTATCTTGTCCTTTACTGGGTCTTCTATTGATATGAATTTTTCTTCAGTGTTTTCGGTGCTGTAGCTCTTGGTTTTTATCTCGGTTTCCACTGGTTCTTCATCCCTTATCTCTCTGTACCTGATCTCTTTTGTTTCTATGCCCATTTCCTCGGCTTTTTCATCCACGAGTGTTCTGAGGTTGCTGGATGTTACTCCTTGTTTTATCAGCCTTGCTGGTATGTCTCTCTGTGTTCTCATCACTCTCACGTACTTTGGTATGTGTTCTCTTGCTTTGGCTAGTAGATCAATGGTTTCTTCTTCGCCGTAGAAGCTCCATTCTCCGTTTTTCCATTTCTCGTACAGCTCTGTTCTCTGCCCTGTTTTTTCGGGATCGGTTAGCAGGGTCGGGTAGATCTTGAGCATATCAGGCTTGTATTTCGGGTTTTCGAATAGTTCTTTGAACATCTCGAGATCTTTTTCAGGATCTGAACCCGGTAGATTGGGCATTACGTGGTAATTTATTTTTAATAGGGAGGTCCTAGCTGCTATTGTGGCTTCTTGAACATCTTTTACCGTGTGTTTTCTCCTGATTTTCTCATAGATCCCGTCATCGGGATGTTGTACCCCTATTTCTACTCTTGTTCCTCCTAGTTCGAGCATTCTATCCACGTGTTTTTGCTTGCAGTAGTCCGGCCTGGTTTCAAAGGTTATGCCTATGCAACGGTGTTTTGCTTCTTCGTTTTTCTTTATCGCTTGCTCTATGTTTTTTGATTCCTCTCCGTTTAATCCGTCCAGAGCATTTTTCACGAATCTTTCCATGTATTCTGGGTGTGCTGGTAGTGTTCCTCCCATCAGTATTAGTTCTATTTTATCCGTGGGGTGTCCTATGTCTTTTAACTGGTTCAGTCTGTTTTCTACCTGTTTTCTGGCTTTGTACTGGTTCTTCTCAGCTCTCATTGCTGCTGGTTCTTCTCCTGTGTAGCTCTTCGGTGTGTTTTCACCTTCATCTTTTCTTCCACCAGGGCAGTATATGCATTCTCCAGGACATTCGAGTGGCTTTGTCATTATGGCTATTATTGAGACTCCCGACAGGGTTCTGGTTGGTTTTTTGCGTAGTATTGGCTTGAGTTTTTCTCTTTCTTCTTCATCCGCTGCTTCGAGTATCTCGCTGTTTTTAGGGATTCTCTCCAGCCCGTGCTTCTTCGCGAGTCTCTTTTTGAGTCTTTCTATCTCCCCGGTTTCTTCGAGATCTTTTTCAAGAATCTTCTGTATTGCCTCTCTGGCTAGATTCATGTGTTTCTTGTTGGGCTTGAGGATTTTATATATTGGAGGGTAATCATGAAAAGATTTTAAGGACAAGGTGGATAATTGCAACAGGGTTCGAGATGAGCAGTGAAAAGAAGAGAGAAAAAATAGATAAAGAGATAAGAAAGAAGAAGATTAATCAGATGAAGCAGGAAAAATCTGCGGACGCACAGAAATCCAGAAGTAAACTTAGAGAAAATTTCCAAAGATATAGAAGGGGAGAAATCGATAAGAAAGAGTTCAAAGAAAGATTGAAAAAAAGAGGAACTGATGAAGAAAAAGCTGAAGAATTTTTGAGAAAAAAAGGGAAGAAGGAGAGGGAAAAGTTCCGGGAATTGTACGAGAAATACAAAAAAGGTGAGATAGATAAGAATAAGCTAAAAGATGCTTTTGAAGACATGAATCTCACATATGAAAAGGGAAGAGGTAGAGATAAGAGTGACGAAGCGGCTAAGGAAATACTAAAATACAAAGCTGAAAACGAAAGTGTAGACAGTAAGTACGAGGCTTCTAAGGATACCAGCATCGAGTTGGAAGAGGTTTTGGAAGAAAAGCAACCTAGAACTAGGATAGAGAAGTTAATAGATCAATTACCAAATGATAAAAAATCTAAAATAAGACACCATAGTGAAGACTGGGTATTCGGGTAAAGAAGGTTGATTTAGAGAGATTACAATAACAAAATCTAGGAGAATAGGTTTAGCAATGAGTAGAATGGCTGGAGTATTGGCAGTGTCAGGCTGTGTCCTCTACCGAACCCTCGTAGTTTTGATCTGATTGTTGGTTTTACTGTGACTACTGAGCTTTGGTCAGTGATTTTTCTTTCTTTGGAATCCGTTACTTGGTATACCGCTGTGTATCGTCCTTCTTGGTTTATCTGTATCGGCAGTGTGAACTCTTTTGTCTCTCCAGGTATTACTTCAATTGTTTTTTGTTCTAGTTCGTCCGCCACCCATTCTCTTGGAAGTGATACTGGCCTGTAGGTGAACCTATCTACTGCTATGGATTCGCTCTTTATACTTGACTGGATTTGTGATGATTTACCCGCGGTCTTTGATAGGTTCTGGGTTTTGAAGCTGTATGCATGCCTGTCCACTTCTATTGTTAGGTTTCGAATGGAACTGTCTGCGAATCTACTGTCAACCACCAATTGTAGGTCGTGCTCTCCGGTTTCTATTGGTGCTGTGGCCTCGAGTAGTAGGTAGTCCTTTTGAGGAATTTGGCTCCTCTGAATTGCTTTGGTGGGTAGGGCTTCTTCGAGTAGGATGTCCCTTGGTATGTGTTGGTAGCTCGATTCTCTGTCCCTTAGTTCGGCTTCTTCCCAGGAGAATCGTCCTGGATCCATGTCTCTATGGATTAATAGTTTGAATTCTTGTCCGGGTGCGATTTTTCCTATGTGTGTGGATTCGTCTTTTGGTAGCTCTTTCTTTATTGGGTACTCCATTGTTGTGGATAGTATTTTTTCTTCAACACTGTATTCAATCGTGTTTGTCTGTGTTTCGCCTTCTTCGTTGATGAATGTTATCTCTGAGGTGTAGGTTCCTTCTTGGTCCGGAGTGTTGCCCAGGTATATTCTTAGTTTGTTGCCTCTTTCCTGGACAAAGGTGCTTAGATCCTCTGACGTTGAGTTTACCCAGTTGTTTTTCTCTATTTCTATCAATATGTTGACGGGTAAGGGGTAGTTTCTCACTTCAGTTAGGTCGAGTGTTTCTCCAGCTTCAAGTGTTTGTTCGATCGGGCTCGTGATTTGTACTGTGGCTAGTGCCGTGGTTGATATCAGGATTAGCAGGATCAGTGTTTTTGGGAGGGTGGTGGTTCTGGGTGTTTTCATGTTTATTTTTGGTTTTTCTATTTATTTATCTCTTTGTGTTTTTCCACTTCTTTCCATGGTATTTCCAGAGTTATTTTGCCCGTGGCTGAGTTGACGTAGATTGATAGTTTTCCGGTGCTTGCTCCCAATTTATCCAGGTAGAGATGTGTTTTTTCTGCTTTTCTGTTGCTTTTAAGTTCTTCTAGAAGTGTTTTTCTTATTTTCTGTTCTTCTGCTCTTTGCCAGATGTCCTGGAAGTCCGCTTCTCCTTTTAATTGGTTTTTTTCTTGAGTTAGTTCGGCTGTTGGTATTAGTTTTTTTATGTGTTCCCTGAGTTTTTCCGGACTCTCCGTGTTTTTCACGTTTGTTTGAATCTTCATTTTATCCTTAGTTTTGTTATAGTGTTATAGTCTTGAGTATTTTTTGAGTATTGGTTTGTTTTTCTTGATTTTTCGTGTTTTTTGTATTATCTTTGCTTTTTTTACGGGCTCTCTGTATCTTGATGGTATTTCTTGTTCTTTTCCCGTTTTTAAATATGTTTTTATTGCTTCTTTAGCGGTTGTGTTTTTTCTTTCTCTGGATGCGTGTAGTCTTTTTCCTTGGATGTAGATGTCTTGATTTTCCTGTATGAATTTTTCCGAGTGTTCTTTTTTGTAGAAGGGTGGTCCCATGTGTTTTTCGTGTTCTGGTAGTTCTGTGTTTCTAAGCTCCAGCAGTATTTGTGCTTTTGTGTTTTCATCTGTCCAGTGGGTTGATCTGTATACTTCGAACTCTTGTTGGTTCAGTTTCTTGTTAATTTTGTTCTCCAGCCTTCTTAGTTGACTCCATCCTATCTCCGGGACGGTTTCTTCCGGGTAGGGTAGTTGTACGAGGATCAGGTTTTTTTGTTTGAGTTTCTTCATATCTATTTTTGTCTTTGAATTGTAGTTTTCTTTTGTGGGATTTTTTAACAGTTCTCTGGATTTTACTATGAATGTTCCTAGTTTTTCTTCTGATAGTGCGGCTGCTGCGTTCCTGGTTGGATCCACTGGATCTATCACTACTAGTGGATGGTTGAAGTTTCTTTCACCGTGGTTTTCTATATCTATTTTGTGGTTTCTCTTCCATTCTGAAGCTGCTTTTATTGTTTGTTTGAATGTTCCATTTTTCAGTATTAGTAACTCGGTTATGTATCCTGAGAATCCTCTTGTTTTTTCTTCGGCTCCGTAGCAGTTTATGTTGTGCAGGTATTTCTTGAGTAGCCTTACTTCTGGTTTTTGTTCGTTTTTTAAGTTTTTTTTCAGGTATTTGTTGTGTAATGGGGTTCTATCTACTGCTGATCGTGGTTCTTTGGTTAGTATTGGTTTTTCTTTGTCTTTTAGATATTTTTCAGGGTTGTAGCAGGGTACTATGTCGATATCTATTTCTTTTATTTTTGCTTTCACGTAGGGGTGGTCGGCGTAGTGGGTGGTTGGATTGTGTCCTTTGAGTGCTTTTTTGCCTATTTCTATTCCTTTTTCTTCGAGTTCTTGTTCCGATGTGTTTTCCGGGAAGTAGAAGAAGATATCTATGTCTATTTTACTCGGTAAGTAGGTGTCTCGATCCGTTGATCCTACTGTTTCGGCTTTGTAGCCTTGTTCTTCTATTTTTTGGATTAGCTGTTGCTTTACTTTTTTTATTTTTTCCCGGGTTTTTTTGCTTGGTTCGAGTTCTTTTTTTATTTCTGGAAACATTTTTCCACCTATTGCTCCTCATCTTCTTGTTTCTTTGGCTTGATATGCTTCTGGTTCCTCAGATAGGATACGTAGTTTTCAACAAGGTTCTTCGAGTACTTGGTTTCTTCAGCGTATTTTTTTATATCTATTTTTCCGTTCTCCTTCTGTATTTTTTCGAATATGGGTATTGCGGTTCTTTCTTCGATCTCTTCTTTTTTTGATATTATTTCGTATTCTCCGTTAAGTTCTGGTTCTTCTTCTATCTTTGTTGGAGTTAGTTTTTCTATGAAGCTCTCAGATTCGAAGTGTATGAGAACTATTACCAGAGTGGTTAATGCTATTATTGGAATGAGGTATATGAGGGGGTTTAAGGTATCAGGTCGAGTAGCTGCCTTTGTTGCCTCTAGGTAGGGTTCTCCAATTGGTTCGGATCCGGCTACTTCCGCGTAAGGGAGTTTTGGTTCTTTGTACTGCTCCATGTGATCTGGATGTGTTTTTGTTCCTGCGAATGGATCTATTGGTATCCATTCTTCGTTTTCCAGTGCCTCTATCCATGCGAATTTCCCGTTACTTTTTTCTCCTATTACTATCCTGCAAGGTATTTTTTCTTGTATGCATAGTTCTTTGTACATTACTGAGGCTTCCAAGCTGTTTATCTGTTCTTTTGTTAGGTTAACCGTGTTGAATGTCGTGAATGAACCGTCTCCTGTGGGTTGTTTTTCCGCTTGTATCTTGGATAGGATTTCACTTGTTTTTCCAGATGTCTCTTCACTGTTTATCTCCTTTTCTAGGTTTTCTTGAGTGTCCACAAGTGTGTTTTCCAGGAAGGTAGAATACCTGTGAGGATAGTTTAACTGGTTTTCTTCGGTCCATATGTTCATCGGCCTTAGGGTTAGTTCAAGTGTCATTGTTTCTCCTGGGTCCAGTTCCCTTGTTCTTCGTATTTGTTGAGCAGTTGTTTCTAGAAATGGCTCTCTGCCTGTTAATTGGGTGTTTGTAATTGCTGCTAGTGAGTTTCCTTTGTGGTTCTGATTTGTGAGTACTATGTAGTTCCATGTCTGGTTGTCTACTGCATAGGGATAGAATATCTTGGAGTCTCGTGGCCCTTCAAGATCGTAGCTAGCGGTTACTTGTGATTGGGTGTCTCTCTTATTTTCTATTTCTACTTTTAGACTTATTTGGCTTTTTTCTATATGAATTTCTTCATTTATTAACAGTTGAGACACTTCTCCAGCAAATTCAAAGCTGTAATCTTCTCTTTGCCTTTGTAGTGTTATTCTTTGCTCCTCTGGAGGTGTGAGTATGAATTCTTGGTCTCTGGTGGATATGGTTGGCAGTATTTCCGCTTTGAATTTGTTGTTGAGTTTTATAGAGTCTTCCAAGATTATGGATCGATCTTCTCTCGTGGGCACCCTGGCAGTGTAGGTTTCCGTTCCTATTATGTGGTCTTCTTCGTATTCTCCAAGTAGAGTAATGCTAGTTCCTGCTGTGGAGAGCACGGTGATAGTTATTAGTGCTGTGAAAGCTATTTTAAAGAGTTTTAATTTGCTTTTTGTTTTCATGTTTTTTCCTCTGTTTAGTCACAGTTTTATTTTTTTGATTGTTTTGTAGTTCGGTCCTTCTTTTTTCAGTTCGCTTTCTATTAATTCGGCTTCTTTTATCTGGATGTCTTTGTAGTGTTTGTTGTATTCTTCGAATGCTTTTTTTATCTTTGGATCGGGCTTTGTTTTTACCCTTGCTGCTGTTATGTGTGGTTTGTACGGTTTGTCTCTCTTTTTGAACCCTTGTTCCGTGTATGCTTGTTCTGTTTTTTCAGCTAAATCTTCAAGTCTTTGTGATCTTACTCCTATCCATATTACCTTTATGAAGTCCTTGTTTGGGAATGCTCCTGTCCCGGTTAGTTTTGCTTTGAATTCTCCGAATCCTTCTAGTCTTTGTAGTGCTTTTTTGGCTTTTTTCAGTTCTTCTTCAGTGGTATCGCCCAGGAATTTGAGATTCACGTGCAGGTTTTTTCTTTCAACTGTTTTCGCGGAGTTGAATTTCTCCAGGTATTGGAGTAATTCGTTCATCTCCTGGTTTGGTTTTATTCTTATGGCGGTGAATAGTCTGTGTGTCATTTTGGCCCTATTGTTTTGGGTTTTGGTGTTGTTTTTATGAAGTGTTTTTTTGTTTTATTGGTTTTGGGTTTTTTGAGTATCTTTGGTTTTTTCTCCCTTGTTTTTGACCAGCTTGATGTTTTGGTATCCGAGTTTCAGCGGTTCCATGGTATTGGATTCTAGGAATGTTCCTCCGTTCAGGTATCTTTGTAGCTCGGTTAGGTTTTTGTGTTGTTTTCTTGATAGCTGTAGTAGATTTTCTTCGTTCTTTCCAGCGGTTTTTTCTTCGGTGAATCTGTTTAAAGTGTTTTGATTGGTTTTTTGGCTTATTTTGATGTCTATTTGTTTTTTCTGAGCTTGTTTTTTTATCTCTCGTGTTATTTTCTTGGCTTGGTGTATCACTGATTGGTCGAGAGTGTTTTTTCCCGTTATTTGTTGTGCTGTTTGGATTAATCCATAGATTGAAACGTGAAGAGGTAGTTTTTCCAGGTCAATTTGGTTTTCTTCTAAGAACAGTAGTTTTTTCTTTCTTTTTGATAGGTTCTGTATTTTTTTCTCGGTTATTTGGGTGGCTGTGTTTATTCTTTTCTTGATCTGTTTATATAAGTCTTGTTCCTTATTCGCTGGATAGCTGGGTAGGTTAAGGGATATTGTCTGGATCATGCCTCTTTGCAGGTGTTTTTGGGTCAGTGTTTGCCCGTTCAGTGTTGTTTTTTCCTTTTCGTTGTGTTGATTTCCTTGTTTTAGTAGGTAGAGTGGTCTTGGGATTTCTTCGAGTTCTTCTTTGTTCATTTGAGTTTCTTTTTCTATGTTTCCGTGGTGTTTTATGCTGATTCTCGGTGTTTTGAACGGGTTGTCATCGTAGTCTCCTTTTTTGTATACTTTTAGGAATTTTTTGAGGAACTGTTTTGCTTCTTTTTCGTACTCTTTGTACGTTGAATCGGTTTTTTCTCCTTTTTTCACTGCTTTTTTTTCCTTTAGTGATTCAGGTGTTTTTGTATCTAGATTTACTGTTATGGTGGTGGTTCCGCTGCTGAGTTGGTTGAGTTCGTAAAGGAATGTCTGTGCTGTTTGTTCTATCTGTTTTGGTTCTTGTTCTTCTAGATGGGGAGCCATGTAGTAATTGAACGAATCGATTGATACTCCCAGCGATGTGTACTGGCTCGAGGTGAGGAGTGCTCTGGCCGCGTGTGAGGCTGCTACTTCTGGTTTTTTGGCTGGTCCTGTTTTAACTATCCCTGGTATATTCAGTCCTTCTCTGTATAGGCTGTAGAGGTTGTTTTCTATGGCTTCTGGTGCTGTTATGAATCCGGATAAGCTGTGTATGTGTATTTTTCCTTTTAGATGTTCTTGGCTGAGCTTCCTTGGCAGTGTTTTTGTTAGTGTGTATTCTTCGAGTATCCTTTCAGCAAATTTTTCTTGTAGCTGCATTGGGTTGTTGGTTTTTTCCTGGATTATCATCTGTTTTGCGTCGTGTATTGGCAGCCCTATCCTGGTATATTGTCTTTTTTCATCTATGTGTCTTCTTTGAAGTAGTTTGGTGTTTACCATTTCTCTTATAAGTGCACTTGAAATATTGTGTAGTTGTAGTCTCCTTATATCTTCGCTTACTTCTTCCGAGATCTCTTTTGCTACTGTTCTTGGTACTCTGGTTTCTTTTAGTAGTGAATCCGTTATTTTGCTCTTGTCGAATGATTGTAGTTTTCCATCGGATGTTCTTACCGAGATTGAGTGGTAGCTTCTGAATCTTTCCGCTGCTTCTTCATTGTATTTTTTCAGTACTTGATGGATCCTGTTGTTCAGGTCTTCTTCGGTTATTTTTTTATCTTCTTGTTTTTCTATTTCTTCTTTTAGCTCCAGTGCTGTTCTTGCGGAGATCCAGAAGTTGATTCCTGCTTTTCTGCATTTTTTCAGTACGGTGTTGGTGGAGATTTTTTGAGAACTCATTGATTTATTTATGGAGGTTAATTAATATAATAGTTCCAGGCACAGTATATGCTGGTTTGAGGTAACTGAAATGGAGCTAGATAAAAAAGATAAAGAAATACTTAGGATCTTGGATGATAAAGGCAGGATTAGTTACACGGAGCTCGGTAACGAGTTAGATATCAGTGACGTGGCAGCGAAGAAGAGAGTCAGCAAACTGAATGAAGAAGGAGCTATAGATCATTTTACCGTTGAATTAGATTATAAGAAAATTGGTAAGGATCTTAGAGGATATTTATTGGTTAAGAGCTCTCCTGACACCACTGAAGTGATTCAGAAGGATTTTGAAGATGATGAAAGGGTTCTGGATATGAGTAAGACCATGGGAGAGTACGATCTTGTAATAGAAACAGCTTGTAGAGACTTGGATGAGTTGAAGAGGTTGTCGGAGAGAGATATAGGGAACCTGAAAGGTGTTCAAGAGATAAGAACAGCTATAGTTACTGATTGAATTTTTAACGCTCTCACGGGGATTCGAACCCCGGCATCACCCTCCGCAAGGGTGCATCCTGGTCCACTAGATCATGAGAGCACAACGTGAAAAACAAAAGACCCAATTTTAATCCATCCACCCAACCTATATTTATATACCGCAAGATAAAAAATACTTTAACCACAAGGAAGATTCTTTTCAAAGTAAATCCCTCAAAAAATTCGAAAAAGAGATGATCAAAAATGATAGAATGCACATCATGCGGAAAAGAAGTCACTGACAACTACGTGGAATTCAAGTGCCCGGAATGCGGAAAAACACAAATAAAAAGATGCGATAGATGCAGACAAAGATGCATACCATACGAATGCTCAGAATGCGGTTTTAAAGGACCGTAAAAACAATTAAAACAAGTAAAAAAACAAGAGAATAAAAGGAGGAGAAAAAATGGGAAAAGTAATGGTAATATACAAAATCTACCCAGAAGAAGAAACCGATCCAAAAGAAATAATGGATCAACTAGACAACATGAAAGACATAAAAAGCGCTAAAAAAGAACCAGTAGCGTTCGGACTCAACATAGTGAAAGCAGGAGCACTACTGGACACGGAAGACGATCCGGACAGAGTACAAGAAGAACTAGAAGAAAAAATAAAAGGATACAGAAACATAGAGCAGGGAGAAGCCAACCTAATATCCTAAGAGAGATCGGAAAAATCAATTAATCCAGATTCTCAAGCCTCTCTTCAATCTCCTTTATCCTATCCCAGTGACTCCCCTCCCAGTACTTCTGTCCACAGGCCTTACAGACCCATTCGGAATCTCCAGTCTCCTCTAACTCACCATTGCAATGAGAACACCTTGAACCCTTGGGAAAACTCGTATCCAAATCCAGCCTAGTAAAAACCTGCTTCAATTGATCCTCAAAATCCTTTGAATCCAGAAGAATGACCCTAACTGAAGAATTCATCTTCTTCAAGTCCGAATCCCTGGTCAGGACCAATCTACCTTGCTCTTCAGCTTTATCCAAGATCCTCCTATCGGTCAACTCATCCGAAGCTATCTCGGTATCATGACCCATCATCCTGAGCCACCTTCCCAATTTACCCAGCATCACATCACACATGAACTTCACGAAAAACACCTAGATTAATTAACACACGATTAATTTATAGGGATTGATTTATAGAGATTCAAAAGAGATTCTATTTAAATATGACGTAATTAAATAAGGTTTCCTAAACACCTATTTAAATAGCACTTAAAAAACCAAAGCCTTTATAAAGCTTGAGTGTGGAATTATTAATAGAGTCTCCACAAAAACAGTATTTCTACAAGAAAATACTTCTAAAAAAGTGGAGACTACCTTATACGCGACTAAACAAATTCTAAAAAACAATACCAAGCTTAGAACAACTCAGAAACAACTAAAAAGCAACTAAAAACCATAAAACCTTACCAAAGATGAGGAAAATCGAGATACGGACCAAACACTCCAACTACATAAAACAAAAAAGAGGTCGTTAAAATGGAAGAAAAACCAAAATGCCCGAGCTGCGAATCTAAAAAAACCGAGAAAGACCACGAAAAGGGAGAAGTGATCTGTAAAAAATGTGGACTAGTACTAACAGACACAGTAATAGACGAAGGACCGGAATGGAGAGCCTTCACATCCGAAGAAAGGGAGAAAAAACAAAGAACCGGTTCAGCCCTGAACCACTCTAGAATAGATAAAAACCTATCCACGGAAATAGATCAATTCAACAGAGATGCAAGAGGAACAAAGCTCAAAATGGAAACGAGAAACAGAATAGGCGGACTCAGAAGATGGCACAAAAAACTAATATACACAGACTCAAAAGCAAGAAACCTAAGCGTGGCACTAGGACAACTAAAAAGAATGATATCATCACTAAGACTACCAAGAAGCGTTCAAGAAGAAACAGCAAAACTCTACAGAGAAGTACTGGACAAAGGACTGGTAAAAGGAAGAGTAATAGAAGAAGTACTAGTAGCAACACTCTACATAGTATGTAGAAAAAGAGGAATACCAAGAACCCTCAAAGAACTATCCGAATACGCAGGGTCAGGAGCAAGTGAAAAAGCAATAGGAAGAACCTACAGAATGCTAAAAGAAGAAATGGACATAGATGTACCACTACCCGACCCAGTAGAATTCGTTCCAAAGTACGGAGCAAAACTAGATCTCTCAGGAACAGTACAAGAAAGAGCAAAAAGAATACTGAAAAAAGCAAGAGAACAAAAACTAATATCAGGAAAAGGACCAACAGGAGCAGCCGCAGCAGCACTATACCTATCGGCAAAAATAGAAGGAGAGAAAAAAACACAGAAAGAGGTATCGGAAGCAGCAAACGTGACAGAAGTAACAATAAGAAACAGATACAGAGAACTAAAAGAAAACATAGACCTGGACGAGATAGAGTAGAAACAAAGATTTATTTCTGGAAAAACAAAGAATACACATGCTCAAAAAACTAGTTCTAAAAAACTGGAAGAGCCACGAAGACACAGAAATAAACTTCAGGCCAGGGACAAACGCAATAGTAGGAGACATGGGCACAGGCAAAACCTCAATACTAGAAGGAATAACCTACGCGCTATTCGGTACCTACCCATCACTAAGAGCAAGAGAAATAACCCTGGACCAAACAATAATGAACAAACCAGTGCAAAAACAAAAAGCAGAAGTACAAGTAACATTCAAAGCCAATGGACAGGAATACAAAGTGAAAAGAATAATAGAAAAGGGAAAAGGAACCAAAAAAGCAGAACTAAGAGAGATAAAGGAAAACAAAGAAAAACTAATAGAGGGTCCAAGCACCCAAAAAGTAAACCAATCAGTTCAAAAAATACTTGACATGGACTACGACCTTTTCTCAAAAGCAGTGTACGCTGAACAGGACGAAATGGACTACTTCCTGGAAATACCAAAGAGCAAGAGAAAGGAAAAAATAGACAAACTACTGGAACTGGACAAATGGGAAAACGCCAGAAAAAACCTAACAACCACGATAAACATACTAAAAGACAAGAAAAAAGAGAAAAAACAACAAGCACAAGAAACAGAAGAAACAGAGAAAATACCAGACATCAAAAAACAAATAAAGAAACAAAAACAAACAGAAAAGAAAAATAAGGAAAAAAAGAAAAAGCAAAGCAAAAAACTCGAACAAAAAAAACAGAAACACGAAAAAATAGAAAAGAAAAAGAAAAAACACGAAGAACTCAAACAAAAAACCAACAAACTACAAAACCAGATCGAATACCTGGAAAAAGAAATCAAACAGCTACCAGACACCAAAACACAGGATAAAAAAGAAATAAAGAAAAATCTAGAAGAGCTGGAAAAACAGAAAAAAAAGGTAAAGAAAAAGAAAGAAAAACAAAACGAGATAAAAACAAAGCTCAAAACAATACAGGACAATCTAAAGGACCTGGAAAAAGAGAGAAAAGAGAAAGAAGAAAAAATCAAAATAATACAGAAAAAAACAAAGTCAAAAACAAAAGAAGAAGCTGAAGAAAAACTAAAAAAGAAAAAAGAAGAACTAGAAGAACTTAAAAAACAAAAAAACCAGGTAAAAACACTTCAAAAACAACTCCAGAAAGAAATAAAGGAAGAAAAAGAACACCTGGAAAAACTGAAAAAAGAAGAAGCAAAATGCCCAGTATGCGAAAGAGACCTGACTCAAGGGAAAAAACAAGAGATAGTTCAAGAGAAAGAACAACTCATAGATAAAAAAGAAAAAAAGAAGGAAAAAAACGAGAAAAAAGAACAAGAGACAGAGAAAAAGATAGAAAAAACAACTCAAGAAAAAAAGAAAATTGAACAAGAGCAGGAAAAACTCAAAGAGAAAAAATGGAAAGAACAAGAACTTAAAAAGACAGAGAAGAAGATAAAAGAGAACAAAAATAAAAAAGAAAAACTAAAACAAGAGAAAAAATCAATAAAAATAGAAAAAGACGAAGAAAAACTACAAGAACAGATAGAAAAACAAGAGAAAAAAATAAAGCAACTTGAGAAACAAGAAGAGAAAAAAGAGAAAAAAAAGAAACTCAAAAAACTCGAAGAGAAAAAAGAGTCCCTTGATTTCGACGAAGAAAAGATGAAAAAACTCTACGAAGAAATCAAAGGAATAGAAAACAATTTAGGAGTGATAGAGGAAAAGATAAAGAACAGCAAGGAACTAAAAGAAGAGAAAGAAAAAAGATTAAAAGAACTCAAAGAAAAACAGAAAAAAATAAAAGAAGCTAAAAAGAAATCCAAATACATAGAACAACAGATAAACAGCCTAACAACTCTAAAACAATCACTCAAAAATATACAGAACAAATTAAGGGAAGAGTTTACAGAAGAAACCAACAACGCGTTGAAAACAATATGGAAGAAGATCTATCCGTACAGGAACTACCAGAGTCTAAAATTAGGAATAAACGAAGACGGGGACTACATATTAAAAGTTAAAGAAAGAAATGGAGAATGGGTAAATGTAGAAGGAGCTACATCAGGAGGAGAAAGAAGCACGGCGAGTCTCTGCTTGAGAATATCACTATCACTTGTTCTAGCAGGAGACCTATCCTGGATCATCCTAGACGAACCAACTCACAATCTAGATGAAACAGCAGTAGAGGATCTTGCAAGAGCAATACATAACTACCTGCCTGAGATAGTGGATCAGATATTCATAATAACCCATGAACCAACCATGAAAAAAGCCGCTTCCCAAGGATTCTACAAACTAACCAGGAATAAAGAAGAAAATGAACCAACTACCGTAACGATTCAAACAGAATAGAAAACTTAACTGATTTGCAGAACTCTAAGTTTCTTCCATTTCCTCTTCTTCTTTCTTGCTCTCTTCAACGAGATTAGTGAGATAGCCAGCCATTATGTTTCTATTAACCTTGCTTATTGGCAGATCGTACTCCTTTAGAGTTTCCTTATTTTCTTGGAAATCCTCTGAGAACTGATTAGGTACCTTTTCATAGATCTTCTTTGCCTGTCTTTTCAATACTCTAGTCCTCTGTTTACCCATTTTATTCACCTTTCTAAGAGATTAAGCATTTACTACTTCCTCTTTCCCGTCTGGATATTTCCTTATTACTGAAATAGGTAGTGTTCCTTCTTCGAATTCCTGTCTTGCTATGTCTATTGAT
>SL_8KL_010_SEDDRAFT_10001743_pt1 | contig 18770 bp, 24 predicted proteins | sample SodLakKL_010_SED_4_FD_11160 | JGI IMG/M metagenome (IMG submission 11160)
TGCGGGAGGAGGGATTTGAACCCTCGGACCCCTATAGGACTAGATCTTGAGTCTAGCGCCTTTGGCCTAGCTCGGCTACTCCCGCTTTAGGAGCGAACGGTTTTTGAGCGAGTAAAGTGGGAGGTTAGGAGGAATTTACAATTCCTCCGTGACTCCCGCAATTTGTGGCGAGTTCAAGAGCGAGAACTTGCGGACTAGTGGAAATCTTTTCCGCGTGACCCGCAATCATGAATGCGAATGATGAGGAGGGAGTCAGAAGCTCTGCTTCCGACGACTGCCCACCTACTCATGTACGCTTTTCGATTATGATACGCCCCAAATATACTTTACTGTTGATATCCCTTAGATAGGATGATAAACGGTCCGATGATAAGATGGAAAAAAAAGAGATAGTCAAAAAGTCCCTCGATACCCAAAAAAAAGATGAGGCCTTCAATAAGGCTTTAGCTAGAGTCATTAGCGAAAAAATAGATGGAAAGAAAGGCTATGAGAAATATATGGATCTGATAGAGGAGATTAGAAATATCTCAAGGACGAATGACCTCTCTATAGAGGATGCTGCAAAGGAATTTTTAGAGCGATGATATATTCCTTTCTATGTGTATACCTCTATCCTTGAGTCCTTCTATCAGAAAATCGAAGAGGTCCTCCTTCCTACCGAGTTCCTCCGGTGGGATCACACCATCACGTAGATCCTTCTCGATCAGTGATCTAGTCATTACTGCTGTAGAGAAACCGGTACTCCTAGCTATAGAACTGAAGCCTTCGCTCTCCTCGTCATAGAACAAGTATGTTTCCCTGACTTCTACATCTTCTTCAGGTCCTTCCCCTACTACCTTCATGATGGAAAAATCGTCACTCTCATAATCCATTTTGTCCTTTATGACGTCCAATGTAAAATCTACGTTTTCCTCGTCAAAAAAACCGAGTTCTCTTAGAATTCTGAACTTTTCAAGATGTCCCGCCCATCTGAGTGTGATCTCTTCCATATCCTTGACTTCGATAGTTTCTAAAAGTGTTCGGAGACCATCTGAATAAAATCCCTCAAATTCCTTATCATCTATGATCATGTCTTTTTTGATATCTTCCATAGGGTCTACCTCGACGACCTCGCCATCGATGATGTATCGGGCGGGTCGGGTATATTCTTCTATAAGGTCTTTAGGAGACCAAGTCAACTTGTAGAAAAGCGGAGGTTCTGCTTTTATCGGAAGACTCCCTATCCATATCTTCAATCTTTCTAATTCATCGATGTTCTCCGCGATCTTACCCGCAAAAACATTGCTCATCCCCGGACCAAAACCAGCATCTACTATGACTGTAGATCCAGATTGTTTTGCCTTGTCATCCAGCGGTAAAGGATCTTCAGGCATGAAAGAAACGTCAACGATGTCCACTCCTGCCTCTAGGGCCAGCTTTATGGTTTTCAAACCGAATCTGCCGGGAAGACTACCAACTACCACATCGTGTTCTTTCATATGGGAAATGACTTCTTCCTCATCCTCTATATCAAGCAGAAAAGTTTCCGCCTGACCCTCCACTTTTTCTAGATTTTTTTCGTCCTTGTCGCCTACCGAGATATCGTAATCTCGAGAAAGATCGTGGGCTACGGCTTTTCCAACGACTCCTGCTCCCATTACCAGTATTTTCATCTTACACATTTTGAAGATAGATTGAAAAGGTATTATAAGTTTGCCAAGAGATACTTTAAAAAATAATTGAAATAAAAATATCTAGATGACTGCATATCCGATATTGAGGAGATCTTTTTCTCTATCTCCTATATCATCGGGTCCTAGGGGAAACATTTTAGACCATGATTTCACTTTATTTGTAGGAGTATAGAAGATGAAAGTTCTCCATCTAGATCCTTTCAAAAGCCTGTTTGACGAAGAAGGGAAAAAAAAGCTGTCAGATCTAGTTCCGCCTGAGGTAGAAGTAACAGAAGCTACAGCTGACGATAAAGAAGATATGATAGAAGAAGCCCATAAATATGATGCAGTTATAGGCTCGAGGATACCTAAGGAATTCTTGGAGAACGCTGAAAACCTGAAATATTTCATAGTGCCTTTTGTTGGTGTACCTTATACCGATAAGCAAAATCTCCGTGAATTCCCTGATATCAAAGTTATCAATTCTCATTTCAATTACTGGATGGTGGCCGAACATGCGTTCACTTTACTTCTAGCCTGCGCAAAAAAGCTCGTCCCTATCCATGATAAGATGAAAGAGGGAGATTGGACACCACGATATGAAGATGGATGGGGTAAAGGTCTGAGAGACAAAACACTCCTGATTCTTGGATTCGGCGAAATAGGAAAGGAGATAGCGAGGTTAGCTAACTCTTTCCATATGGAAGTCAACGCAGTAAAAAGGACTCCTGAAGAAAGTGATCTCGTCGATAAGTTACGGACCAATGAGGACCTACCAGAATTACTGTCCGAGGCGGACTTCATAATAAGCACGTTACCGGAGACCGACGAAACTAGAGGATATCTTAGCTCCGAAGAGTTCGAACTCATGAAGGACAGCGTTCATATCGTGAATGTAGGAAGAGGACCAGTTATCGACGAAGAGGCTCTATACGAGGCTCTAAAATCAGGAAAAGTCGAGGGTGCTGGATTAGACGTCTGGTGGAACTACCCAGAGGATAAGGAGTCTAGAACTGACACATTTCCCTCTGAATATCCTCTCGACGAGTTCGATAACGTCATATTCAGTCCTCATCGAGCAACCCAGATCGAGGAAAGAGGTGATTACAGGATCAAAAATCTAGCAGATATATTAGAATCTCTTTCTAAAGGTGAGACTATCAATATCGTTGACTTGGATAGGGGATACTGAGATCGTCTACTCGCCTATGAAGTCGACTTTTACTTCTTCAACATCCCACCTGGGCTCTAATTTCTCCTTTATGTCTTCCTTCACTGCTGAAGCGAACTGATGATCTTCTTCAAGGTCGACCTCCACCGTTATCTTTCCGTCCTCTACTTCTATATCACCGATAAGGTTGGTCTTTATAACATCCACACCTGTCATCGGATTCATAACGTGTCTCAAACGCTTTCTTACCACATCCACCGTAGTCTCCCGTTTCTCTTCTCCAATACCCTGACGTTCCTCATAATTCCTTATCGCCTCTCTCAACGCGTCGACCGCTAAAACAGAACAGTGGGTCTTCAAGTCGGGTAGGCCGCCTAACTCTTCAGCGGCCTGCTGCCATGTTATCTCTTTAGCCTCTTCTATAGTCTTGCCTTTAGCCATCTCTGTTATTATAGAACCGGTAGCGATATTAGATGCACATCCATAAGACTTGAATTTTATATCCGTTATCTCACTTGTCCCTTCATCCACTTTTATGTATAAAGAGACCATGTCGCCGCAGGCAGGACTTCCTTCTTTCGCGTAACCATCTGGATCTTCTATCTCTCCTACGTTCTTCGGGTTTTGAAAATATTCGATAACTTTTTCAGTATATGGTGCATTTTCCATGATCATTCCTCCTCTTCTTTACCCAAAGGGCTGATATCTCTCAGCTTTTGGATTATATCTGAGGTAGCGTTCACGACCTCATCTACTTGATCTTCAGTATTGAATCTTCCGAAAGTAAACCTCACGGAGCCGTGGGCTCTTTCGTGATCGCCTCCGATGCCCATTATAACGTGACTCGCCTCTAAAGATTTGCTGAAGCAGGCGGAGCCCGTACTAACGGCGATGCCTCTCATATCCAGGTGAAGAGTTATAGATTCTCCTTCTACATAATGGAAAGTTATATTGGCATTCTGGGGCGTCCTTTGATCTTCAGGACCATTTAACATGATATCAGGTATCTCTTCTCGCATGCCTTCGATAAGGCGATCTCTCATTTTTTTGATCCGTTCGTTCTCCTCGTCATCTATCAATTCAACTGCCTTGGCAAATCCGACGGCAGCAGGGATGTTCTCAACACCAGCTCTGAGATTTTTCTCCTGGAACCCGCCGTCCATCTGTTTTTTTAAAGGAGTATCCTCTCTTACGTACAGTCCTGCTATACCTCTTGGGCCATGTATGGTGTGAGCTGAAACGGTCATAAGGTCGACTGGGGTCTCATTTACATCGATCGGAACTCGGCCAAAAGTATGTGTCGCGTCAGTGTGATAGATGACATCTTTTTCCTCACATATCTCGGCTATCTTGTCGATATCTTGAAGGGTTCCGATCTCCTGATTGCCGTGTTGAATAGAAACGAGTATCGTATCGTCACGTATAGATTCCCTTAACATATCGGGGTCGATGAAGCCTTCGCCGTCGACTTCAAGATAAGTCACGTCGTAACCTTTTTTCTCTAGCCTTTCTGCAGAATGCAGTACAGGAAAATCTTCTATATCTGAAACTAGGATATGGTTACCTTCGTCCGATAGTTTTTCCGCAACACCCTTAACTGCCAGATTGCTAGATTCGGTCGCACATGAAGTGAATATGAACTCTTCCGGAGAAGCTCCAAGGGTATCTGCCAACTTTTCTCGTGCACCGTTCAGGGCTTCTTTGGCTTCGACCCCCATGGTGTAAGCAAAATCGGAAGTCGCTACAGCAAAATTCTCCAGCATATATGGCTTCATAGCCTCGAACACTTCTTCATCCATCTTCGAACTGGCCGCGTTATCTAGATATATTATCTCATCTTTCATATTTATCACCTATATGAAGAGTGTAACATCAGATTCTTTAGCCTCCTTAATATATGTGCCGACTGCACAGTAGTCTGTAATGACCTCTTCTCTCAATTCCTCTTTGTCGACACCCATTATCTCCATGGTCATGTCGCAGGCCAATATCTTACCTCCGAGTTCGTGAAAATCATCTATGAGTTCATCCATCTCCCTTACATTTTTTTCCTTGAGTTTCCGTTTCATGAACCATTTACCTAGCCCGAGGAAATTCATCCTGGACAATGGGCCTTTATCCAACTCGTTCTTTTTCAGCCTTTCCAACCCCCAAAAAGTGAAGTACATCGATACTTCCATACCCATCGAAAGTGCTCCTGTGCCTATTATTAGAGCACTGTATACTTTATCGTACTCACCACTGTGAACTATAAGCGTCGCCTTGCCTCCCTCTTCCAATTCAATCCTCCTCCGGTATCTTTATCTTTATTCTCCACTCATCGTTTTCGTCTTCAACACTCAGAAGTTCTAAACCGAGTTCCTCAACAGCCATAGGTATCTCTTCCTTGGACTCTGGATGGTTCCCTATCACCTCGATCACATCTCCGGGAGAAGCCTTCCTAACAGCCTTTCTAGTTTCTACCAGCGGTACAGGACATGTCTCTCCTAAAACATCACAAGTCAGTGACTCTGCCATATCATTCACTTCCTATCAACTATTATATTATCGTGTAATAGTCTTTATGGAAAACGAGGCATGATCGATCATAGATTCACTCTATCTTGTATCTTAACAGGGCACCTACTTCACCTAGAGCCTCTAACTTTTCTCCACCTTCGTGAGTACTGCTTATGACGATCACCTCGCCGCCGAGTTCCTCGACCTTCTCCATCAGTCTTTCTCCTTCCTCATCCCTCACTTTAGTGTCCAGGATGAGTAGTGTTTCAACGGCACCTATCTTAACGGCTTTTTTCACGTTCTCTATCCCGTAAGAATAAGCACCGTCTTTCTTAATCTCTCTCAAAAGTCCCTCCACCTGTTCGCTCTCATAGGACATGCGCTGTCCCCCTAAAGCTTCCCTTTCTTTACCCTTTTTTATGACTTCGTTCACTCCGGTCATGCCGCCCTCACCAGCGGGGATGACCTCGGCGTTCTTCACCAGTTCGGGATGATTACGCTTGCAGTGCTCAAAAAAATCTTCCTTAGTAAATCCAGGACCTAATATAACCAAAGGTTCGCCCGGATCTATCATGGTCTCTAGTTTTTCAACGATCTTTTCGAAGAACTCCTCCCTTGTCATCTTCTCGGAGTCGTACATCTTGCCGCCTCTGTTAGGAGACATATGGGCCATCTCTTTAACGCCGTACTGTCTCATTATGGCAAGTGTGGCTTCTTGCTCCTCTAAAGCCACAAATGTGATAAGGGGCTCCTCGCTCCTTTCAACAGCCTCTTCTAATCTATCAAGTTCGTGATCTTTCCATTCTTTGATGATGGTCAGTTCGTCGCTCTCAGTGAGATTCAAAGTGTGATAAGAGCCGTGATCTTGAGGGCCCTCAACGATAACCCCGAGGATCCTCAGTCTGTCAGTGAATTCATGAAACTCGACCTTTTCCACCTCTATATTTAGTCTCATCCTTTTTTTCTCGCCTCTTTCCGACCGTATCTTATCTCTTTGCGTTTCCTCCCTCCTATAAGTTACAGCGGATACCTCATCTCCCGGATCGATTATATTCTTGAGATGCCAAAGATCGTCTAGATTATCTATGCGTATTTTGATTTTCCCTTCTCTCTTGTCCTGGTGGAGTATCTTCATCATCTTCAGTAAAAAGTACTACCTTAATAACATCTGTCATCGCTCTTACAGAAAGGCCCTTGGTTCACTATCACCTGAAAAGTATTAAAGGAACTCCGAGTTTTGATAAGCATGATCGAAACAGTAGAATATTTCGCTTACGGAAGCAATCTTAGCAGACAGCAGATGAAAGAGAGAAACATAGAAGTGATAAAAGCAGAAGTAGTCGAACTGCCAGGATGGAAATTGACATTCACAGTACACTCCGAAAGATGGAGAGGTGGTGCCGGCGATATCGTTCCAAAACTCGATAAAAGAGTTGAGGGGGTAGTTTACACAATACCTAAAGACGACCTAAGTGAATTAGACCACTATGAGGGAAGAAAAGTCGAAAACGATATGGAGACCGGCATGTACAGAAGGCAGCATATACCCGTCAAAAAAACCTCTGGTTGGGTGACTGTTCTCACATACCTAGTAAATCGAACTGAAGAATACAGATCAGAGATCCATCTGAAGCCATCGGAAGAATACATGGAAACCATAATATGTGGTGCCGAAGAACACGGATTGAGTGAAGACTATATCTCAACACTCGAAAACATAAAGTGCAGATAATGAGGATATGCTCCGAGGGTTATTCACATTTTATAGTAAAAGAGCCGACTATTTACACCGAAAGAGGCTCTTTTACTAGTTGTGGATGGGGGCACGTTCGTTCAAAAAGTTCCGACTTCAACTATAATTCCTATCTTTTAAGAGTTATCTCCATGGAGGAAACGTTAGTGGTCCCTCCTTCGTCGTCATCTAACTTCTCAGTATCGGTCCTGATATCGGTTATCTTCGCCTCCTCGATGAATCGATGCCTGGTGATCTCTGCGACATCTACTGCTTTACTGATAGCTCTCCCACGAGCTTTTATCACTACTTCGTCGCTTCCGCTGCTGAACTGGGTCATGACAGCCTGGACATAACTCATCGTTTCTTTGCTCCCGATAAATACAGTATTCTCTTCATCCATCGTTTCACCTCTCAAAAATGATAAGGTTATAAGTTGTATATACCGTTTTAGTCAGGGAAAATCAAAGATAAGAAAAAAGGAGGGAGGGTGATTATCGTGATTTATGATATCTTATCTTATACATTCCAACCCTATGGCACGGTCGAAACATTCTTTTATTTCGTCCTGGTCCACATGATGTTTCGCTCTCTCTAAACACTCTACTAAATGACAATCATCTTCAGCGGAAGTATCACCAAATTCGGCATGTTTGCCTTGCCTTCTCACCGTATCTTTGTCTAGCATGTGCGCGTACAGTTGCACATTCGTACAACTATACATAAGCTTTTTGTTTATAAACTAAAAATTATCATTAAAGTTGCTTTGCACATCGCCCTAAACACAAAGATTATACTTTTCTAAACTTATCACCAAAACAGATGAGCCCAGTAAGGATTTCAAAAAGAGAGGACCTAGAAAGGATCCATCAGATAGCCAGAATGTCTCTAGAAGAAGAATATACCGGAGAATTATTCGTAGCTATAATGGAGATGTGGAACGAAGGTTTTTTGGTCTACGAAGTTAACGGCGAAATCATAGGCTTCATCTGCGGTACGATCGTAGATCAGGATAGTGTCAGAGTGCTCATGTTAGCCGTACATCCACTTTACAGGAATCGTGGTGTAGGGAGTGAACTACTTCAGAGATTTGTAGAGGTGAGTTCTTCTTTAGGGGTCAAAAGGATCATTTTAGAGGTCAGGGTGAGCAGCTCGAAGGCGATAAAGTTCTATCAAAAAAGAGGTTTTCAGATCACGGAGAAACTCAAAGACTTCTATACTAACGGGGAAAATGCGTATAAAATGGCTAGATATCTATAAGATCATTTAGAATATCTCTTAAGAGCAGATATTAAATATATGATGCCATATAATGATGAAAGGGTAGCATACAATGGATATCAACCAAAGATTTGAAGATTTTGAAAAAGAAGTGTTCGATACTTTTATCGAGAGAAATCCGATCCTTGCAACACATCTCGGGATACATGAGCATGATCATAGACTACCAGATTTTACTGAAGAGAAACTCTTAGAAGATATAGAACTGATAGAAAATTGGCTAGAAAAACTAAAGGAGTTCGACGATGATGGGCTAAATGAAGAAAACGAACTCGCTAAAAAACTCGGGATACATATATTCGAGCTACAGCTTTTCGACTTGAAAGAACTCAAACGGTGGAAAGAGAATCCTCAAGCACCGAACTCTATCGGTTCGTCTTTGCTTTTACTTCTAAAAAGAGAGTTCGCACCTCTCGAGGAGAGATTGAGAAGTATAATATCTAGAATAAAAGAAGTTCCCAGGATGTTAGAGGAGGAAAGATCGAGGATCGAAGAGCCAGTTAAGATCTGGGTCGATATGGCTATAGAATCTGCGCAACAGCTGCCGATGCTTTTCAAATTGATACAGATGTTGGTTAAAGAAGAAGGTTTCGATGACTCCAGGATGGAGGAGATCAACGAAGCCATAAGGGAAGCCGATGAAGCATTGGATGAATATATAGAGTGGCTGAATAAAGAAAAAAGAGAAGGAAAAACTGATTACACGATAAGTGAAGAAAAGTATGAAAAATTATTGGAGAAAAGGGAGCTTGGATACGACTCCCAGGAGATACTCGAGATAGGCGAAGAATTACTAGAAAAGGCGAAAAAAGATATGGAAAAATACGCAGAGCAGATCGATCCTGAAATGACGGTTGAAGAGGCCGTTGAAAAGGTTGAATCAAATACACCAGATAGTTTTGAAGATGCTTTAAAGTGGTATGAGGAAGGTTTAGAAGATGCGAAGCAATTCATCGAAAAAAAGGACCTTGCAACTATACCCGACGATGAAGAGATAGAGGTCATCGAAACCCCGGAGTACATGAGAAACATCATACCCTTCGCGGCTTATATATCACCAGCAAAATTTGATGAGACCAAGAAAGGTATATATGTGGTCACACCTCCTCACGATGAAGAAAACCTTAAAAATTATTCATACTGGGATGTAAGGAACACTACCGTACACGAAGGATATCCAGGGCACCACCTACAGTTGGCTGCAGCCACCATGAACGATGATGTTTTTAGAATATTCTCTCACGCTACCGAGACCGTTGAAGGTTGGGCTCACTATTGTGAAGAGATGATGAAAGAACACGGGTTCGACGATACACCCGAAGCAAGACTTATACAGTCAAAAGATATAGTTTGGAGGGCTGCCCGGATAATAGTGGACGTGAAACTGAGTACGGGCAAGATGTCTTTCGAAGAAGCTGTAGAGTACTTGGTCGATCAAGTGGGCATGGATGAAGAAGATGCAAAAAAGGAAGTCAAAAGGTATACTCAAAATCCCGCCTACCAGCTCAGCTATCTTCTAGGAAAAAAAATGATAAAAGAACTAAAAGATGACGTGAAAGAAGAGATGGGGGACGACTTCAGCGAAAAATTCTTCCATGATACCATACTTTACGCTGGAAGTGTCCCTATGAAATACCTAAAAGAGATATTTGAAAGGAAAATAAATTAGAGATCGTGTTGACCAGCATTCGATAAAGGACCTTATCACTCATCGACTAGTTCATCCGCAGTTATCAGAGGTACGAGTTCAACACCTATCTCTTTCAATTTTTCTTCTGCACCTTCCTTCCTATCTACTACGACCAAAACTTTATTGACTTCAGCTCCGGAATCTCTCAATATCTCAACGGTTTCAACTGCTGAGCCTCCAGTTGTAGTAACGTCTTCTACCACAGTCACTACTTCGCCTTCTTCTAGATCTCCTTCTATCCTTCCTTCGGTTCCGTGACCTTTACTTTTTTTCCTGACCATCAAAAAGGGCAGATCTTTCTTAAGAGAGACTGCAGAGGCTATCGGTACCGCTCCAAGTTCCATCCCTGCTATCTTCTTTCCGTCGACCTCTCTAGCCATTTTAGATGCTATCATCTGGAGTATGTCCGGCCTAGTACTCGCCAATTTTATATCCACATAATAATTGCTTTTTTTACCTGAGGTCAAAGTGAACTCCCCATATTTTATCGCTCCGCAATTTTCCAACATCTTTTTCAACATTTTTTTCACCAAGGTTCTTCCTTCAAACCGAGTTTATATCCCAATATATTTACCGCACGATGCAAAAAGGGAACACCTATAATTATAATTAACGTACCCATCCAAGAATTCCCTTCGATATGCATCATGTAAAACCAATTTGGATCAACTATGATCACAAAGAAAAAAGCTCCGATTATAAAATCATATCTGTCAAGTATAGGAGAACTAGTACCTCTTTCGATACCTTTCCGTCTTTTCACAAAACTAGCTCCTATATCGCCTATCAAAGCCCCAAATGAAAGAGTTGATATGACTACGATCCCACGGGGTAAAGAAGGATATATGTAGTAGTTAGATGATAATAATTGTATAGCCAGGCCGATCAGACCCGCACTGAATCCTCCTCCAAAAAGTCCTTGCCATGTCTTACCATCCCCTAGGATTCTTTTACCTTTCCATTTTGTCCCGGCATCGATCGGAGGACCTCCTCCGAAGAGGACTGCTAATGAATTGGCTATCATCGCAGGTACGAAAGCTATCACCGTGATAATAGGCTCCATATTTTACACTCCACCACCTAATTTAATCGATGAGATATATCCATGACTGTCTTCAACCTTTCGGTCAGTCTTTCTATACCTGCTTTCCATAACTTCTCTCCTTTTTCTTTTGTCGCTCTTGTAGCGTCCCCGATCACTCCCGTCCTGGTTAGATCATGGGTATTCCATGTATAATTGAATTCGGGATCATGGTCGAATTCCATCTTGGTATCAGGAAATTCTACTTCTTCTTCTGGTATGGTCCTTTCGTCGACCATCTCATCTCTGACCGCCAAAACCAATGAAGTCTCAAATTCGCCAGCATGCACATCGTTATCACTTTCTATGATCTCTTTCCTTTCAGGCTCAAAACTTTCAAAAGAATCTGTTACCACGAGCATACCGGTCTCATTTTTTAACTTCTGGGCCGCGGTCCTTATTGCGGATTCGTTGCCTCCGTGCCCGTTGTATATATACAGTTTGAAAAAGCCGTGTTGAAGTATCGATCTACCTATATCCAATATCGTTTCTTCGAGAACATCTGGACTCAAAGTAACAGTACCTGGAAAAGACATGTGATGATCGCTGACCCCATATGGGATGACCGGCAGTATAGGCGGCCTTGGAGGTTCTAGTCTTTCAACAGCCCTTTCTACGATATGTTCGGCATCGAAAGTGTCCGTGTCAAGAGGTAAGTGAGGGCCGTGCTGCTCTAAACTACCGATGGGCAAAATCGCCGTATCGACCATCTCGGATCTTTGGTCAAGTTCCCAACGGTTCATCTCGCCCCATTTTAGCTTTTCTGTCATACGGTCGTATTTACTTCCTATTTTTACTTTTTTCGCACCTTTTTCCAAGTCTTTAAACAAGGTACGGACTGAAAGTAGGGAAGTTACTTTTTTATCTTGCTTTTACAGTTATGTATTTATGACTTCCAAAAATCCTAGGGACATACTCAATGAATTGAAATGGAGAGAAGAAAAAGATCTAAAAAAGGCGAGTATCTATTATGTTCACCGTGGGGCCCCAGGAGATTTTAGAGTGATGGAAGGAGAAGAGATAAAAGACTTAGGAAGATCTTTTATAAAAACAGAAGAGGCACATATCCCTTATCATCGAATATTCAAAATAGAGTATGGAAAAGAAGTGCTTTTAGAGAGAAAATCTGAAAAGTGATATGCGGCAGGTTCCTTGTTATCTATAATATTCAATCTAGTCCTTCCATCATCTCGTCCATCTTATCCATCAATCTTTCGTTCCTAACCGAGTTCGCTATATCCCCTCTAGTTTTTTCTACTAGATTTCTCGCGGTATCCTGCTTGTTCCTTATCGGCACTATTGCGTTAGGATAGTCAAAATCCATTATCATATCTTTGATGTCCTCCATATATCCATGGAGTTCCTTCGCATTCTCTATCCTCCCCTCAGTGAGTTCATCAAGTATCATCCTCCTCAGTTCGCCTACGACATCAGAAAGGCCCAAAACGTATGAACTGGGAGTTATACCCAATTCTTCAGGTGATTTCGGTTTTTCCTCTCTCAAAAGCGACAGAAGTATATGCGCCTCGGCATATTCCTGCAGCCCATTTCGAAGGAATCCAGAATGGTACAATTCTGGGTGATCCTCGATGATACTTTTCAGCTTGTTTATCTCTTCCTGGGCCTCTTTCAAAGATACAGACTCATCTTTATCACGATGGATCTCCTGGATAACGTTCTTAGATATCCTCCTTATAGCTCGAGACGACTTCATGGCGAGTTCTCTGACTCTATCTTTGTCTTCCAACCTTTCGTCGGCATCTATCACGATCTCACGTAGATCTTCAATTTCACTCATTTATTATCCCTTTCTTCACGGCGCATCTTTAAGCTACAGATGTATCGACCTTATTCAAACCCTTAACGGATCGTTTGATATAAGGTTTATTTTTTAGAAGTAGTAACTATTTTACGTAATCTTCTTTTTTCTTCTTCAGCTTAATACAGTCCTTGCCTACATCCGTTATATCTTCCGCCTCTATGCAGATCTTCTCATGATCCATCTCTATCCTCGTCGCAACGCTTCCATCCTCCAAAGGAGTGGGCAACGTAACGCTCATGTCTTCAAAAGAAAGCATAGGGACCGTATATGTTTCAACCGACTCTTCATCGTCATCTTTAGTCCTTATCACCCTTGTTTCGACCATTATGTAAGCCAATTCTCCGTCCTTGTCTTTTTCTGCGTCCTTGACTTCGCCCATCTCGTCGCCCTCTGAGTCCACAACTCTAGTACCGATTAGATTTTTAGCAGGACTTATCCAGAGATGGATCGAGTCTCTAGTGATTTTTTCTATATATTTAAGATCAACTCTCATATATTCTCCGAAAAAACCCTTATGGATGATCAATTTTGTCGGATTCAAAGTTGATTTGTTTATCTCGATATCATGTACATGACCGAACTGTTCACCATCCGAATCGAATACATCCATACCTCTGAGTCGGTTGAATGTCGTTCTACCTTCCTGGGTCTCTCTTTCATCTGCCATGTCGACCGAACCTATATTCAATCTAAACTACATTATGTTTTCGGGAGAAAAGCAAAGTCGACCAAAAACATTAATAACCCTTCACAGAAATTCTATTTTCCATGGCTCTCGAAAATCTAAAGGACGGACTAAGGAATGCAGTCGAAAAAGTCACCAAAGCCAGTCACGTAGACAAGCAACTGATAAAAGATATAAGTAAAGATATACAGAGGGCTATGATAGAGGCTGATATCGAAGTCCAATTAGCTCTTGATCTGACCGAAAAGATAAAGGAGAGAGGGATCGAGGAAAAACCACCTTCCGGGATGAGTCCAAGAGAACATCTTATAAGAATAATACATGACGAGTTCGTGAGTATACTCGGTCATGGCGAAGAACTAAAATTGAAGCCTCAGACGATAATGATGGTCGGACTTTACGGTCAGGGTAAAACCACGACCTGTGGGAAACTGGCCGCCTACTTTCAGAAGAGGGGGCTCAACACGGCTCTGATCGCTGGAGACACACACCGTCCCGCGGCATACGATCAGTTATCTCAAGTCGCAGAAGATGCAGGAGTGCCGGTGTATGGTGATCCTGACGAGGAGAAAGCACCTAAGATCGTCAGAAAGGGGATGGAAAAGTTTGAAGATTATGATGTCGTGATCGTCGATACTGCAGGACGGCACTCACTGGAGGATGAATTGATCAGAGAGATACAGCTCATAAAGAACGTTGCTGAACCCGATGAAGTTGTCCTGAATGTCGATGCTTCTATCGGTCAGCAGGCTGGACCCCAGGCTAAAGCCTTCCACGACGCAGTTGGTGTTACTAAAACCATAATAACTAAGATGGACGGCTCCGCCAAAGGCGGCGGTGCTTTGAGTGCTGTAGCCGAGACCGACGCACCAGTAGTTTTCATAGGGACCGGTGAAAGGATACGTGACCTAGAAGAATTCGATCCCAAAAGCTTCACGTCTAGATTATTGGGGATGGGCGACGTAGAAAAACTTTTAGAGAAAGCAGAAGAGGCGATCGATGAAGACCAGGCTGAAGAGACCGCTAAAAAGATGCTTGCCGGAGACTTTGACCTGAAAGACATGTACGAGCAGATGGAGATGTTGACCGGTGTGGGACCTCTACAGAAGATAGTTGACATGTTGCCTATGGGCCCGGCATCTATCTCCGAAGAAGAGATAATGAATACGCAGGAAAAACTTGACGATTTCAGGATAATAATGGATAGTATGACCGAGGAAGAGATGGAAAATCCAAATCAGATAAAGGGAGAACGTATCAAAAGGATAGCTATGGGAAGCGGAAGGAGGCCTAAAGATATCAGGGATCTATTATCGCATTATAAGAAAACCAAGAAAGCTATAAAGGGTTTCTCTGGAAACAGAAAGATGAGAAAACAGCTCAAAAAGCAGCTAGAATCCGGAGATCTGAATTTCTAAAAGATATAAAACAGATAGATGGCCTAAATTTTTTTTCACTCCGTCAATAGTTCGGTGCCGAAAACTAGACTGAACTGCATCAACGGCATAGATCCTATTATCTCATATATCGCGATGCCGTCAGGTGAAAGTGTGGAAACTAACCCTATAGATATAGCGGCAAAACCGATCGAAGACCAAATGAGTACCGACCATTTTGGTTCGAACTCCAAAAATTTATCTAAACCAAATAAGATCAAACCACCGGCGGAAGTTGAGTAAAATAATATAGCCATGATCATATGAGGGGCAGTGCCCTTTGGAAATATGCCGGTCAGCATCAAAAAACCAGCACCCAAAAATAGACCTATCAAGCCGATCTCCCCAACTCTACTTTCGGCCTTTCTCAGCATCCCTAATATGAAGATCAGAAATAAAATGCCCGAGATTATAAGTGCAAAATTGAATACGTTGTTATACTGGACACCCACTTCTCCCAGATCACTAAGAGAATTTTGACTCAATGTAAAATCATCATGCATCGCAAGGGATATCGTTATGAAAACATAGCCTATAAGAGGAGCTAATAGACCACTGTAGCCACCGATCGTTTCAGGGACCAATTCTTTGATTTCTATTTCCATGATGTGCCCTCCTGTCGGATTCTTGTTGTTAAATGTCTATGTATATTAAAAAGTTTATCAATGATTTTTCAAAATCAACGGTTGCAAGGTTTAAAGATTTGTTACCTTAATTTGATATAATAGGGCAAAGATTTATGAAAAAAGTGATGCTATGTCCTGGATAAGAGAAGTTGAGCATGACAAATCTGAAGGAAAAACTAAAGAAGTCTACGATAGGATCAAAGAAAAAAGAGGAAAGTTATCCAATATAATGAGAGTCCAGAGCCTGATGCCTTCTGCTATGGACCATCACCTTGACTTGTATCTTTCTATAATGTTCGAAGACAGGAGCCTGAGTAGGGAACAGTGTGAGATGATAGGCGTGGTCGTTTCTTCTATGAACGGTTGTGATTACTGTGTCAACCACCACGCTGAAGCCCTAAATCACTACTGGAGAGATAAAGAACGGACGAACACTCTTGTAGAAGGCTATGAAGACCTAGAACTTCCTCAAAAAGATAAAGCTATGTTAGACTTCGTTAAGAAAACGACGGAAGAGCCTGACTCGGTAAAAGAGAGTGATCTAGATCGTCTTCGAAGCAAGGGTTTTTCCGACGAACAGATACTTAACATGACTTTGATCGCCAGTTACTTCAACTTCGTAAACCGGATCGCACTCAGTATGGGAGTTGAATTATCGGACGAAGAGATGAAAGGATATGAATATTGAGGATGATCATGATACCGACTTGGCTTGAGATTATTGGCGTATTCGCAGTGATCATTTTGGGTATACTCTATATGATCAGGATCATCTATAATTACAGGATCGGAAAAGATATTTGGAGGACATACAAAAAAGTCGCAGAGAGTAAAGGTCTCGAAGTAAAAAAAAGTCTAAATCTACTTTCAAATTGGCCGAATCTATTTGGAATTTTAGGAGGGAAAAGGACCTACATACATCCAGATAGAGGAGGTAGAAAGAATCCTGCCAAAACGATATTTGCCGTTGAAAACAAGATAGAACTTCCGAGTGATCTGATAATAAATACACCAGATATTTCTAAACCTAGAGATTCTCACGAATTAAAAGTCGAAGAGATAAACAAACAAGGTCTAGATATATACAGCAGTAGGAAGATCAACGAGGGGGAGATAGATGATCTATTCACCAAGGATATAGTAGAAAGGATCGACGATCTCATAAAAAATAATCAGGAAGATTTCAGAGCACTCATACTAGAATCTGGATTAGCTATGTTCAGTAAGTTCAAGATCGATCTAGACGAGGACAGTCTGTCAGAGAATATCGAAAAATTCTCGGATATCGTAGCAGACATGGAACAAAATACGGGATTGTTTAATGAACATCTCGATAGCCCTCGGATGAGCAAGATAAGTGAAGGTACAAAAATGGGTCAGGTCAAGTTCCTATTTCCAATACTGCTTTTAGGATTTTCTGGTTACCTCTTGTATAATACCCTGCAGACGTTCTCCTTCTTATCCCTAAATGCGGGTATAATCATAGGCGCGGTGGGGATGATCAAACTCTACGTGACACTCTATACTGAGTTGAAGTTTTAGTAATCGAGATAATTCCGCAGCTCCCAATCGGTCACCTCTAGCTGGAACTGTTCTACCTCATTCCTCTTCATCCTCATATAATGCTTGTAAGATTCGCCCAGTGAATCTTTGATGACTTCATCATCTTCCAACTCGTCAAGCGCCTCTGATAAGCTAGAGGGTAAAAATTCGATACCTCTATCTTTAATATTCCTATCTTCGACCGTAAAGAGATCTTCTGTGACCTCTTCACCTGGATCAGTGGATTTTTTCATGCCATCCATACCCGCTCGGATCAGTGAATTCAACATGAAATAGATGTTCGCAGAAGCATCTCCTGCTCTGTATTCGATCCTGCCCTTCTTCTGTTCTTCAGTGCCATAGGCAGGGATCCTTACTAGAACGCTGCGGTTCTCGCCGCCCCATGAGATGTATACTGGCGCTTCATAACCCGGAACGAGTCTTTTGTATGAGTTGATCGTGGGAGAAACGACAGCGGAAAGCGCCTCTGCATGATCTAAAAGACCACCAAGGAAACCGGCCGACTTCTCGTTCAATTCATCCGATGAAAACATATATTCTCCATCTTCAAATAAAGACATATGAACGTGGAAGCCATTTCCGGCTTCTCCAGATAAAGGCTTGGGCATGAAAGTCGCGAATACTCCGTTTTCTGCCGCCTTTTCTTTAACGATCTCTCTTATGAAGAGGAAATCATCAGCGGCTTCTAAAGGATCATCATAGGGTAAAGGTTCGATTTCATGTTGGCCCGGAGCTACTTCATGATGTATCTTTTCGACACTGAAATCGTATTCATCCATAGCTTTCGATAGTTCTCCGATCATCCGGGTCTGATCTGTTCTTCCATCTATGTAATGGCCTGAATCTATAGGTTCAAAAGTTTCTCTATCTAAAAGATGGAACTCATATTCTGGTTTTACGTGTATCTCGATGCCTCTTTCAGATAGTTCCTCCATCGTCTTTCTGAGAAGATATCTTGGATCGCCTTTGAAAGGAGATCCGTCCGGCCATCTCATCTCACAGAGGAAAACAGCTACTTTTTCCGTGCCGTGATCCAAAATCCTCATAGTGGAAGGGATGGGCACTGCGATCATATCACTTTGAGAAACGTCTGAAAAGCCGAGGTTGGAAGAGTCGAAACTCATACCCTCTTCTTTAACAACATCGAATGTTTCTGGAGGTATACGTATCTCTCTTGGTTTTCCTTGTATATCTAAAAATTTCAGCGCTACGGAATCGACTTCATCTAGTATCTCAATATCTTCGGACATCTTATACACCTAAGGGGTATGGTTATTGTGATGATATATAAATAATAAACGGTCTAAAACGAAGTGAAATATTAAATCATTTGAAATGAATCCTGTAAGTAGGGAAAAGATGGTAACTATCAAAGGTTATGAGGATATCCAATCAGAGAGATTGAACGTATTAAATCATGAAGCAGAAGGTGAAGGTGATTTTGTCCTTTATTGGATGCAGCGAGCTCAAAGGTCTGAATTCAATCACGCTTTAGAATACGCTTTGGAGAAAGCGAATGGATTGGAAAAGCC
>SL_8KL_010_SEDDRAFT_10001744_pt1 | contig 18770 bp, 18 predicted proteins | sample SodLakKL_010_SED_4_FD_11160 | JGI IMG/M metagenome (IMG submission 11160)
GTAGCTCAGCTGGATAGAGTGGCCCCCTCCTAAGGGGCAGGTCGCAGGTTCGAATCCTGCCGGGGACGCCAGTCAGCCCTTCTCCACGCCTCGGCCCGCTCCCTGCCGCGAGCTCAGATCTCCTCGATCAGTCGCTCCCGCAGTGCCTGCTCCTGTTCCGGGGTCAGCGATGCCCCGTCCGCGTTGAGCAGCAGGAACTGGTCGTCCGCCTGCTCTCCGGCCGTGCTGATCCGGGCGGTGCGCACGTTGATTCCCTCGTCAGCGAAGACACAGCCGATCGTTGACAGCAATCCCGGTCGGTCGAGCGCCCGGACGTTCATCCGTGTGCTGTTGCCGTTCGTGCCGGAACTGAACCGGACCTGGGTATCGACGTCGAAGTGCTTCAGGCGGCGCGGCAGGTTGCGCGTCACCGGGTGATGGTCGAACTGTGGGTCGAGCAGCCGTTCCCGGAGCGCCGAGCGAATTTCGTCGACGCGGAATCCCGGCTCGACCGTCTGTCCCATGCCCTCCAGCACCATGAAGGTGTCGAGGGTGTGTCCGCAGTGGGTGGTAATGACCCGGGCGTCGACGATGTCCAGTCCCAGCTGGGTAAGCGTGTTGGCAATCCGCGCAAAGAGCGTTGGACAGTCCTCCGTGTAGACGAAGATCTCGGTGCTGCCGCGCGGTGTCTCGTGACGGACCAGGACCAGCGGCAGGTCGGAGTCCCGGATCCCGGCGAGGGCGTAGGTGTGCCAGGCGATTTCATCCGCCGAGTGCCGGACGAAATACTCGACCTCGAACTCGCTCCAGATCGCTTCCACCGCCTCCTCGTCCAGCCCGCGCCGCGTCAGCAGTCGCAGGGCCTCGCTGCAGGTCTCGCCGATCTGTTCGTCGACGTCCGGGGGGGCGTCGAGCCCTCTTTCCAGAACGGCCACCGTCGCGTGATACAGGGTCTGGAGCAGGGAATCCTTCCAGCTGTTCCATAGCGCCGGGTTGGTGCCGCGGATGTCGGCGGTGGTAAGGAGGTAAAGGAGATCGAGCCGCTCCTGGGTCCGCACCTCGCGTGCGAAGTTCAGCACCACATCGGGGTCGGAGATATCGCGGCGCTGGGCGGTCAGGGACATCAGCAGGTGTGAGCGCACCAGCCAGCTGACCAGCGCGGAGTCCTCGTCGCTGAGGCCGTGGTGCTGGCAGAAGTGCAGTGCGTCAAGTGCACCCAGTTCGGAATGGTCGCCACCGCGGCCCTTGGCGATGTCGTGGAACAGCGCGCCAAGGACCAGCCGCTCCGGCCGTTCGATCCGGACGGCAATGTCGCTGGCAAGCGGCAGTTCGTGATGGAAGTCGGGGATGAAGAGCCTGCGAGCATTGCGCACAACGTTCAGCGTGTGCTCGTCGACGGTAAAGGCGTGGAACAGGTCGTACTGCATTCGGCCGATAATGCGTCCGAAAGCCGGAATGTAGGCGCCGAGCACGCCGAAGCGGTTCATCCGGCGAAGTTCCGTGGTGATCCCCTGGGGCGCACGAAGAATCTTCATGAACAGCTGGCGGCAGACCGGGTTGCGCCGGAACTGCCCGTCGATCAGGTGCAGGTGCGCGCGGATCAGGCGGATCGTCGAAGCCCGGATCCCCAGGATTTCCGGGTGCGTCTGAATCAGATGGAAGGCCTCGAGCAGCGCCGGCGGGTAGATCATGAAGACCTGGTCGTGCACCAGTTCGAGATAACCGCCGCGCACCTGAAAGCGCTGGTGGATCCGTTTTGCCTCCTGCATCGAGGCGGGATCCTCCAGAATGGCCTCGTTGAAATGCTGCAGCAGCAGCTCGTTCAGGCGCTGGAGTTCGCAGATGGTGCGAAAGTAGCGCTGCATGAACTGCTCGACGCCGAGGTTCTGGTGCTGGTCAGTGAAGCCGAAGGTGCTGGCCAGCGCCCGCTGCAGGTCGAACAGCAGACGGTCCTCCCGACGGCCGGTAAGCATGTGCAGGGCAAAGCGGACCTTCCAGAGGAAGCGCTGCCCCTCGATCAGATCGCGGAACTCCGCCTCGCGCAGGAAGCCGTGGTCCACCAGCTCACGGAGCTTTTCCGCGGCGAATTGCCGCTTGCTGACCCAGCCGATCATCTGGATGTCGCGCAGCCCCCCGGGACCCTCTTTCACATTGGGTTCGAGCCGGTAGGCCGTTTCGCCGAAGCGCTGGTGCCGTGCCTGCTGCTCCGCGAGCTTGGCGGTGTAGAACGCGCGTGAGTCCCACAGCTGTTCCGGCTGCATCGCGTCCCGGAACCGGGCGTACATCGCCTCGTCCCCGGCCAGGAGGCGGGCTTCGAACAGCGTGGTTGCGATCGTGATGTCGTTCTCGGCTTCGCGAAGGCAGTCGGCGATGCTGCGCACGCTGTGCCCCACCTCCAGGCCGGCGTCCCAGAGGAAGGTGACGAACTCGCTGATGGTCTCCGCGTTTTCCGCCTCGGCTTCGGGCTCGCCGAGAATCAGGATGTCGATGTCCGATGCCGGGTGCAGCTCGCCACGTCCGTAGCCACCGACTGCCGCAAGGCACAAGGCCCTGTCGCCTCCGAGGCCGTGCTGTTCCCAGATCAGCTCGAGCAGCGCGTCCACCTGCGCCGCATGGCCGTGGATCAGGGCATCGATGTCCGCCCCGCTGTCGAAGCCGTGGCTCAGCGCGGCGACGATCGCGCGCCGGTGTTCGCGGAAGCGCGCGGCGTCGCGGGGGTGTGCTCGAAGCTCCTCCAGCGAGGGGGTGACGGGCGCGGATTCCGGTTCGCCTGTGACCGGCTGCACGACGCTCATGCCGCGAGGGCCTGAGGCGGGGTCTCTCCGGTGCGCAACGTCAGAATGTCACAGCCATTTTCGGTAACCAGGATCGTGTGCTCCCATTGTGCCGATGGGCTGTGGTCTTTTGTCACGGCGGTCCAGCCGTCCGCGAGCAGCCGCGTGTGCCGGCGGCCCGCGTTGATCATCGGTTCGATGGTGAAGCACATGCCCGGCTCCAGGCGCAGGCCCGTACCCGGCTTGCCGTAGTGCAGCACCTGGGGATCCTCGTGAAACACCTTGCCGATCCCGTGACCGCAGTACTCGCGCACCACCGAGCAGCGGTTGGCTTCGGCGTAGGTCTGAATCGCATGGCCGATGTCGCCGAGCGTGGCGCCGGGTCGCACCTCGCGGATGCCGAGATACAGGCAGGCGCGGGCGACATCGATCGCCCGCTGCGCCTGGATGCCGGTCTTGCCGATCGCGAACATCTGGCTCGTGTCGCCGTGGTAGCCGTCCTTGATCACGGTGATGTCGATGTTGAGGATGTCGCCGTTTTTCAGAACGCGATCACCCGGAATGCCGTGGCAGACCTGATGGTTGACGGAGGTACAGATCGACTTCGGGAACCCCCGGTAGTTCAGCGGGGCCGGGATCGCCTTCTGATGGTCCACGATGTAGTCGTGGCAGATGCGGTCGAGTTCGTCGGTGGTCACACCGGCCACGACCTTCGGTGCGATCATTTCGAGCACCTCGGCGGCCAGGCGACCCGCGATGCGCATGCGCTCGATTTCCTCGGCGCTCTTGATGGTGACTGCCATGGGCAAAATCCGATCGCGCACCGCCGGACCGGAGCGCGCGAGCTTGGTTTGGAGTTGGCTCTTATGCTATAAAGCGCGCGCCCTCGGGGCAATGAAAACCCTAAATCCGCACACGTATCGTCACGGTCTGTTGGGTGCTCGTCCAGCGTGACGGGTTGCAGTCCGGGATGCGTGGAGGCCCAACCCTACCAGGAGAGACAAACATGTCCCACGTGACCATGCGCCAGATGCTGGAGGCCGGCGTGCACTTCGGCCACCAGACCCGCTACTGGCACCCCAAGATGGCGCCGTATATCTTCGGCGAGCGCAACAAGATCCACATCATCAATCTCGAAAAGAGCCTGCCGATGTTCAACGATGCGTTGAACTTCCTGGGCAAGGTGGCCGCCGACGGCGGCAAGATCCTCTTCGTGGGCACCAAGCGCTCGGCGCGCGAGGTGGTCGGCGAAGAGGCCCGTCGCTGCAACATGCCCTACGTGAATCACCGTTGGCTCGGTGGCATGCTGACCAACTTCAATACCGTGAAGCAGTCGATCAAGCGGCTGAAGGACATNGAGGCGATGCGCGCGGACGGCAGCATCGAGCGCCTGAACAAGAAGGAAGGCCTGATGCTNATGCGCGAGCAGGAGAAACTCGAGCGCAGCCTGGGCGGCATCAAGGACATGAACCGGATGCCGGACGCAATGTTCGTGATCGACGTCGGCTACGAGAAGATCGCGGTCGCCGAGGCCAATAAGCGGGGGATCCCCGTGGTGGCGATCGTCGATTCGAACAACACCCCCGCAGGCGTGGATTACGTGATTCCGGGCAACGATGACGCGATGCGCGCGATCCAGCTCTACGTGGCCGCGATTGCGGACAGCATCATCGAGGCCAAGGGCGCGGGCGCGACCGCGGTCCAGGAGGAGGAATTCGCTGCCGCCGAAACCGGCACCGAGTCCTAAACACGTATCCGCCGGCCGCAGCGCGAGCGCGCGGCCGGCATCAGTCAGGAGTTTTTTTCATGCAGATTACCGCTGCTCAAGTCAAAGAACTGCGCGAACGCACCGGCGCCGGGATGATGGAGTGCAAGAAGGCACTCGCCGAGGTGGGCGGGGATATCGAGGCCGCCGTCGAGACGATGCGCAAGTCGGGACAGGCCAAGGCCGACAAGAAGGCGGGCCGCATCGCGGCCGAGGGCCGTGTCGAGATTGCGATCGAGGGGCCCCGGGCCGTGATCATCGAGGTCAACTCGGAGACCGACTTCGTCGCGAAGGACGCGAATTTCCAGCAGTTTGCCGTCGAGTGCGCGCAGGCGGCGCTGGCCTCCGACGCGACGGACGTCGATGGCCTGATGACCGTACCGGTCGAGGGTCAGAGTCTGGAGGAGCGCCGCGCGGCGCTCGTTGCCCGGATCGGCGAGAATATCCGCGTGCGCCGCTTCGAACGTGTGCATGCTGCGGGTCCGCTCGGGGCCTACCTGCACGGGACCCGCATCGGCGTGCTGGCGAGTCTCGAAGGCGGCGATGCGGAGCTGGCGAAGGATGTTGCCATGCACATCGCCGCCAGCCGGCCCATCTGCGTCGACGCGGACGAGGTGCCGGCAGAGACCGTGGAAAAGGAACGCGGTATCTTCCGTGCACAGGCGCAGGAGTCGGGCAAGCCGCCGGAGATCATCGAGAAGATGATCGAGGGCCGCATCCGGAAATTCCTGGGCGAGGTGACGCTGGTGGGGCAGCCGTTCGTGAAGAACCCCGACCAGACCGTCGGCCAGTTGCTGCAGGCGAATGGGGCCCGGGTTGCGGGCTTTGTTCGCTACGAAGTGGGCGAGGGAATCGAGAAGAAGTCCGAGAACTTCGCGGAAGAAGTGATGGCGCAGGCGCGCGGCGCCTGATCCGGTCCCTGCGGCGGGCTTCGCACAGTCGCCGCGCCGCCGCAGGGAAGAGTCCAACTGCTATCGAGGAGCCCCATGAGCCAGTCAGGCCAGCCCGCGTACAGGCGCATTCTTCTGAAGCTGAGCGGCGAGGCCTTCATGGGGGCGCAGGATTACGGTGTCGATCCCCTGGTCCTGGACCAGGTGGCCGGCGAGGTCGCGGAGCTGTCCGGCCTCGGGGTCGAGATCGGCATCGTGATCGGTGGCGGCAACATCTTTCGGGGTGCCGGACTCGCCGAGGGTGGCATGGACCGGGTTACCGGTGATCACATGGGAATGCTGGCCACGGTGATCAACGCGCTGGCCCTTCAGGATGCGATTGAGCGCACCGGGCGCTTCTGCCGCGTGATGTCGGCGATCCGGATCAACCAGGTCTGCGAGGACTACATCCGCCGCCGGGCGGTGCGTCACCTCGAGAAGGGGCGTATCGTCGTATTCGCGGCCGGTACCGGAAACCCGTTCTTCACCACTGATTCCGCTGCCAGCCTCCGTGCGATCGAGATCAATGCCGAACTGATGATCAAGGCCACGAAGGTGGATGGGGTGTACGATGCCGATCCAATGCGGAATCGCGACGCCCGCCGCCTCGAACACCTGAGCTTCGACGAGGCCCTTGAGCGGAAGCTCGGCGTGATGGATACGACCGCACTGGTGATGTGCCGCGACAACAACCTGCCGTTGCGGGTGATGAACATGTTTTCCAGGGGGGACCTCCGGCGCCTGGTGATGGGCGAGGACGTGGGCACCCTGGTCGAGGGGACGGTAAAATGAGCGAAGCCACCTTCAAGGACGCCAGCCAGCGCATGGACAAGACGCTGGAATCGCTGCGGTCGGAATTCACCAAGATCCGCACCGGCCGCGCGCACACCAGTCTGCTCGACCACGTGATGGTCGAGTACTACGGTTCGGAGGTTCCGATCAACCAGGTCGCTAACGTCAACGTTGAGGACGCGCGCACGCTGACGGTGAGCCCCTGGGAGCGGAACATGGTCGGCAAGGTGGAAAAGGCGATCATGACCTCCGATCTCGGCCTGAACCCGGCGACAGCCGGGACCGTGATCCGGGTCCCGTTGCCGGCCCTGACCGAGGAGCGGCGCAAGGATCTGGTGAAGGTCGTGCGCGCCGAGGCGGAGAATGCGCGGGTAGCCATCCGGAACATCCGCCGTGACGTGAATCACACCCTGAAGCAGCAGGTCAAGGACAAGGAGATCTCGGAAGATGAGGAGCATCGGGGCGAGGAACGCGTACAGAAGCTGACCGATGACCACATCGCCCGTATCGACCAGATGCTGGCGGAGAAGGAAGCGGAGTTGATGGAGGTTTGACCTCCGTTGTGCCGATGGCCCCGGATTCGGTCGATACCGAGAGCATCCCGGCGCACGTCGCCGTGATCATGGACGGCAACGGCCGCTGGGCCGAGGCGCGCGAGCTGCCCCGCAGCGAGGGCCACCGGGTGGGCCTGAAGGCAACGCGCCGGGCGGTGGAATTCTTCGCGAACCGCGGCGTGCGCGCGCTGACCCTGTTCGCCTTCAGCAGCGAAAACTGGCAGCGGCCCCCGGCCGAGGTGGAGGCGCTGCTGGAGCTGTTCGTCACCGCGATCGAAGAGGAGCTGCCGGAGCTGCGCGAAAAGGGCATCCGGCTGCGGTTCATTGGTGCGCGCGAGGAATTTCCGTTCGAGCTGCAGGCGCGCATGCGGGAGGCCGAGACGCAGACCGCCGCCAATGACACGATGACGCTCGTCGTGGCCCTCGGTTACGGCGGGCGCTGGGACATCCTGCAGGCGGCGCTGCGCTGGGTCCGCGAAAAGGGCGGCTCGGGGCTGGATCCCGCGGCCTTCGACGACTTCCTGAGCACGGCCGGGCTCCCCGAACTGGATCTGCTGATCCGGACTGGCGGCGAGCAGCGGATCAGCAACTTCCTGCTCTGGCAGGCGGCCTACGCCGAGCTCTGTTTCCTGGATGTGCTTTGGCCCGACGTCGGGGAGGCCGAACTCCAGGACGCGCTGGATACCTATGCCCGCCGCCAGCGGCGGTTCGGTCGGATCGGGGAGCGAAGGGACGCCGCCCATGCTTAGACAACGGGTGTTCACCGCGCTGGCCATCGCGGTGCCGGTGGTCGCGCTGACCCTGCTGGCGCCGCCGTGGCTCTTCGGACTGTTCATCCTGCTGGTCGTCGGCATCGGTGCCCGGGAATGGGCCCGGCTGGCCGGCTTTGCCTCGGCCGGTGCCCGGACGGCCTTTGCCGCGACGATCCCGGCGCTTCTGGTCGTGATGATGCTGCTGTGGTGGACCGACGGCTGGTCGGTCTGGCACCTTGCCGTCCTGGTCGTCGCGCTGATCTGGTGGGTGTTCGTGTTCCTCGGGCTTGCCTGGTACAGCCCCGGGCTGTCCATGCGGCCATCGGGACGGTTTCTCCTTCGGGCGGGCGGCCTGCTGACCCTCGTTCCGGCGGGCGTCGCCCTGCTGTGGCTGCACGACTACGCCCCCGGCCTCGTGCTCTACCTGATCGCGCTGGTCGCGGCCGCGGACAGCGGCGCCTACTTCGTGGGGCGGCGTTTCGGCCGCAGCAAGCTGGCGCCGGAGATCAGTCCCGGAAAGACCCGCGAGGGCCTCTTCGGCGCGCTGCTCGGCGCGATTCTGGTGGCGCTGGTGGGTGCGTGGCTGTTCGGTCTGTCCGAAATGGATGCGCTGGTCTTCGGCCTTCTCGGCGTGGTGGTGGCGCTGGTGTCGGTGGCCGGCGATCTGCAGGAAAGCGTGCTCAAGCGCGAGGCGGGCGCCAAGGACAGCGGCGCCCTGCTGCCAGGACACGGTGGCATCCTGGACCGCGTCGACAGTCTGACCGCAGCAGCCCCGGTGTTCCTGCTGGGGCTGCTCTGGACCGCGCTGCTGGCGCCCGGGAGCCTTTGAGATGGCCGCGGAACGCGTGACGATCCTTGGCTCAACGGGCAGCATCGGGGTCAGCACCCTGGACGTGATCGCGCGGGATCCGGAGCGCTTCGAGGTCCACGCGCTGACCGCACAGGCGAACGTCGAGAAGCTCGCCGAGCAGTGCCTGGAGCACCGGCCGGCGGTGGCGGTGATGGTGGATCCGGAGGCGGGTGCCGCGCTGCGCGACCTGCTTCAGCGTGCGGGCATCGCCACGCAGGTGCGTGTTGGCGTCGACGCGCTGGTCGAGGTCGCTTCCGAACGCGAGGTCGACGTGGTGATGGCCGCCATCGTTGGTGCCGCCGGTCTGTTGCCGACCCTCGCGGCCGCCGAGGCCGGCAAGCGTCTGCTGCTCGCGAACAAGGAGTCGCTGGTGATGTCCGGGGCGCTGCTGATCGACGCGGTGGCCCGGAGCGGGGCCAGGCTGCTGCCGGTGGACAGCGAGCACAACGCGATCTTCCAGTGTCTGCCCGAGGGTTACACCTGCGGTGACACCGTGCAGTCGTGTGGCGCCGAACGGATCTGGCTGACCGCCTCCGGAGGGCCGTTCCGGGAACGCCCCCTGGATCGGTTCGGCGAAATCACGCCGGAGGAGGCCTGCGCCCATCCGAACTGGGAAATGGGGCGCAAGATCTCGGTGGACTCGGCGACGATGATGAACAAGGGGCTCGAGGTGATCGAGGCGCGCTGGCTGTTCGCGCTGCAGCCGGAGGCGATCCAGGTGGTGCTGCATCCGCAGAGTGTCGTGCACTCGATGGTCGCCTATGCCGACGGATCAGTGCTCGCGCAGCTGGGCAACCCGGACATGCGTACGCCGATCGCACACGCGCTGGCCTGGCCGCGACGCATGGCTTCGGGGGTGAATCCGCTGGACCTGTTTGCGGTCGGCCGCCTGGACTTCACCCCGCCGCCGCCGGAGCGGTTTCCCTGCCTCGATCTGGCCTATGATGCCCTTGCATCGGGCGGAACCGCCACCACTATACTGAATGCGGCCAACGAGGTGGCGGTGCAGGCCTTTCTGGATTGCCGGATCGGTTTCCCGACCATCGCGCAGGGCATCGCCGCGACCCTGGATGCCGTGAGCTCGGGTCCCGCGGATTCGCTTGAAGGGATTCTTGCGGCCGACGCCGAGGCGCGGGACTATGCAAGCCAATGGGTAGACCGACATGGCCACCGGCCGTGACTAGATGAGCGAATGACCATTCTGACCAGCCTTGCCGCCTTCATCGTGGCCATCGGCGTGCTCGTGACGATCCACGAATACGGGCACTACCTGGCCGCTCGCCTGATGGGCGTGAAGGTGCTGCGCTTCTCCATCGGCTTCGGCAAGCCGATCTATCGCCGCCTGTTCGGTCGCGACCGCACCGAGTTCGTGATTGCCGCGATCCCGCTGGGCGGTTACGTGAAGATGCTGGACGAGCGCGAGGCGCCGGTGGCGGACGCCGAGGCGCATCGCGCCTTCAACCGGAAACGTCTGAGCGCGCGCAACTTCGTGATCGCCGCCGGCCCCGTGGCCAACTTCCTGTTCGCCCTCGTCGCCTACGCGGTGATGTTCATGATCGGGGTGCCGGGGCTCAAGCCGATCGTCGGGGAGGTGGACCCCACGAGTGCGGCCGCCGCAGGAGGGTTGCAGCACGGCGACGAGATCGTGATGGTGGGTGACCGCCGGGTCCAGGACTGGGATCAGGCCAACCTCCGATTGCTCGATTACGCGGTGCGGGCCGACGAGGTCACGCTCACGGTGCTCGACCGCGATGGACGCGAGGTCCAGCGGACCGTCCCCCTTGAGAACCGCCGGGACCTGCTGGCCGAAGGCCAGTTTCTGGAACGGCTCGGCATACGGCCCTACCGACCGGAACTCCAGCCGCTGATCGGCAGCGTCGAACGCGGCAGTCCCGCGTCCGAAGCCGGCCTGCAGCCGGGCGATCGCGTGGTCGCGGTTGACAGCGAACCGGTCGATTCCTGGGCCGGCTGGGTGGAGCAGATCCAGGCGGCCCCGGGGAGCGCTGCAGCTCCGTGTGGAGCGCGACGATCGCCTGCTCGAGCTGCGCGTGGTGCCTGCGGAAGTCGAGATCGACGGTGAACGGCGCGGACGCATCGGTGCCGGTGTCGATGCGGATCAGCCGCAGATGCAGGAGATCGCGACGCTGGTGCGTCTGGGCCCGGTGGAGGGTTTCGTCAGTGGTGCGGCCCGGACCTGGGAGGTCAGCACCCTGACGCTGCGCGTCCTGTGGCGCATGATTACCGGCGAGGCGTCGGTCAAAAACATCGCCGGACCGGTTACAATCGCCGAGTACGCGGGCATGACTGCGATCCTCGGCATCACGGCCTTTCTTGGCTTTCTCGCCCTGGTCAGTGTGTCGCTGGGTATCATCAATCTGCTGCCGATTCCTGTGCTCGATGGCGGCCACCTGATGTACAACCTGGCGGAGTGGATCAAGGGCAGCGCCGTCTCCGAGCGAACCCAGCTGATTGGTCAGCAATTGGGTCTGCTTGCGATTGCGGCCCTGATGCTGCTCGCGTTCTACAACGACTTCGCGCGTCTGCTCGGCTGAGCCGGGCGGTCGCGGACCCATCGACCTGGCGAAGGACATGATTCGATACCTTGTGCGCGCTGTGATGCTGGCCGGACTGCTGTTGACCTCCGGTTTGATCTGGGCGCAGTCCTACGTGGTCGAGGACATCGAGATCGAGGGTCTGGAACGCATCACCGCCGGTACGGCGCTGACCTACATGCCGGTACAGGTCGGTGACACCTTCGACGATGCCCGCAGTGCCGAGGTCATCCGCGCGCTGTACCAGACCGGCTTTTTCTCCGATGTGGAACTCGCGCGGCGGGACAACGTGCTCGTCGTGATCGTCGAGGAACGACCGGCAATCAACGAGATCCGCTTTACCGGAAACCGCGACATCCCGTCCGAGGGGCTGACCGAGGCGCTGCGGGGCGTGGGTCTGCAGGCCGGGCGGGTGTTCAATCGCACCGTTCTCGACCAGATCGAGACCGAGCTGCGCCAGCAATACCTCGCCCGCGGCCGCTACAACGTGGAGATCGACATCGAGATCACCGAGCTGCCCCGCAACCGCGTCGACGTGGACATCACGATCGCGGAGGGCCGGGTCGCAAAGATCCGCAAGGTCAACATCGTGGGCAACGAAGCCTTCGAAAACCGGGAGATCACGCGCAGGTTCGAGTCCGGCGTGCCGCGCTGGTGGGCCTTCCTGAGCCGGCGCGACAACTATTCCCGCGAGAAGCTGGCGGGGGATCTCGAGCGGCTGCGCTCGCGCTATCTGGATGCCGGGTTCCTGAACTTCGATGTGGACTCGACCCAGGTCACACTGACCCCGGATCGTCGCGACATCTACATCACCATCAATGTCGACGAGGGCGAGCAGTTCCGGATCGGGGCGGTGAATGTCGCAGGGGACCTGGTGGTGCCGGCGGAGGAACTGCGTGAGCTGATTGAGGTTGAACCCGGCGAGATCTTCTCGCGCAGGCAGGTCGTGGACTCTGCAGAGCGGATCACCCGCCGCCTGGGCGTCGAGGGCTTCGCCTTTGCCAACGTGAATCCGATTCCGGAGGTGGACGAACAGGAACAGCAGGTGGCGATGACTTTCTTCGTCGATCCCGGCCCGCGCGTCTACGTGCGGCGGATCACGATCACCGGGAATACGCGGACCCAGGAGTCCGTCTATCGGCGTGAGCTTCGACAGATGGAGGGTGCTTGGTTCAACGGCGACCTGGTCGACCGCTCGCGCACCCGTTTGCAGCGCCTGCCCTTCGTCGAGACGGTGAGCCTCGAGACACGCCGCGTGCCGGGGACCGAGGACCAGGTGGACCTCGAGATCAGCGTGCGCGAACGCCTCTCCGGTGCCCTTTCGCTGGGGGCCGGTTTCTCGCAGAGCCAGGGGGTCCTGCTGACCGCAAGCCTGAGCCAGGACAATTTCATGGGGACCGGCAACCGGGTGACAATCTCGCTCAGCAACAGCCAGGTCTCGCAGCTGTTCAACGTCAGCGTGCTGAACCCGCATTACTCGATCCACGGGGCAACGCGCGGGTTCTCGGTCTTCTACCAGAAGATCGACGCCGAGGAGGCGAACATCTCGCGGTTCACGTCGAACCGCTTTGGCGCCAACGTGACCTACGGCATCCCGTTCTCGGAGTTTGACACCCTGAACATCAGGCCGGGCTACGAGAACATCGAAATCCTGACCGTTGCGACCACTCCGGTCGAGATCACCGACTTCCTCGACCGCGAGGGTGACCGCTACGACATTTTCTCCACTGAAATCTCCTACACTCACGACACCCGCGATCGGACGATCTTTGCCTCCTCCGGCCGGCGGCACCGGCTCGGTGCGGACGTTGCGTTGCCCGGAAGCGACCTGCAGTACTACCGCCTCACCTACAGTGGCCAGGAGATCTTCAAGCTGTCGGACGACTACTCGCTGAGCTTTTCGCTCGGCCTGGGGTACGGCGAGGGCTACGGTGGAACCGACACGCTGCCCTTCTTCGAGCACTTCTTCGCCGGCGGCATCCGGTCGGTGCGGGGCTTCGAGGACAACAGTCTCGGGCCCCGGGACAGTAACGACGAGCCCTTCGGCGGGGCGTTCCGCACCACCGCGTCGGCCGAGCTCTTCTTCCCGCTGCCGCTCGCGGCGGACAACGAATCCGTGCGCATGAGCGCCTTCGTGGATGCCGGACAGGTCTACGAGAGTTTCCGCGACTTCGAGACCGACGAGCTGCGGGCTTCGGCGGGTCTGGCGCTGACCTGGATGTCGCCGGTCGGCCCGCTCAGCTTCAGCTACGCCGAACCCCTGCGCGACAAGCGGGGAGACGACATTCAGAATGTGCAGTTCCTTCTCGGTGCCAGCTTCTGACCTCGAAGCACGCCCGATATCGCAACCACCCCGCAGGCAGGAGGCGGGCATGAACAGAGCAACCGGAATCCTTTTCGGCGCGCTGGCACTGGCCGCGCTGCTGGTGCCGGGTCCGCTGGCGGCGCAGAATGTCGCCTTCGTGAACATGAACAATATCCTCGAGGACTCCCCGCAGGCGGAGGAGGCGATGCGCGAACTCGAAAAGGAGTTTTCGCCCCGTGATTCGCAACTGGTGGCGGAGCGCGAGGAACTCCAGCGGCTGCGCGACCGGCTCGAGCGCGAGGGAGACCTGATGACCGCGAACCAGCGGGCGGACCTCGAGCGCGAGTTCACCGCGCGCTCGCGCGAGTTCCGACGGGCCCAGGAGAACTTCACCGAGGACCTGAACGTGCGTCGGAACGAGGAACTCGCAAAACTTCAGCGCCTGATCAACGACGCAATCATCGAACTCGCCCGGGAACGGAACGTCGACCTGATCGTGACCGAACGCAACGTGCTCTACGCCAGCGACCGGATCGACATCACGGATGACATCATCACCGTCATGCAGCAGCTTCGCTGACCAGGGGCTCTCGGCGGCAGAGATCGCCGATCGCTTCGACGGCGAGGTTGCGGGAGACCCCGGTCGCAGGGGGCACCGGCTTGCACCGCTGAAGCGGGCCGGCGCGCAGGACATCGTCTTTGCGGTCAGCCGGCGCCACCTCGATGCGGCGCGATCCTCGCACGCCGGCATCGTGCTGGTGCAGCAGGATCTTGCCCCGGTGGCGGCGCTCGACTCCGGGCGCCGCAGCTATGTCCTGGTCGCCAACCCGCATGCGGTCTTCGCACACCTGAGCACCCTGTTTCACTCGCGACGCGACTTCCGTCCCGGAATCGAGTCGGGCGCGCAGGTGGATCCGGCTGCGCATGTGGAGGCTTCGGCCCGCATCTGCGCAGGGGCCACCATCAGCGCCGGGGCCCGCATCGGTGCAGGGGTGCACGTCGGTGCCGGCGCCTTCATCGGCGCCGGGGTCGAGATCGGCGCGGGCGGTTACCTCTATCCCCGTTGCGTGGTGCTCGAGGACACCGTGATCGGGCGCGGGGTGATCATCCATTCCGGCGCGGTCATCGGTGCCGACGGCTTCGGTCTGGCGCAGGAGCAGGGTCGGTGGATCAAGGTGGAGCAGCTGGGCTGTGTGCACATCGGTAACGATGTGGAGATCGGCGCCAACAGCACCATCGACCGTGGCGCCCTGGATGACACGATCATCGGCGACGGTGTGAAGATTGACAACCTCGTGCACATTGCCCACAACGTCCAGATCGGGGCGCACACCGCGATTGCCGGCTGCGCAGGAATTGCAGGCAGCGCGCGCATCGGCAGTCACTGCGCAATCGGCGGAGGAGCCGGTATACTCGGTCACCTCGAGATCGCGGATCACGTGACCATCCACGCGATGACGCTGGTGACGCGTTCGATCGGGGCGCCCGGGCATTACGCGTCCGGTGTGCCGCACCAGGAGGCGCGCACCTGGAATCGGAACCTGGCTGCGCTGCGGCGGCTCGGGCGGCCGGGGCGCTAGCGGACCTGGTCCGGCAGGCTGCCGGGTTCCGGTCCGGCCGAAGGGGTGCCATCCGGTGTCTCATCGGGCCGCTATTCGACTGACGTTAAAAAAGGATCCCCACGTGGAAGGTTTCAACGTAATGGAGGTGATGCGATACCTGCCGCATCGATTTCCCTTTCTCCTGGTCGACCGGGTGGTCGATTACGAGCCGGGACGCTACCTCGAGGCCGTGAAGAACGTCAGCATCAACGAACCCTTTTTTCAGGGACACTTCCCGGTCAAGCCCGTGATGCCCGGCGTTCTGATCCTGGAGGCCCTCGCGCAGGCGACCGGGTTGCTCGCATTCAAGACCGAGGAACACCGTGGCGTGAACCAGGACAAGGAGCAACTCTACCTGTTCGTCGGTATCGACCAGGCGCGTTTCCGGCGCCAGGTCGAACCGGGGGATCAGCTCCACCTGCGCGTGGAACACATCAGGACCGTGCGCGGCATCTGGCGCTTTGCCGCCGTGGCGCGCGTCGGTGAATCCGTGTGCTGCACGGCCGACCTGATGTGCGCGGGCAAGGAAATCGATTCGTGATCGATCCGCGCGCCGACGTGCATCCCAGTGCGGAGATCGATGCCTCGGCACAGATCGGCCCGTTCTCGGTGATCGGCGCCAATGTGCGTATCGGTGCGGGCACCCGGGTTGCCTCGCACGTGGTGATCCAGGGCCCGACGGAGATCGGCCGGGAGAACCAGATCTACCAGTTTGCCTCCGTCGGCGAGGCGCCCCAGGATCGCAGCTACCGGGGCGAGCCCACACGGCTGGTGATCGGCGACCGCAATGTCATTCGCGAATCGGTGACCCTGAGCCGCGGGACCGAAAAAGGTGGCGGCGAGACCGTGATCGGCCACGACAACATGATCATGGCCTACGTGCACATCGCCCACGACTGCGTGGTCGGCAACAACATCACCTTCGCCAACGCCGCGTCGCTCGCCGGGCACGTGGAGGTGCAGGACCACTGCACCCTTGGTGGCTTCACCCTGGTTCATCAATTCTGCCGGATCGGCACGCATGCCTTCACCAGCATGGGCTGCGCGCTGAACCGGGACATGCCGCCGTATTGTCTGGCCAGCGGCAACTACGCACGCCTGATCGGGGTCAACAAGGTGGGCTTGCGGCGCAAGGGATTCAGCGATGCCAGCATCAACGGTCTGCGGCGGGCCTTTGCCGAGGTGCTGCGCGGGCGGAGGAACGCAAGGCGCGAGTGGAACGTCTGCTCGCGGAGACCACGATTCCCGAAGTCCGGATACTGCTCGATTTCATCAACGCCAGTCAGCGCGGGGTGCTGCGAGCCGGACGGGCCTGACGCCCGGCCTGTCGGCGCGGTGCACTCGAACGCGCCCGCACCCGCTTCGCTTCCGAAACGATCCGACCCGGATCCCGAACCCCGAGGCCGCGATGCCGCGAATGCGCCGCAAGTCCGATCTGCCCACGCGGATCTGCGCGCATTGCGGGCGCCCCTTCAGCTGGCGGCGCAAGTGGCGTGAGGACTGGGAACAGGTGCGGTATTGCTCGGAGCGCTGCCGCAGGACGCATCGCAGCAGCGCGCGCGCCCGGCCATGAAGAACCTTCGTCTGGTGCTCGGCGATCAGTTGTGCCGCGATGTCAGCGCACTGGAGGGACTCGACGCGGCCACCGATGTCGTGCTGATGGTGGAAGTGCGCGAGGAGACGACCTACGTGCGCCACCACCGGCAGAAAATCGTGCTGATCCTGTCGGCGATGCGCCACTTCGCCGCGATGCTGCGCAACGAAGGGGTCGCGGTGGATTACGTCAGCCTCGACGCGGAGCAGAATACCGGGTCTTTCAGCGGCGAGTTGCGGCGGGCCCTCGCGCGGCAACCGGTGGACCGGGTGATTGCCACCGAGCCGGGCGAATGGCGCGTGCTGGCGATGATGCGGGGCTGGGAAACAGGGTTGGGTGTTCCGGTCGAGATCCGGGAAGACACGCGATTCCTGTGCAGCCACGAACGGTTTCGACGCTGGGCAAAGGGACGCAAGAGCCTGCGCATGGAGTTCTTCTATCGCGAGATGCGCCGCGAGACGGGCTGGCTGATGCGCGGCCAGGAACCCGAAGGCGGGCGCTGGAACTACGACACCGAAAACCGCAAGGCCCTGCCGGCGGATCTTGAAGCCCCCCGGCGGCGACGGTTCACGCCCGACGCGCTCACCCGGGAAGTGATCGATCTGGTGCGGGAACACTGCGGTGACCATTTTGGTGATCTGGATGGCTTTGACTGGGCGGTCACGCGGGACGACGCGCTCGCGGCCCTCGGAGAATTCGTGGCCGGGTCGCTGCCGCGCTTTGGCGACTACCAGGATGCGATGCGTGATGGCGAGGACTTCCTGTTCCATGCGCTGCTCTCGCCGTACCTGAACATCGGGCTGCTGACGCCGCGGGAGGTCTGCGAGGCCGCGCTGGAGGCCTGGCGCGGGGAACGGGTACCCCTGGCGGCCGCCGAGGGCTTCGTGCGTCAGATTCTCGGCTGGCGCGAGTTCGTGCGGGGGCTGTACTGGCGGCTGATGCCGGACTACGCAGAAAGCAACTTCCTCGATGCGCGGCGACCCTTGCCCGCGTTCTACTGGACGGGCGAGACCCGCATGCGCTGCGTACGCGCAACCGTGGAGGCGACGCGTCGCAACGCCTACGCGCACCATATCCAGCGGCTGATGATCACCGGCAACTTCGCTCTGCTCGCGGGCATTGCGCCAGCCGAGGTGGAGGAATGGTATCTGGCGGTGTATGCCGATGCCTTCGAGTGGGTCGAACTGCCGAACACGCACGGGATGGCCCTGCACGCCGACGGCGGGATCCTGGGGTCGAAGCCCTATGCCGCGTCTGGCGCCTACATCGATCGCATGTCCGATTACTGTGCCGGTTGCGCCTACAGTCCGAAGGTGAAGCTCGGAGCGAAGGCCTGCCCGTTCAACTTCCTGTACTGGCACTTCCTGATCGAAAATCGCGAATGCCTCGGGAAAAACCCGCGCATGGCGATGCCCTACCGCACCCTGGACCGCATGTCCGGCGAACGCCGGGACGCGATCCGGCGTGATGCCGCCGCCTTTCTGGAGGCTCTGGACGCCGGCCGCATGGTCTGATCCGGCCCTCACGATCTCCGGGGGTCGCGGCGGAAGCAGGAACGCGGGGTGGATTCTGCTATGGGAATTCTCTAAGCTCCCTCCACAAGTCGACAGCTGGATAACGCCGGGTAAGCGCGGGATTCGCGTCGCCACCTCAACCCTTCGCGCAAGCGGGGAGGAGGGCTTTGATCACCAGGGGTGGCGCGGATCGCAATGACAGTCAGCGTGGTTCGGTTCGGGGGGCGTTCCCGGGCTGCGCTCAGCAGGGATCAGCAAACAGGGGGCCGCTTTCTGTCGTGAATGCCTACGCGATTTTTCTGCTCTATCTCCTGGCGATCCTCGGGTTCGTTGCGGTAACGCTGCTGATCAACCGCGCCCTGGGCCCGAAGCCCGTGGCCAGCGCCACCAAGCTCGAACCCTTCGAGTGCGGCGCCGAGGCGGTCGACCGGCTGAACGTGAAGGCCGTACCCGTGAAGTACTACGGCATTGCCGTGGTGTTCATCCTGTTCGAGCTGGAGACGGTCTTTCTGTTCATGTGGGCACTGGGGGCGCAGCCATTGACCGGCACGCTGCTGCTGGTATTCGGGTTTTTCCTGCTGCTGCTGGTCCTGCTGGTGCTTTATGTATGGAAGTCAGGACTGCTGGAGGACGTGCGCGCATGACCGGATTGCCCAGCAGCGTGCGAGAGCGCGACGTGATTTGTCGGCGGGGTGGGGCCCTGCGCCGGGTGGCCCGGTCGAGGCTTGCCCGGCGGATGGCAGCCTTCGGACTTGCGGCGTGCGATTCGAAAGCGGAGGTCAAATGAGCCAAAGCCATCAGAAGGACGG
>SL_8KL_010_SEDDRAFT_10001745_pt1 | contig 18770 bp, 16 predicted proteins | sample SodLakKL_010_SED_4_FD_11160 | JGI IMG/M metagenome (IMG submission 11160)
AGAGTTATTCATCCTCTCCTGCCCTGACGCTCTCCACCAGATTGGAGTTCGGAGCTTTCCAAAATCCCGATTTTTGTACGCAACGTATCTTTCTTCGAATATATAAAACTAATTCCAATTCATCATCCACCTAAATCAAAGATTTAGGAAGGTGACTTCTTGGGCAAAGAGTTAAAGATATAATAAGCTGTAAATATACAGATAGTACACCATCTGAATAAAAATATTTTAATAAAATAGATTTAAGTTTTTTCTTAAAAAATAAATTTACCTGAATAACAGAATATGAAATTAACCAAGTTAAACAAAAAACACTACATTAAAAGATAAATCACAAGTTTTTAAAATTTGGATTCAATACCTGATTACATAATAAAGAATAAAATTTAAAAAAATCTATCTACGAAAAGATCAATTTATACAAAAATTGGAACAAATTACTCTAATGGTTGGATGTAAAAATGAAAAAAGGAATTAATAAATCCGATGTAGAAAAAATAGCCTCCCTAGCAAAAATCAACATTGAAGATAAAAAACTAGACAAACTAAAAACCCAATTAAATGATATCCTCGAGTACTTCAGTAAGCTTGATGAAGTAGATACCGAAGATTATGGACCTAAATTTGATATATCTGAGCTTTCAAACGTATTTCGTAAAGATCGAATTAAAGAGAGTTTAACAATTGATGAAGTAATGGAAGGAGGAAAAAACAAAGATAACTATTTCAAATCACCAAGAGTTGAAAAATGATGCAAGCATGGAAAACTGCAGAATTGGTTAAAAATGGAGATATATCTGCTAAAGAAAATATTCTCAGATATATAGACATCATAAAAAAGAAAGATGAAGATTTCAATGCATTCATAACATTAAATAACGGGCAGGCAGTTAATAGGGCAAAACAAATAGACGAAATGGTTTCAGAAGGTATAGATCCAGGAAAACTTGCAGGTGTTCCAGTCGTAATTAAAGATAATATTTCCACCAAGGGCATGCGGACGACATGTGGTTCAAAAATGCTAAAAGATTACAAACCAGTTTTCAACGCACATGTAGTAAAAAGAATAATTGAAGAAGGAGGAATAGTGATTGGAAAAAGTAACTGCGATGAATTCGCTATGGGTAGCTCTAACGAAACTAGCTACTTTGGAGTAGTAAACAACCCTGAAAAACCAAACTTTGTACCTGGAGGTTCTTCAGGAGGTAGTGCTGCTGCAGTTGCATATGGTGCATCACCAGTAGCATTAGGATCAGATACAGGAGGGTCTATAAGGTGTCCAGCGGCCTTCTGTGGGTTGGTTGGGTTAAAACCCACTTATGGAGCTGTGTCCAGATATGGTTTAATATCTCATGCAAGCTCGCTTGACCAAATTGGACCCATAACGAATAAGGTTAAAGATGCAGCCCTAATGTTTGATGTAATATCGGGTAAAGACGATAAAGATCAAACCTCAATTGAATATACTTCAAACTCGCTTGAAAATATAAAAAGCGATATAAGTAATATAACTCTTGGTGTAGCCGCGGAGTTTTTTGGAAAGGGTATAGACAATAGGGTTGAAAATAAAGTCAAAAACTCTATATCTTTGCTGGAGGATTTGGGAAGTAACATCGAAAAAGTTAAAATTCCCACTGCAGAATATTCTCTTCCTGCATATTATGTTATATCAACAGGTGAAGCTAGTAGCAATCTTGCCAGGTTTGATGGAATAAGATATGGATACAGTGAAGAGATAAACAAAAATTGGAAATCAGTATTTTCAGAGAATAGGGGCAATTCATTTGGGGATGAAGTTATAAGGAGAATTATTTTGGGAACCTTTGCACTTAGTGCTGGGTTCTACGGTAAATACTATAAAAAAGCTATGGAAGTTAGGTCAAAACTCATAGATGAGTTTAATCAAGCATTCAATAAGGTTGACGCAATTATTTTACCTACTATGCCATATCCACCTTTTAAAATCGGTGAGAAAAAAGATGACCCTCTCGCCTTATATAAGTCTGATATGCTAACCGTACCAATGAGTCTTGCTGGTCTTCCCTCAATATCCATACCTTGTGATAAAAATAGCCTTATAGGTATGCAGATAACTGGTAAAATGAAGGAGGAGGAGAAAATACTAAATATAGCTCTTGCACATGAGGAGGCGTTGTAATTGGACGTTTTAATCGGCCTAGAAATACATGTCCAACTTAAAACTAAAAGCAAACTTTTCTGTGGGTGTAGCACAGATTACAGGGACTCGCCTCCAAACACGCATACATGTCCTACATGCTTAGGACATCCTGGAACTCTTCCAAAATTAAATAAGAGGGTTATTGATTTTGGTATAAAAGCAGGTCTTGCATTTAATTGTGATATTTCCAAAAAAATGAGATTCCACAGAAAAAACTATTTTTATCCTGATTTGCCCAAAGGATATCAAATTACACAGTACGATACCCCTCTAGCCAAAAAAGGAAAAATACGGGTCAATGGGAATGAAGTTAGAGTTAGAAGAATTCATATAGAAGAGGATCCTGGTAGACTTGTTCATAAAAAACATAGATTCTCATTAGTGGACTATAACCGGTCTGGTATTCCTCTCTTGGAAATTGTCACTGAGCCTGATATCTCTTCACCAGAAGAGGCCAAGAAATTACTCTTAAAAATTAGAGAGACGCTAGAATATTTAGAAATTTTTGATGGATCTCTCGATGGATCTATGAGATGTGATGCAAATATATCTTTAAAGGGAGGTAAAAGGGTTGAAGTCAAAAATATTTCATCATATAAAGGGGCCCAAAAAGCCCTTGCCTATGAAATAACTAGGCAAAAAAATCTTATAAGGAGGGGGAAAGATGTTGAAAGAGAAACTAGACATTTTGATGAAGCTCAGGAAATAACAACTGCAATGAGAAAAAAAGAAGAAGAACACGATTATAGGTATTTTCCTGAACCAGACCTTCCTTTAGTTAAAACAAATGAGAAGAAAATCAAAAAAATAAAAGAGAGCCTTCCGGAATTACCTGAAGAAAAAAGGGAGAGATTTGTAAAAGAATTTGGTATTACTTCAGATCAGGCAGTTTCCCTTACCTCTTCACTAGATTTTGCAAATTTTTTCGAGGAAGTAGCTGAATCAGTGGATCCAGAATTAGCTGCATCCTGGTCTACTGATGTACTTAAAGGAGAGTTGAACTATAGAGATGTTCACATATCTGAATCAAATATTGGAGTAGGAGAGATGATAGATATACTTAATTACCTATCGGCCGACAAAATCACGGAAAAAGGTGCTACTCATATCATCAGAAAAGTGTTAGATAATAATGAAAAGCCATCTGAGATAATGAAAAAAGATGATTTACGTAGTATCGATGAAAAAAACATCAAAAAAATCGTTAAAAAAGTAATAGACGAAAATCAGGATGCTGTTGATGATTATAAAAAAGGTAAAAAAGAGGTAGTAAACTATCTTGTTGGACAAGTTATGAAGGAAACAAAAGGTAGAGCTAAACCTGATATAACCAACCAGGTGGTCAAAGATATGTTGGAGGAGAACCTTTGAAGGAATTGATAATTGCCGAGAAAAAAAATGCTGCGAAGAGGATAGCCCAGATATTATCAGGAGGAGAATTTGAAGCTGATAAGATAAAAAATGTACCCGTGTACCAATTCGAAAAAAACGGAAAGGATACTACTAAAGTAATAGGTTTAAGAGGCCATATTAGAAAAGTAGATTTTTCTGAGGAATATAGTAATTGGCAATCTTCTAATCCAAAAGAGCTTATTAGGGCAGATATAAAGAAAAAAACTATAAATGCAAATACCGTGTCCGTACTTAAATCGATTGCCACGAATTCAAATAAAATAATAATAGCTACCGATTTTGATAGAGAGGGAGAATTAATAGGTAAAGATGCTGCAGACGTATCTGGCTTTCCTGATAAAGAAATTTATAGAGTGAGATTTAGTGCTTTGACAGATGAAGAAATTAATAAAGCATTCTCAAATAAAGGAAGGATTGACTATAAGCTATCCAGTTCAGGTGAGGCAAGACAGATTATAGATTTAATATGGGGAGCATCATTAACAAGATATATCTCTCTTAATGCAAGAAGGTATGGAAACAATTTCCTATCCGTTGGACGTGTACAAACTCCAACACTAGCTATAATAGTTAAGAAGGAAAAGGAAATTGAAAGATTTGAACCCAAACCTTACTGGAAGGTTTTAGGTAAATTTGTTATAGATGACAATGAATTTAAAGCTGGACACGAAAACGGCAGATTTTGGAAAGAGGATGAGGCTGATAGTTCAATAGAAAGTACCGAATCTAAAGGAGAAGTAAAAGATCTGAAGAAGAGGAAAAAAACAGAGAAACCTCCTATACCCTTTAATACTACCCAGTTCCTAAGAGCAGCAGGCGCTATAAATATTTCTCCATCAAAGGCAATGAATATAGCTGAAACGTTATACACAGCAGGATATATAAGCTATCCAAGAACTGACAATACTGTATATCCAGAAAGCCTCAATTTGGAAAATAAACTTAAGATGTTATCTGATTCTAAAGAATTTAAGAGTAATGCAAAGTCAATACTTAAAAGTAATTTCGAGCCTACACGGGGAGATAAATCCACAAAAGACCATCCTCCAATACATCCTACTTCACTTGCACCTAAAAAAAATCTTTCAGATGACGAGTGGAAGGTATATGAACTTATAGTTAGGAGGTTTTTAGCAACATTATCTAAGAAGGCGGTTCGAGAGATTATTAAAATAAAAATAAAATCAGGTGATGAAATTTTCAAGACAACTGGGTCAAAATACCTAAGATTAGGATGGAGATATCATTATCCTTACTACCGAAGAAGAGAGAAAAAACTACCTTCTATGAGTGAAGGAAACGCTTTAAAAGTTAAAGATATTATAAAAGAAGATAAAGAAACTCAACCTCCAAATAGATACAGCTCAAATAGATTAATTTCAAAAATGGAAAAACTTGGATTAGGAACTAAAGCCACGAGGCATGGCACTCTTTCAAAGTTATATTCAAGAAATTACATACATGGAAATCCACCAAAACCAACTAATGCAGCGAAATCCGTAGTTGAAACACTCGAAAAATTTGCAGAACAGATTACGAAACCCAATATGACTTCTTTACTTGAAAAAGAAATGGACAAGATAAAAGAAGGAAAAACAGAGATGGAGGATGTAGTTGAAGATTCGAAGAAGATGCTTGAAGGCATATTTAAAAATTTAGAAGAGAATAAAAAAGAAATATCAGATTACCTCAAAGAAGGACTAAGAAAAGAAAAAGTTATCGGAAAATGTCCAAAATGCGGGGAAAACCTAATAATAAGAAGATCTAAAAAAGGGTCAAGATTTGTCGGGTGTTCTGGCTTTCCTGAATGCAATTTTTCGCTTCCACTTCCAAAAAGTGGCAGTCTTATAAAAACCAAAAACATGTGTAAGGAACACAATATAAACAAATTAAAAGTAACATACAATAAAAACAAAAGCCCTTGGTTTTTGGGATGTCCTAAATGTAATTATGATGAATGGAAAAGCAAAAAATAAATAAAAAATTTTACTTCCTATAACTTTCTACTAGTTAAGTTGGGATTCTCTATATTATCATGATAGTAAACCGATCTTTAGTTAAAAATATATAATTTTTTATAGTGTAAGGAAACATAATAAAGAATTTATATTATAGATATTTTGAGAAATCAATATAATTTCAAATTTTATCTATTTCTAAGCCTAATAAGGTTCAAAACTACAGAAATCTAAATGTTTCCAAATTCATAGGAGACCTAGTTTCCATTCTGAATTTTTTGTGTAATGCCGATGCAAGGCTGATGCACTTATCTTCATTTCCATGCACAGTCAATACTCTCTCTGGATTAGATTTCATACTCCTAACGAATTCTATTAATTCCTGCCTGTCCGAATGTCCCGAAAACCCTTCTATACTCTCGACTCCAAGATTTATTTTGACGCCCTCTGCTTTCTCTCCACTACCAGGCAATGATACCTCATCCCATCCTTTTTCAATCCTTCTACCTAATGTTCCTTCTGCTTGGTACCCTACAAATATAAGCTTGTTCTCTTCATCAGGAGCAAGTTTACTGAGATATTCTAAAACTGGTCCTCCATTTAGCATACCTGAGGTTGAAAGTATCACACTTGAATCTCCGTCTATAACTTCTTCCCTCATATCACTACTTTCCACTCTTTCAAATATATCTGACAAGAATGGGTTTTTCTCCTTATGGAGAATTCTACTTTTTATTTTTTTGTTTAGGTATTCTGGATATGTAGTATGTATAGCAGTTGCTTCCCATATCATACCATCCAAATACACAGGAACATTGTCTATATCTCCTTGCCTCATATATTCTTCAAGTACAAGCATCACTTCCTGGGACCTACCTACTGCAAATGCAGGTATTATCACTTTCCCTCCTTTGTCTATAGCATCTTGAACTTCCCTAGCTAGCTTTTTTTCAGATTTTCTTCTTGATGGTTGATTATCCTTGGAACCACCATAGGTTGCTTCAGTTATAAGTGTTTCAACCCGAGGAAAATCGTTAGACGCCGGATCAAAAAGTCTAGACTTCCCAAAATTAAAGTCGCTAGTAATAGTGACATTATAAAGACCTTCACCAATGTGGAAATGTGCCATGCTAGATCCAAGAATGTGTCCCGCGTTGTGTAAAGTTAGCCTGATATCTGGTGCAATATCAGTCACTTCCCCATAATCAAGAAGTAGAGTGTGTTTTGCTACCTCACGAACCATTTTAGAGTTGTATGGAACTTTATTTCGATCCCTAGCAGCAATATCAATATAGTCCAACTGGAGTAGGGCCATCAAATCTCTCGTAGGAGCTGTGCAGTAAACTGGTCCCTCATATCCATACTTAAAAAGCAGAGGAATTAATCCACTATGATCTAAGTGTGCATGCGTTAAAACGACAGCATCGATATCATCTATAGGATATACTTCTGGAACATGGAGATAAGGTGTCTTATTTTCATCCGGTCCGGGTTTGATGCCACAATCCACAAGTATCTTAGATTCAGGTGTCGAAAGTAGGATTGATGATCGTCCAACTTCCCTTGAACCTCCTAAATATGTGGTCCTGATCCACTCTTCATCATATCTAGTTTCCTCATGTATCTTTTCACCGACCTTCTCGAGTATTTCCTTTCTTTCCTCACTCTGAGCCCATATATATTCTCTTATACTTTTAACTATCGGAGACTTCATAGGTGGAGTTCTAACAACTTTCACAGTCCAACCAATATGTTTTGTTATTTCTCTAAGAGTGGAACCATATTTTCCTATTACAAGGCCTGGTTTCTCTGATTCTACTATTACTTCACCAAATTCAGTATCAAAATGTATATCAGATATTCCTGCATCTTCAGGAACTATTTTTTTTATTTGATCTCTTGCATCTTCGGGGTCAGACAGCACAACGGAGTTGGGCCTCACAGTAACTCTTTTCCGAATTTTTTTCGCAAGATCTCGCACAATATCTCCATTTTCTGCGAACTTCCTTGGGTCATCAGTATATATGACTACCTCAGGTCCTTCAAATCCAATATCTGATATAGTTATATCAGGAGGTAGTTCTTCAACTACTTGATCCCTAATCTCTCTTAAAACATCTTCTACAGACATTCTATTTCCGGCTTAATAAAAAACATTCTAGCTTGATTTATCAAGAATTTCCTTAACTTCTGCATTTTCCACAATCTCAAATTTATCTGAAGTGATTTTTGCAACATCTATGCCTTCACCAGATGCAGTGTCTCTTTTCATAGCAGATGATATCGCTCTAATTGCCAGTTTAATCCCTTCTTCGACCGATATGTCTTCTGCATATCTGTCCTCAATAACTCCATAAGCTATAGGGGATCCAGATCCAGTAGATACTATATTCTCTTCTAAATTGCCTCCACCAGGATCTAGGACGAAAAGGCTAGGACCTTTCTCATCAACTCCTCCAATAACAAGTTGTACACGGTAGGGGAGTATTCCTGCCCCTAATATATTGGCCATCAGAGTGGAGACAGCCTTTACAGTTATCGGTTTTTCACGCTTTAACTTATATAGCTTTGATTCTGCTTTAATCGATCTAACGAGTTTTTGGGCGTCCCCTACTGAACCTGCCATTGTTAAACCAACCGTACCATCGATCTGAAACACTTTCTTAGCTTTTTTGCTTGCAATAAGATTGCCCATGCTTGCACGCCTCTCTGTTGCCAGAACTACACCATCATTACAAACTAGTCCTACAGTTGTAGTACCTTTAAGTTCTTCGCCGCTTTCCATTATAAAGCACCTTAAAATATGCGGTAAAAAAAAGATTATAATCCGCTTCTGATTTTTCATTATTTGCTATTTACTTAAAACTTGTTGGTTTCGGACTATAAAAACTATATAAAGTAAAGATATGGTATCTACATAGTAAGGAAACCAGCAACTTAGAGCGTACTAAAAAACAAAATAGAGTTGATCTAAATTTTTCAAAAATAAAATCTTCATTCAAAATGGTTATAACTAGTTGATTTATAGTTTATATTTTTACCATCCAAATTAATTTCTTTGTCTTCTGTAATTTTCCCTATTATATATCCTCCAACCTTTCTAACATCATCCTCATTAGGTGTCGTGAATAACAATTCATAGTCACTACCTTTTCCAACAAGATTTTTGAGAGGGATTTCGTTTTCAATTGATGCCTTCAAAATGCTATCATCGACAGGGAGTTTATTACTTTCTATTTTTGCTCCTACATTACTATTACTGCAAATATGATACAAAGACTTCCATAAACCATCACTACAATCTATAGCAGAAGTTGCTGAGCCTTTAGATAATTTAATTCCTTCCTTAACTCTGGGATAGGGTTCAAAAAGTGCTTTAAATGCTTTTTCTTTGACTTCTTTATCTACCTGAATTTGATCTAAAATCGCCAATACGCCTAAATATGCCGAACCTAGCTCCCCTGTAACACACACATAATCTCCCACTTGGGCATTTTTACGACGTAATGTCTTTTCAGGAGATTTTCCGAAAACTGATGCGTCAATTACTAACTCACTATGATGATTTAAATCCCCACCAACAATTTTAGCTCCAAATTCTGTCGCACAATCTCTCAAGCCATAGCCAAGTTCTAAGAGTTTTTTTAACTCAACATTAGGGATTGCTATAGAAACTGTTAAAAAAAGAGGAGTCCCCCCCATTGAAGCTATATCTGAAAAGTTTACCGCAGCTAAACTCCAACCCATTTGCCAGTAGGACATTTCCTTAGGAAAATGTTTAGTTCGGGTTAAAAGATCACTTGATAAAAGATATTTTTCCCCTTCAATTAAAACAACAGCACAATCATCCTCGCCAGGACCAGCTAGCATATCTTTTCTTTTACATCCTCCAGTTTGGATTGCCTCAATGAATGAACTTATTGCTTTCTCTTCTCCTATATCATTAAGCCTCATATCTATACCTTCCTAATGGTCCTTAAGGAAACAAACGTCTACGATCTCTAGGAAACATGACTACTTCTCTTATGTTAGAGGCTCCTGTCATTGCCATAAGTAATCTTTCGGCACCCAAACCCCACCCAGAGTGTGGAGGCATTCCATAATCAAAAGAATCTAAATAAAATTCAAAATCTTCTGGATTAAGTCCTTGTTTTCTTAATCTTTTTTCGAGTAGGGCTTTATCATGTACTCTTTGGGCTCCCGAGGATAGTTCAAATCTTGGATGCATAAGGTCAAAGGCTGTACTTGATTCTCCCTTAGGTTGAACATAAAATGGCTTTATATCAGCTGGCCATCCAGTTATAAAATAAATTTCATCTATTTTTTCGCCTACCATCTTCTCGGCTTCTGTTGTAAAATCATCACCATACCTTATATCTGCACCTTTATTTTTAGCTATATTTAAAGCTTCATCATAATCCAACCTTTTTAAAGGTAGTTCAGGTACATCTAGCTCGCGGTCAAGCGATTTGAGCTCAGCTTGGCAATTCTCTTTTACTCCTTTATATACGTTAAAAATCAATCTTTCGAGTACACACATAACATCTTCCTTTGTTGAAAAAGCAGATTCTATGTCAATAGAGGTAGTTTCATTTAGATGTTTTACGGTATCGTGTTCTTCCGCCCTAAATATGGGCCCTATTTCGTATACTCTATCTAAACCGGTAGCCATCATAATTTGCTTGTAAAGTTGTGGGCTTTGATTTAAGAAAGCTTCTCTTCCAAAATAAGAAATCGGAAAAAGCTCGGTTCCACCTTCTGTCGCAGTTGCAACCATTTTGGGTGTGGTTATTTCTATAAATTCTTCACTTTCCAAGAAATTTCTAATCTCGGTAAAAACCTGACTCCTTATCTTAAATATAGAACCTATTTCTTCTCTCCTAAGATCCATAAACCTCGCATTCAACCTAGTATCTAATTCGGATTTTACGTTACCAGATACATCCAAAGGTAAAGGACTGTCAGCTTCAGATAAAATATACAATTCGTTTGGTATTATTTCAAAATTTCCCGGAGCTCTTTCATCTTCACTTACTTTTCCTTTAGCCGATACCACACTTTCTCGATTCAAAGAAGAAATCTTGTCCTTAATTTCTTCAGTTATTTTACTATTGGGAGCAGTCAATTGTACTTTACCTTTTCTGTCCCGGATTATCACAAAAGATACTCCACCGAGATCTCGGATTTCATGCACCCACCCTGCAATAACTACTTCTCGACCTTCCATATTTGGAGTTATTTCATCACTATAATGAGTTCTCTTCCATTTTTTATCAGAAATCAAATTTATTCCTCCTCAAATCTTTTAAAAATTGATTTGCCATGAGAATCTAAGCCCTCTATTTTAGCCAAACGCCCGGAAATTTTTCTTATATTTGAAAGTCCTTCTCTCGTAAGAAACTGTATGCTACTTCTCTTTACAAAATCATCAGTATCTAATCCTGATTTTACTTTAGCCAATCCTCCAGTTGGGAGGATGTGATTGCAACCTGTTGCATAATCTCCGGCTGCCACGGGAGAATATTCTCCTATAAATATTGCTCCAGCATTTTTTATTTCTCTTAAAACATCCCATCGGTTCTCGCATAAAATCTCAAGGTGTTCTGGGGCTATTCTATTAGATAAGCATATGGCCTCATCAAGGCTTCCATAAAGAAAATAACTTTTATCGAGAGTTTTTGATATAATACTAGATCTCGCATGTTGGTCCATTTCTTTTCTAATTAAATCCAAAACCTTTTGGACATGGGATTTAGAGGTAGATATTAAAACAACAATTGAATCTTCTCCGTGTTCTGCTTGAGCCATAAGGTCAGATGCAACAACGCCAGGATCGGATTTATCATCAGCTATTACTAACACCTCAGATGGCCCAGCAAGCATGTCTATAGCAACATCTTCACTGACTATTGATTTTGCTGCTGTAACATAAGTATTCCCAGGACCTACAATTTTACTAACATTAGGTATAGTATTTGTTCCATATGCCATACAAGCTATGGCTTGTACACCTCCTACCTTGTAAACTGAATCTGCTCCTGCTATATCAGTTGCAACAAGCGTATTAGGATTGACATTTCCTTCTTTATCGGGTGGAGTACATACTACTATATTTTCAACCCCGGCTACCTTTCCTGGTATAATCCCCATCAAAGCAGAAGAAGGATAAGCTGCCCTACCACCAGGCACATAAACTCCAACGTCTGATATAGGAGTTTTCATATATCCAAGTATCAAGCCTTGATCAACTTCCTCAATTCTTAAGCCACCTTCAAAAAAGTTTGAATGGAACCTTTCTATATTATTAGCCGCCTTTTTAATAGCTTCGATATTCTCATCTGGAACTACATCATAAGCTTCTTCTATTTCTACTTCATCGATTTTAACATCATCAATATTTAGCCTGATGTTATCAAATTTTTCAGTATATTTTAATACTGCAGCATCTCCATTATTTTTAACATCCTCTACAATTCTCCCTGCATCTAATTTTCTATCCTTGATTTCCTCCATCTGTCTATCAGATATCTTTTTTATTTTCTCAGCTGAAAAATTTGAAATCTTATTTATCCTCAAAAATACCACTTCTCATTTTTTCTTCTATAACTTTTAAATTCTCTTTATTATCAAAAGATTCTGGTAAATCGTGATTTTTTATTTTACAACATCTTTCTCTATTCTCTTTTTCTAGTATCTCAACAATTATAGGAAGGCATCTCATGATATTATCAACGATGCTTATATCAGCCATTCTAGATGTACGAGATAAGGGATTCAAATCTATAGATATAACTTTCTTACCAATCTCTTTGAGTTTTTCTGTTCTATCTCCATCTTCAAGTGGAACTATTACTGTATCCGCACTATATATGCCTTCTCTGCATACCATACCTCTATCATGTGACAAACCTTCTATCCTCGAATCTCGGCCCATGCCTAGTACCCCCTCTGCACCAAAATTTTCAAGATGGTTTATTATCAAGCGAACTCTTTTTTGACTATGATGAAATAGATTAACCTCAACTTGTATACTCGTTAACTGACTTAGCATTGCTATTTCTCTTGGAACTAACGCAGCGGTATTTCCGTTAACTGATAATACCGGGGTTTGTGATTTGCTAATCTCTTTGCAAGCTACTCTCATAGCTTCTGCAGCCTGACTTACAGTCTTTTCACCAAGTAGGTAATCAAAAGCCTCGCCTCTTCCATGTGCTATAAGCCCTTCCTCAGCAACGATACCTTTCTTGTAAGCTTTAACAAGTTTTTGCCTAGCCTCTAGTGATTCCTTTCTAGGGTGATCAGTAGGAATTTCCATGAAAAGACCTCTTTTTAATTATACAAAAAACATTCCAATAAAATATTCAAATTTAATCAGTGCAGAACAAACACTAATTATTTTCATATTCTTTAAAACTTTTTAAATCAACAATAAATATACGTCAATATTTAATACACTAAATAGCTAAAATATTAAACTTAATATCTTACTTGTTATCTACTAATTTTCTTTAATTACTTTTGGTCCTTCATCAGATATCTTAGTTGTGATAACTTCACCAAATTCTTCGAGTAAGTCTTTCGCCTTATTAGATCCAATAGAGAAGATAGTAGACCCTAACATAGCTATAGAGGCTTTACAGTTTTTTTCATTTATATATTCAACCTTCTCAATAACTTTTGGAGGTATTATCCCAATTTCCTTTGCAAAAGATAAAGAAATTTCAAAAAACCTGTCGAATGTTGGCTCTCTCTCAAATTCACTCATCTTCTCGCATCCTAGCCTATCTATACGATGAAGGACATCTTGCGACTCCAATATATTTGAAGTTTGTATTTGTCCTAAATTCAAAAGATGTATTTTCATATCTCCTTGCATAGGCAGTTTATCCGCAACCCCTTCACCAGGTGGTCCTCCTTCCTTTCTTATAACAATTCCTCCCATTGCTTGGGCGGCCACATCTCCGAGCCCTGTCCTCATTTCCACTTCAGTCTCATGTGCAATCATTCCAATTTCATAGACGGTTAAAGGCAGACCGATAGCATCTGAAAAAGCAAGTATCGAAGAAAGGGCTTCAGCCCCACTTAAACCCAGCCCGGCTCCTTCAGGTAAATTACTTTTAAGTTTTATATCTACTTCATAATTAAAATCACTTAAAAGCATAGCCTTCTTTATTGCACTTGTAGAGACTTCCGTTCCACCTTTTATTTCTCTACTTTGAGATCTTTCAACAGCTACATAGCTCTTTACTCCGTCTTTTAGATTGAATCCTGCTCCTATCGAACCAGACTCCATAGGAGTGTCTTTAATATCAGTACTAAAAAAACCTGTTATATGTGCAGGGGCCCAAGCACAACTTTTTGATTTATAGTCTGGATTAGTAATTTTATCGTTTTTTCCCATAAATTTCATCTACCAGTATATCCAACATCTTATTAGAAAGATATCTCTTATCACCTGTTATTTTCTTTTCAGTGTGCTTAGAAATTACACAGGCTTCTATTTGATTATTACCCATAGAAGATGCAGAGTTCGAAACTACAAGTTCAATATCCGAAGAACTTATTAACTCTCTTCCTTTTTCAATACTCTTTTCTAAACTTGATTCAAGTTTAAACGAAACAACATCAACATCCGGAAATTTATCTATAACTTGGTTAATTATTTTCTTGCAAGGCTTCATCTTTAGAGTGAGGGGTTTATCAGAAGATATTTTTTGCCCTTGCCTTTGTTTTTTGGGTATAAAATCCGAAACAGCCGCCGAAGAAATCATGATGTCGTAATCTTTAGACTGTAGTTCAAAAATAACTTTATCCTTCATATCAGAGAAGCTTTCAGCAAATATCGTAGTTACTCCTCTAGGATCTGGCACCGAGGTTTTTCCTTTTATGTAAGTAACATCGGCTCCTCTCTTAGCAGAGGTTTCTGCAAGGTTCAATCCCATCCTACCCGAACTTCTATTTGTAATTACACGTATTTCATCTATATTCTGAGTAGTTGCTCCTCCAGTAACCAATATTTTTTTATCTGATAAATCACTTTTAGTAAATTCGGACTCTACATCAAAAAGAATGTTAGAAATATCTGCCATTTTCGCTTTTTCTTCTTCAACAACCGGATTAACAAAACTTACGCCCATTTTTTTTAAATCCTTCACGTTTCTATCGACTGCGGGATGGTCATACATATTTTTACTCATTGCTGGAGCGATTAAAATGGGTATGTCGGAAGCCATTGCCGTTGTTGCAAAAGTAGTTACAGGAGAGTCATCTATCCCACTAACTATTTTTCCGATAGTATTAGCAGTACATGGAGCTATTAAAAACAGATCTGAGTCCCCGCTTTCCCCAACCTCTCTTATATGTTCTATGCTTCCCGAGATTTCAGTAATTACTGGATTGCCAGTCGCATATCCAAGGGCGTATTCATGTATTATATTGAGTGCGGAATCTGTAGTAACCGCTATTACCTCAGCTCCTCTACGTATTAACTCTCTTGAAAGTTTAACTGAAATTATTGCAGCTATACTTCCAGTAATGCCTAATACAATTCTCCTATTCTTCAAAGATTTGTTAATTTTCCCTTTTATTGATTTCGTAGGATGCATCATTCCAGCCTTTCTAAGAGTTTATTTATCAATTTTTTAAACATTTTGGCCTAAATGATTAGAACTCCTATAATAATATTAATATAATTCAAATTTGACTTTTATATATAATTTTTTAGGCAAATAATCAATTTAACTTCACGCTTTGAAATTATTTTTCCCTGGGGTATTTAGTTATTTAATACCTTTTGCCTTTTTTATCTCCTTATTGGTACATAAGTTTTTAAATTTACATAGGATTTTATATTTTAATCAACTTTGTTAATATTTTTTTATAACAGTTTCACATAGATTCATCCAAAAAATTTATAAGGGTATATATCTTTTAGTAGCAAAGCAAGAAGTTAGAAAAACTGAATGGTGTATATTAAGAATGAAAGAAACCATATCAGGAGTTAAAGTCGAAGGTAATTGGGATAAGGTTGTTAAAGAATGCGACGAAGTAGCCGATGCACTAAAAAAAGAAGGAGTAGAGGATAAAATAGAAAAATGGGAGAAATGGCGGCCAAAGGAAACTGAAAACTTCAAAAAAGAAATAAAAGAAAGGACAATAGATATGGCAGTTCTCGATACAAATCCTTTAGAAGAATCCAACAAAAAAATATCTGAAGAAACAAAGGAAGCAGTAAAAGACGTAGAAACAGCCATAACTGAGATTTCAGAAGATAAAGAAGGTGCGCTTAAAAAGATGAAGAAGGGAGTAAAAAAACTTTCAATTTCCATTGAGGCTTTGGCCAGGAAAGTATTTAGAATGTTCGAAACTGTAGTATACAAGTATATCATATCAAAGACTAATCCCCAGTATTTCGATAGCAATCTAGTTTCAGCTTCAATAGACAAAAATAAGAAAATAAAAAGTAAAATTACTAATAATAGTGAAGAAGAGTACATCATGCATATTAACATAAATGATGAGGAAGTATGCAAAAATCTGAAAAATAGAATCAAAGAATTACAAGAAGATAGAGAATAAAAAAATTATTTTTAAAATATTTTTAAAAAACTAAATGTCAGTATTCTTTGCCTTAGCTGCTTTTGCGGGTGGTTTCTTTGCTGCTTGGGTGATAGGTGCAAATAGCGCATCACCTTCTTTTGGACCAATAACATCTGCCGGAGCCGTAGGTATATTCCGAAGTTCTCTGATTGTCGGAGTTTCGGCATTTCTTGGAGCTGTACTACAAGGAGGGTCAGTTGCGAGCACTATAGGAGAAGAACTAATAACTGGAATAACTATCGATGCTTTATTATCTGCGATAATACTTTTAACTGCATCGAGTTTGATACTTGGCGGAATAATGTTTAAATACCCAATGCCAACAGCTTTCACACTTGTTGGGAGTGTTGTTGGGGTGGGTGTTGCAGCAGAGGGAATTATAAACACAGGCCAACTTAGCACTATTTTATTTATATGGTTTATAATTCCATTTGTTGCGGTTTCTTTAAGCTACGCTTTCTCCAGGATTCTAAACAAATACATAGAGAAGGGAGAAAATAAAAGTCATCTTAATATGATATTAATCATTTTAGGAGGATACACAGCATTTACTGCTGGAGCAAACCAATCAGGTCTAGTTGTAGGTCCTTTGATGGGTGTTCTTGAAATTGATATATTCTATCTTTTATTATTTGGAGGAGGTGGCATGGTTATAGGTGCATGGACAGCAAGTCCAAAAATTATCCATGCCGTTTCAAGAGAATATTCCATATTGGGTCCTCGTAGGGCGACTGCATCATTGCTATCAGCTAGTCTTATAGCCCACACCGCAACTTTTATAGGAGTTCCTGTATCATTTAATGAAACCGTAATATTTTCAGTTATCGGGTCAGGTCTGATTGGTGGTTTAGAAGATATAAGCTACAAAAAAATAAGTCGAACAATAATAACATGGATCTTAGCAATCATAGTTTCAGTTGTTACCTCATTTTCTGTCGCTTATATTGCTCTTAACATTCTTTAGGTTACAATTAGAAAGATATCTATTGGACCTAAAAATATGAAAAAAGAAGCTAAACTTTATAAATTAAGTAACAACAAAGCTAGATGTAATCTTTGCCCTCACAGGTGCGTTATCGAAAAAGGTGATATAGGAATCTGTGGAGTAAGGCAGTTCGACGGAGATAAACTTTGTACACTTGTATATGGTCTTATATCTTCTAAAAGTTCAGATCCAATAGAGAAAAAGCCCTTATATCATTTCTATCCCAGAACAAATGCAATGTCGTATGGTTCTATAGGATGCAATTTCAAGTGTGAGCATTGCCAGAATTATTCAATATCGATGGCCTCACCCTCTTCATACTCGCATCTAGAAGAGATGAGTCCAAAAAAATCGGTCGAAATAGCTAAAAAGAGGAATTGTGCAGGAATGGCATACACCTATAATGAGCCAACAATATGGTTTGAATTTGTTCAGGATTCTGCAAAAATTGCAAAAGAAGAAGGATTATATACTGTTTATATTACAAATGGATATATGACAAAAGAGGCGATAAATGAGATATCTCCTTATTTAGATGCAGTAAATATAGATATAAAAGCATTTAATGGAGCAGATTTTTACAAAGATATATGTTGTGCCGAATTTGGGCCAGTAAAAAGAACATGTGAGGAGATGTCAAAAAAAGGAATACATATAGAAATAACATATCTTATAATACCTGATTTAAACGATGAAAAAGAGGAAATTAAAAAATTATCAGCCTGGGTAAAGAAAAAACTCGGGACTAATACTCCTATCCATTTCACAAGATTTCATCCAATGCATAAAATGGAAGATGTTAATCCAACTACGATTGATAGCTTAGAAAATGCTCACGATACAGCAAAAAAAGAAGGATTAAATTATGTATATATAGGAAACGTTCCCGGGCATGAATACAACAATACATACTGTCCTAATTGTGGGAATGAGGTTATTAGCCGTACAGGATTTAATGTGAACATTGTAGGGATTGACGAGAAACGTAGATGTACTTATTGTAATGAAAAAATTTTCATAATTGATGACAAAAAATAAAGATCGTATTAAAAAGACAGGAAATGCCACACATGATATACAGCAGGATGCTGATTTTTTGTTCGTTCTATTTTTTCTCCTCTTATCAATATTTCATAATCTAAAATTTAAGATATTACACTGGAACCTAACACAAAAAAAACATAAGAGCTTAAAAGAGCATAAAATAGAAAATATGTAATTTGCAAGGAGTTTACAATTCATGAGTTCTTAAAAATATTTATAAAAAACTAAAAATTTTTTATCTGGTTAATATTTCTATTAGTTGTTGATTTAAGTAAAACATCTAAATAGTTATCGAAAGATTTATATATTACTATATTCCAATTATTGTTTAGAGAGTAAATCAGAAGAATATAATTATATCACTTTTATATAGGGGTTAGATTACTATGTCAATGGAACAACCAGTTTTTATTTTAAGTGAGGATACGGAAAGGTCTAGAGGTAGAGATGCACAAGAGAACAATATAAATGCAGGTAAAGCAGTGGGAGCTGCAGTTAGGACTACATTGGGTCCAAAAGGAATGGACAAGATGCTTGTTGACTCTATCGGTGATGTAGTGATTACAAATGATGGAGTTACAATTCTGAAAGA
>SL_8KL_010_SEDDRAFT_10001747_pt1 | contig 18746 bp, 18 predicted proteins | sample SodLakKL_010_SED_4_FD_11160 | JGI IMG/M metagenome (IMG submission 11160)
ATGATAGCAATGATCAAACTAAAAACCAGGCCCATAATCAGATAAAAAGAACCCATGATCATCCCTCCCCGGGATATTAATTAGGCTGCAGTGCGGCTTTTGCGCCCGGCACCCAGGTCCTGCAGGTTGAGCCACAGGGGACTGGCAACAAAAATTGACGAATAAGTGCCAACGAAAACGCCCATAATCAAGGCAGCCACAAAAACAATCAGATCCAGGCTGCCGATGAAGAAATGAAAGCCCAGCAACAGCGCTGTTAATACAAAAAGTGTTGTCACCGAGGTATTAATGGATCTAACCAGGTTTTGATTGATACTCTCATTAACCACTTCCGGGTATTCACTTCTTCTTTTATGCTTAATATTTTCTCTGATGCGATCAAAAATAACAATTGTATCATTTACAGAATAACCGAAAACGGTCAGAATAGCCGCAACAAAAGGCACATTAATCTCCAGCTGCAGGATGGAAAAAACACCTACTACTATAATTATATTATGCAGCAGTGCAGTAATTGTTGCCAGGGCAAACTTGAATTCAAAACGGTAAGTGATATAGCCAACCATCAGGACAATAGCCACTACCAGGGATAGAATCGCCTGCCTGGTCAATTCACCGCCAATTACTGCCCCAACACTTTCTATTCTCAAGTCTGCATGGTCGATTGAGGGCCAACGTTCCATGAACGAAGCCAGGATTTGATCACGTCGGTCCTCTTCAATGTAGGAGGCTTTTATTACCACCCCTTCATCAACCACTTCGCCGCTCAAATCGCGGCCATGGACGACCTGGATTGCCGCACCTTCCAACTCTTCATAGGGGGCGATAACTTCCTGGATTTGCTCGGTGGTAAATTCTTCACCGATGGTCATGTGCAGCACCGTTCCCCCGGTGAAATCAATCCCCAGGTTTAAACCAAAAATAATCAGTGACAGCAGGCAGGCAATAACCAGGACTGCTGAAAAACCATATGCTTTACGGCGATTACCTATAAAATTTATCATCCTCTCACCCCCACGTAAGCCCCGCTTCTGATTAAACCAGCCCTGAAGGTAAGGCGCATCAAGATCCGGGTTAAAACTATTGCTGTAAACATACTGCAGATGATACCGATAAACAATGTAACTGCAAAACCCCTGACCGGTCCGTCAGCCAGGGTAAAAAGGACTATGGTTACAATGAGAGTGGTAACATTTGCATCAATAATAGCCCGGAAGGCCCGGCTAAAGCCGCCTTCCATGGCGCTGCGCGGTGTCCGGCCGGAGCGCAGTTCATCTTTGATTCGCTCAAATATAATCACGTTAGCATCTACTGCCATGCCTATTGACAAAATAAGTCCGGCAATACCCGGAAGGGTCAGTGTTGTAGGCAGGTAGGTCAGGGCCCAGAGAACCAGGGACATGTAGAAAATCAGGGCTATACCGGCAATTACACCCGCCACCCTGTAGACTGTGATCATAAACAGCAAAACCAACCCAAGGCCGATCCCGGCAGCATATACGGCAATTTCTTCTGTTCTCTGGCCCAGGGTAGGGCCGATTAACCGGGATTCCAGTTCCCGAAGCTCAACCGGCAAAGCACCGCTGCGCAGGAGCAGGGCCAGTTCGGCTGCCTCCTCAAAATCAAAGGTACCGGTAATTGTTCCACTGCCATCGGGAATCACATTCTGAACTATTGGCTCAGAGATTACCTCGTCATCAAGAACGATGGAAATCGGTTGACCGATATATTCTGCGGTTGCCTCTGCAAAAAGCCTGGCTCCGACATCATCAAATTCTATACTGACATAGGGATAGGGGCTGAATTCAGGAGCCCGCATTGCTCTTGCATCATCCAGGTTAGCTCCGGTTACAATTACTTCGCCATCCGGCCCGATAAATTGCAGCAAAGCTGTTCTTCCAATAATGTCCCGGGCCTGCTCCACATCTTCCAGGTCGGGCAGTTCAATACGGATGCGATCATCCCCCTGGGCGGCAATAACCGGCTCAGCCACGCCCAGTTCATCTACCCGGTTGCGGATAATTTCAATTGCCCTTTCAACGGCATCGTCATCGACATCGCGATCCCCTGTTTCAACTGTTTCCATGAGAACATAAAGGCCCCCGGCAATGTCGAGGCCTCTTTTAATCCCTTCTTCCCTGTCAAAAGCGGTCTGAAAAGCATAGTAACCTGAAATTAATACAAGCAGGCATAAAACCAGCAGGACCAAAACCCGGCCCGGCTTAACAGGTGAATTCATTTATCTTCCACACTCCAATCTTCACTACGACTGATTTAAATACTGCCCGACAACATCTTCCAATAGTTTTTGGTCATTAACGGCTTCAACTACAGTTTTACCGATTTCCGCAGGCAGTATAAAAATCAGGTCACTTTGACGACGTTTTTTATCTTGCCTTAGTTTATCTATTACCATCTCTGAGGTCAAGTCTGCCGGAGCTTTTTTATAGTTCATTTTGCTGAGCAGAGCAACAATTCTTTCAGCTTCAATATTTTCAACCAAACCTTTGTGCAGGGCCAGTTTCACTGCTGCTTCCATACCGACCAGCACTGCTTCTCCGTGCAGGTAATAGCTATAATTAGTTGCTGCTTCAAGCGCATGGCCGATTGTATGCCCGAAATTGAGAACCATGCGGTAATCCTTTTCGTGTTCGTCTGCCTGAACAACCCGGGCCTTGGCCCGGACTGATTCTGCTATGGCTTGTTCCAGGCTGGACTTATCACCATTCAAAAGTTTATTAAAGTTTTTCTCCAGCCAGTAAAAGAAATCCGCATTTTCAATAATCCCGTATTTTATAACCTCGGCCAGGCCGGCAAGAAGCTCGCGCCGTGGCAAAGTCTCCAGAACTTCTGGATCAATTACCACCAGGCGAGGAGGGTAAATAGAACCAATCAAATTTTTTCCACGGGGATGGTTAACCGCGACTTTTCCGCCCACGCTGCTGTCAACCTGGGCTAACAGTGAAGTGGGAATCATAATCAGGGGAACACCTCGCAGGTAGGTTGAAGCTACAAAACCTGCCAGATCGCCAATCACACCTCCACCTAAAGCAATTATCGGTGAATTCCGATCAAGTTCGGCATCAACAGCAGCATCATAGAGTCTCGAGGCGCTGGTCATGGTTTTTACCTGTTCACCCGGCTGGACCTGGCAGCTGCTGACCTGCCATTTCTCCATTTCTAACGCCTTTAAAACCCGGTCTCCGTATATAGAGTACACATTTTCATCACTGACCAGCAGGGCCCTGGCGGAAGGTAACAGCAAGCGTACAGCCTTTCCGGCCGTTTCCAGGGACCCCTTTTCAATAATAACCCTGTAGGTAAAGCCTGAAGTTTTAACTTTAATTTCCTGACCTGTCATGAAATCTCCTTATACGGCAGCGAGCAAACTGCTTCCGCAGCCTAAACTACAGGCATAACTTAAATGCTTTTTTAATTGTAACTGCTCAGCCTGCTTAAGAAAACTACGCTCGCTGATCGTTTCAGTTTTCTTAAGCAGGCCGGGCAGTACATAGCGATACAGGCTGAGTAGTTTTTAGCTTAGCATTATTTGCCGGCGTGTAAACGCTTTTTAACCTGTTCCATGTAATAATTATATGACGCTTCAATTTCTTCCATATAATCCCCTGCAAACTTTTCACGAAAAGCGGAAGCCAGCTCCCAGGCGGCTGCCGCTTCTGCGACAATCGCTGCTGCCGGAACGGCACAGACGTCTGATCTCTCGGTCGCTCCCTTAACCTCTTCACCACTAACCCAGTCTATGCTGGCCATCGGTTGAGACATCGTCGGGATCGGTTTCATGGCTGCCCTTATAACCAGGGGCTGACCGTTACTGATACCGCCCTCAAGACCACCTGCCCGGTTAGACCCACGGGTAATACTACTACTTTCAGATTCCACCTGCAAAGGATCATGGACCTTCGAGCCCGGCTCGGCCGCACTCTGGAAACCAAGACCAATTTCGACTCCTTTAAATCCCTGGATACTCATTAATGCTCCGGCCAGGCGGCCATCCAGGCGGCGATCCCACTGAACATGACTGCCCAGCCCCGGAGGCAAACCGGTAATAAAAAGTTCAATCACGCCACCTAAAGTATCTCCATTTTCCCGGGCCTCTTCAATCGCACTGATCATCATTTTTTCTGCATCGTCATCGGCACATCGCAGGGGTGATGCTTCAATTTTATCTGCAAAATCGGGAATGTTAAAACTGTCAGTTCCTGTTTTAATTGCACCGATACTAAGGACATGGCTGTATACCCTGACATTAAATCTTTCCAGTAAAATGCGCCCCACACTGCCAACCGCTACCCTGATAGCAGTTTCACGGGCGCTGGAGCGTTCTAAAACCAGGCGCAGGTCATCATGATTGTACTTCAAGCCACCAGCCAGGTCGGCGTGACCAGGGCGTGGTCGGGTTAGCCTGACTAAATCTTCCGGGGCAGCGCCCTCGGTTGCCATCAGTTCCTTCCAGTTTTCCCAGTCACGATTTGTAATTTGCATGGTAAGCGGGCTGCCAATGGTCTTATTAAAACGCAGGCCTGACAATATCTTAACCCTGTCCTTTTCAATCGCCATCCTGCCGCCACGGCCGTATCCCTTCTGACGCCGTTCAAGATGCTTATTAATATCTGACAACTTTATAAATAGCCCTGCCGGCAAGCCTTCTATAATTGCCGTAAGGCAGGGTCCATGCGATTCACCGCCTGAAAGATAGCGCACCTTAAAACCCCCCTTCCAACTTAAGCAGCATTTCTTTCCAGCCAGCCGGGCCGCTGAAACCACCCAGTTTGCGATTACTTCCGATAACCCGGTGACATGGGACTATGATTGGGTGACGGTTTGCTGCAAGGGCCTGTCCGGCTGCCCGCCAGGCCAGGGGAGATCCAGCCCGTTCGGCCGCTTCCCGGTAAGAACAGGTCTGGCCCCAGGGGATCTTACTGACTTCTTTTAGCAAAGCGGCTGCAAAGCGGCCATATCCAGTGTTATCCAGTGGATATTCCGACCAATCGATTTCTTCACCGTCAAAATAGCGCTTAAAGTCATCTGTCAGATTCGGCCAGGGTAGTTTTGCCTCGTCAACTTTTTCCGCCAACGCTTGGCCGGGGAAAAGTATTTCATAGATGCCGGTTTCATTAAATATAATTATAAATTCGCCTTTAGAGGTATCTATAGTATCACAAAATAATTTTCTCCCGTTCATCTTTCCACCTGTTGCCTTTCAAAAATTGATGTAACTGCACTGGGCTCAGCTTCAGTTTACTTAAGCAGGCTGCGCAATTGCAAGTAGAGACATAAGTTATAAAGCTACAGCTGACTGCGCCCTGTTTTCAAAAACAGCCAGTTCCCTGTATCCGACCGATCTTAACAAACTGGTTGCTTCGGGGAAAAAGCGGCCTACCTGGTCTGGACTGTGCGCATCAGATCCCAGGGTTACAGGTACTCCGGCGGCACAGGCAAGTTCAAGCAGGCGCCGGTCCGGGTAGAAATCACCTACCGGGGCATCCCTCCCGGCTGTATTTAGTTCAAAGCAGGTGCCGGTTTCTTTAAGGATTTGCACAGTTTCCTGCCAGTGCTTTTCAAGGCCATGTTCAGGGCGGTAGCCGAACTTTTTAACAACATCAATATGTCCTACCAGGTCAAAGAGATTGCTTCGGCAAAGTTTGCCCAGCAGATCAAAATATTTCCGGTAAATATCGTCAATATTTCGTTCTTTATAAGTATCAGCATAAACCGGGTGTGTAAAATCCCAGTCTTCCAGGAAATGAATAGACCCGATAACATAATCAAAGTTATATTTATCCAGCAATGCCCTTACTTTATCTTCGGTTCCCGGGATATAATCGATTTCGATTCCCAGTTTAATTTTCACATCAGCAGAGCTTTTTTTCACGTCATTAATATCCCGGATGTAAAGATCTAATTCTTCCGGTTCCATAGTTACCTGGTTGCGGGGTGTATAGCCAAGCAAACCCAGGGGGAAATGATCAGAAAAACCTATTTCCGCCAATCCTTTACGCTCTGCTTCGGCCAGATACTCCTGAGGAGTTCCCTGCGCATGACAGCAGCGGGGAGTGTGAAGGTGATAATCAATCATCTAACTGCTCCTGGTTACTGAAACCGGATAGAGAATTATAGAAACATGAATAACGTCCGGTGTGACAGGCCAACCCCGGACCAAGAGGTATTACCTTTACCAGCAATGTATCGGCATCACAATCAGCATAAATAGCCTTAACCTCAAAAAAGTTGCCCGATGTTTCGCCTTTTACCCAGTATTCCTGTCGACTGCGGCTCCAAAAACAAACTTTACCTTCTTTAAGGGTCCTTTTAACGGCCTCTTCATTCATATAGCCGACCATTAACACAGCATCAGTACGGATATCCTGTATTACTGCCGGAAGCAGGCTGTTTTGGTCATACTTAAGCTGATTTGTTTCAAGAGGTTGAAGCGCCTCACCATTCTTTGTGTCTCCCATCTTTTTCCTCCTGCTCTTTATTTAAAAACTGCCATGGCATCAGGCAGGGTTAACTGGTTTGAATAAAGGGCCTTGCCGATAATAACCCCTGTAACCCTTTCTGCGTATGGCTTTATAGATTTCAGATCATCTATCGAGGAAATTCCTCCTGATACAATCACCTGCAGTGAAGTTTTTGCCAGCAGCACTTCAAGTCCTTTTAAATCAGGCCCCTGCATGGTTCCGTCTTTCTGGATATCGGTATAAATTATTTCTTTTACTCCCCACTCTTCGATACGAGCAGCCAGGTCAACTGCCTTCATCGCGGAAGCTTCAGTCCAGCCTTTGACCGCGGCAATCCCATCACGGGCATCTATGCCGACCAGGATCCTATCATTAAAGTCTTCAACCAGCTGGCGGGCAAGCTCGGGATTTTCAATGGCAATAGTTCCTAAAATTATCCTTGAAACCCCCGCAGACATGGCCTTTTCAACTGCTTCCTTGGACCTTATACCCCCGCCCAACTGCAGCGGTATATGGACCTGTTCGCCAATGCTGCATATCACCTGGGCATTTTTTGAATAACCGGTAAAGGCTCCATCAAGATCAACCAGGTGAAGCATTTTAGCACCGAGCTGTTCCCATTGCAGGGCAATATCAACAGGGTTGTTTCCGTAAACTGTCTCCCTTTCCGGATCCCCCTGATAAAGGCGGACACAGCGGCCCCGGTGTAAATCGATTGCAGGTATAACCAGCAACTCTTTCACCTCACTCCAGATTGCCTTTGGTTGAAAGTACTTCATCAAAGCCTTCGATTTCAGATGAAGCTTCATTCAGGGATCTGCCGGCTGCCTTGAAAGATGCTTCAATAATGTGATGTTTGTTCATGCCGTGGTTCATCATCAAGTGAAGATTAAACCGGCCTTCATTAACGAAGGCCTGCCAGAACTCCCTGAAAAGTTCTGTATCCATCGTCCCAACCAGGCCTGCAGGTAAAGAAAAGTCATAGTGCAGGTATGGCCGGCCGGAAAGGTCAGTTACTGCCGTCACCAGGGCTTCGTCCATCGGGACTATACTATAGCCATATCTTTTAATGCCCTTTTTGTCTCCTAAAGCTTGCTGCCAGGCACGGCCAAGACAAATACCGACATCTTCAACCAGGTGATGCCCGTCTATTTCCAGGTCGCCCTTTGCCTTCAGGTTCAGATCAAAAAAACCGTGCCGGCATAGGAGGTTAAGCATATGATCAAAAAAGGGCAGACCCGTTTCAATCACAGCTTCACCACTGCCGTCCAGGTTTATTTCAAGTGTAACATCAGTTTCCGCAGTAATGCGATTAACTTTTGCTTTTCTGCTCATCATCCCGCCTCCTTAACAATACAGCCCTGGCATGAGCTTCAAGCCCTTCGGCCCTGGCCAGTGCAGCGATCTGATCTGCAGACTGCTGCAGGGCAGATGCTGAATAACTGATAACATGGGACCTTTTCAAAAAGTCGTTTACACCCAGTGGAGAAGCATAGCGGGCTGCCGCACCGGTGGGTAGAACATGGTTTGATCCTGCCCAGTAGTCCCCGACAGATTCAGGGGTATACTGCCCGATAAATATTGCTCCGGCACTTTTTATATAATCCAGGTATCGCCAGGCATCATCAAGATGCAGCTCAAGGTGTTCCGGGGAAAGCTGGTTTACGATCGGCCAGGCATGATCCAGATCAGGAATTATAATTACTGCCCCCTGTTTTTTCAGGGATTGGATGGCAACCTCTCTTCGCGGCAGCGTTTCGAGCTGTTCTTCCAGGTTTTCAATAACATTCCGGGCTAACGTTTCCGAAGGTGTTATCAAAATTGACCGGGAAAGCGGGTCATGCTCGGCCTGCGATAAAAGGTCGGCAGCAATGTAAGCCGGTTTAGCAGTTTCTTCTGCCACTATGACAATTTCACTGGGACCGGCCAGCATATCAATACCAACCTGCCCGTAAACTTCCTTTTTAGCAAGCGTTACATAGATATTACCGGGCCCGACAATTTTTTGCACCGCCGGTATTGACTCTGTTCCATAAGCCATTGCCGCCACGGCCTGTGCTCCCCCTACTTTATATACCGCTGTTGCACCGGCTTCACAGGCAGCCGCAAGGGTTAAGCTGTTAACTGCGCCACTGCTATCCGGAGGGGTGCAAAGATAAATTTCCGAAACCCCGGCCACACGAGCCGGAATTACTGTCATCAGGACTGACGAGGGATAGGCAGCCGTTCCGCCTGGAATATATGCTCCTGCCCTTTGCAGGGCCATGGTGCGCTGGCCGGCCAGCCAACCCGGCCCATTTTCCCACCAGTTATTTTCCAGCTGGTGGCGGTGAAATCGTTCTATGTTACTCATTGCCTGCCTGAGAGCCTCAAGCAGATAAGGTTCTACACTTTCAACTGCATGAGACAGCTCTTCCTCACTGACCCTGAGCTGCTTCAGGTTGGCCTGATCAAATTTTTCCGTATAATTAAAAAGTGCAGCATCACCGTTCTGCCTGACATTTTCAATTATCTTCAGCACTTCAGAGCGTTCAGCTGAACAGGCATCAAGAGAAGCGGCAGGGTGTTCTTTTTGATATTGTTCAAAGGAACAGATAGATAAGGGCATTGGTTATCTCCTAATCTGCCGCACAGTGACCCTGCGAGCGAGGGTAATCGGAAAGAACGACCATATATTAGCACAAATATGCGTTAAGCGTCAATTGAAGGGCTTTTTAACAATCAGTGAGCGAAGGGACGGCATAAATCCCGGAAAAGATATACCGATTACATCTGCATTATGCACGGTAGTCTCCCCTTGAGCAGCTAGGCCGGCAACTGCCAGGGCCATGGCGATGCGATGATCTCCACAGCTATCAACCTCTGTGCCGCTGAGCGTAGAGCCGCCCTTGATGATCATACCGTCATCTTTTTCAGTTATGTTAACTCCTAGCTTGCGCAACTGTGAACTCAGTTCCGTAATGCGATCCGACTCCTTAACCTTCAGCTCAGCCGCATCACTGATAACGGTTTCCCCTTCAGCAAAAGCTGCAGCTACGGCTAGAACCGGTATTTCGTCGATCAAACGGGGAACCAGGCTGCCACCAATACTGGTACTGTTAAGCTTGCTGCCACCTTTAACGTGAATGTCGGCAACCGGTTCAAAACCCCAGCTCCGCTCATTGGAAATTTCGATCTCCGCTCCCATCGACTTAAGCACATCAATAACACCGCTGCGCGTAGGATTAATCCCAACATCCTTCAAAAACAGATCACTTTCCGAAACTATTGCTGCAGCCACCATGAAGAATGCCGCTGCAGAAATATCTCCCGGCACTTTTAGCTGACAACCTTTTAACTGCGATTGTCCCTCAACGCTGGCTTTACTGCCGCTGCTCTTGACGTGAGCACCGAATTGCTTAAGCATCAGTTCGCTGTGATTTCGGCTCGGATAAGGTTCTTCAACAGTTGTAATGCCATCAGCATAAAGTCCCGCCAGCAGAACAGCTGACTTAACCTGGGCGCTCGCCCTGGGTGAGTTGTAATGTATCGCTTTCAGAGTTCCACCCTGCACAGTTAAAGGCAGAGTATCTCCATCTTCATCTCCATCAACCACGGCTCCCATGGAACGAAGTGGTTCAGCTACCCTTTTCATCGGTCGTCTCTGCAGCGATTGGTCACCGGTCAGGGTTGTTTTAAAAGACTGGCCGGATAAAATACCCATTAACAGGCGGGCTGTGGTTCCTGAATTACCGGCATTTAAAATTTCAGCCGGTTCATTAAAAACCATATTCCTACCTTCAATTAAAAGCTTACTGCCCCTGGTATTGATTTTCGTACCCAGCTGCTGCAGGCAGCGTAAGGTAGAAAGACAGTCTTCAGCATCCAGGTGCCCTGTAATTTCGGTTAACCCTTGAGCCAATGCCCCGAGCATCATTGCCCGGTGGGTGATTGACTTGTCACCGGAAACCACCAGTTCACCGGAAAACTTTTGCGGGGGGTTGGTTATTATGATCATTTGTTTATCTCCTGCAAATTTCTGATTTGATAATCTATGTTATAATAATAAACAGTTTAGGCGACAGACGCAAGTCTGACTGAACCAGTTTTAATAGTAGGAAGTGGTAATATGGAAACATACGCCCTGGTCGGACATAGTGGAACAGGAAAAAGTCACCAGGCTCCGATAACTGCCAGACAGTATGGCATAGACTATATCATAGACGACGGTCTATTAATCAAGGGCAACCTTAACCTGGCCGGCCGTTCTGCCAAAAGGGAAAATACCCGCTTTGGTGCAATAAAAAGAGCTCTTTTTAAAGACCCGGAACATGCTGAACAGGTCAAGGAAAAAATTAGTGAAATCAAACCGGAAAAAGTTTTAATTATCGGCACATCCAGGCGGATGACTGAAGTAATAGCCGACAATCTTGATCTGCCGGCTCCCACTCACTTTTACACCATTGAGGAAGTATCCAACCCGGAAGCGATTAAAACCGCCCTGACCATCCGGGCCAAGGAAAACCGTCATGTCATACCGCTGCCCACTTTTGCCATAAAAAAAGAATTTCCCGGTTATATTATGGATCCGCTGCGCTCATTTTTTAGTTTTCAGACAACACAACCTGAAGGTGTCCCAGTTGAGCGTTCCGTGGTTCGACCCGTATTCAGCACACTCGGCAGTTTTTACATAGCCGAAAATGTTATAACCGACCTGGCTAATCACCTTGTCCGTGAGGTTCCAGGCATTCATAAAGTATTGCAAACTAATCTGAAAAACGGAAAAACCAAAGTGTTCTTAGACATAGATGTGGCTATTGACCTTTCTTCAATCAGGGGCATGAGGATAGATGCCCTGCTGCGGGAAGTTCAGCACATTCTTAAGGAGCAAATAGAGTACCAAACCGGCTTTTACCTCGATGAAGTTAATGTATATGCCAGGAAACTTTATGTAGATAAGGATCTGAAAAAAGATAAGGAAGCTCTCAGACAAAAGATAGCTTCTCCAGGAAAGAACTAACCTTCTTAGATGTTAACTTTTACCCTGCCAGCCCTTAACACGCCACCTATGACTGTAAATATTGAGTCTTCTGCCCCGGACAAAACCGACCAGGGTTATGTTCAGGCTTTCAGCCAGTTCTATACAAAGCGAAGTGGGCGCAGCTCTTGATATTATAAGCTGTATCTGCAGTTTTGCTGCTTTCAGAAGTATCTCGGAACTCAAACGGCCGCTGGTGATAATTGTTTTATCATCAGTGTTAATGCCATCCAACAAACATTCACCGACAATTTTATCAATGGCATTATGACGCCCGATATCCTCATAAAAATAAAGAATTTTTTCATCGTCTGCAAGGGCGGCACTGTGGACTCCACCGGTATCTTTAAAAAGCTGTGCTTTTTGCTGCAGTTCTTCCATTAATTGGAGGATCCGATCTGCGGGGACTTCCATTTCTCCCGTCAGAGGCTTGCTGCGCATAGAGTCCAGGACATTAAAAAAAACCGTCCCTTTTCCGCAGCCGGAGGTTACTGTCCTTTTGCCGTAAAGGTTTTCAGCCAGTCCGGACTTTTCTTTTAATTCAACCTCCACCAGGCCCTCTTCATCTTTTACCCTTATCGACTCAATTTGATCAGCACCGGTCAGGATTCCTTCTGAACGCAAAAAACCGAGGGCAAGACGGTCAATTTTCTCCGGAGTGCACAACAAAGTTACCAGCTCACTGCCGTTCACATAAATGGTAATCGGCTTTTCCACTGTTACCCGGTCTTCCAGCTCTTCAACCAGGTAGTCTTCGCCACTGCGAATCCTGGTAATCGTGTGCAAAATATATTTATCCCGGCTCACTTTAAACCTCCAAACCGTTCCGGCTGATCAAGTCCCTGTACCAATAAGCACTATTCTTCGGTATACGCTGCAGGGTTGAAAAGTCTACGTAGACTAATCCGAACCTTCTGCTGTAACCAAAGCTCCATTCAAAATTATCCAGCAGCGACCAGGCGTAATAACCCTCTAAAGGCACACCCTCCTGCAGGGCATTCCAGGCTTCCCTGATATAAGCCTGCAGGTAGTCAATCCGCTGCGAATCATTAATTTCCCCAAACTCATTTACTTCATCAGCAAAAGCGGCTCCATTCTCAGTAATATAGAGCTTCGGCGGCTGGTATTCATTATGCAGGCGGATTAGCAGCTCATAAATACCCTGCGGATATATTTCCCAGCCCATTTCGGTATATTCGGCATCAGGCGGATTAACCGGGCTGCCCATAAAATCATCATCAGAACTGCCGGCCCGGACAACGATCCTGGTATAATTGTTAACACCTAGAAAATCAACAGGGGAAGAAATAATTGCACCGTCTTCTTCTATAATGACAGGCATTTCAAATGAACGGGAAAAGATTTCTACCATATCCCGCGGGTAAGTTCCTGTAAAAACGGGATCCAGGAACCAGCGGTTCATAAAGCCATCTGCACGCCGGGCCTGATTCTTGTCCGCATCACTGTCTGATGCCGGGTGCACCGGGGCCAGGTTTAAAGTAATACCAATCGGTTCATTTTTCCTGCCGCTTTCACGGAAAGAGCGAACGGCAAGTCCGTGGGCAAGCAGCAGGTGATGTGAAACCCGCAGCGCCTTGCTGAAATCATTTTCTCCGGGGGCATGCACTCCAAGCGCATGGCCGAGGAAAGCAGAAACCCAGGGCTCATTTAGGGTTACCCAGAGGTCAACAGGAAGATCGAGGTTTTCAAAAACATAGGCGGCATAATGCTCAAAATAGCGGGCCGTATCCCGGTTGGCCCAGCCGCCATTATCCTGTAAAGCCTGGGGCAAGTCCCAGTGATAGAGAGTTACCGCTGGCTTAATTCCATGCTGCAACAGTAGATCGACCAGCCGGCGATAAAAATCCATGCCTTTTTGGTTTGGCTTTCCGCCACCTGCCGGAAAAATTCGCGGCCAGGAAATGGAAAAGCGGTAGGATTGCAAACCAAGGTCAGCCATTAACTGAACATCATCAGGGTACAGGTGATAATGGTTGCAGGCCAGGTCACCATTCTCTCCATTCCAGATATTACCCGGAGTATGGGTAAAGCGATCCCAGATTGACTCACCTTTACCGTCAGCAGCAGGAGCTCCTTCAATCTGGTATGATGAGGTAGCAGCTCCCCAGGTAAAGTGATCGGGAAATATTAATTTTGCCAATCCCGATCACCTCCGATCGGCATTAATAAAATTGCTGATCACTGAACGTTTGCTCATATTAACACTCTGACACTGGCAGGCATGATCAGAGAGTGCTCCTTTTACACTCAATCCTATCCTCTGCCCCGAAACAGGTTCACATTCCACTACAGTAAAGAGCCCAAGACCACGACCGAACCGTCCTTCATAAAGATAAGGAGTGCCGGGATGATCATCTGATGGACAGGGCCACTGCAGACTTCCTTCTGCAGCAAGCCGATCATAGGAAATACCGGCATACTGTGGAGTAAGCGCCGCCATTTCAGTAAATATGTCCCCGGGATAATCATAGTCCCACTCCAGGCCAAGCCAACCAGCCAGTTCGGCAATAATCGCCCAACCCGGATATGCTTCACCGGGTGATTCAACAGCGGGATAGCTTAGCTGAACTCTTCTTTCAGTATTGGTATATGTGCCCTGCTGTTCAGCAAAAGCTGCAGCAGGCAGGACAACATCAGCAAGCGCCGCAGTTTCGGTCATAAAGATATCCTGAACAACCAGAAAGTCAAGATTCTTTAATAAAGCTGCAGCATCAGAATCATCGCCGCCCAGGCATGAGACCGGATTTTCATCCAGAATAAGCATGGCTTTTACCTGATCCTTTTTATCACCTTCGAAAATATCTGCCGCCGATACCCCTGGTTTCTCGCCAATTTCAATTCCCCAGGCCCGGCCAAATTTCTCCCGTACTGCTTTATCTTTTAAGTGCTGGTAACCGGTAAGGACTGCAGGTAGTACGCCCATATCAGAAACTCCCTGCAGGTTGTTTTCGCCATAGGGCAGATATAAACCGGCTGACTCTTTACCAAGGTTACCGGTAAGCAGAGCCAGGTTTGCCAGGGCCAGCACCAGCTTCTCATTACCGGCAGCATGATCAATCCCTACAGTTGAGATTATCGCAGCCTTTTCTGCCGCTGCATAAGCCCTGGCAGCTTCTCTTATTTCCTCTTCGCTTAAACCTGTTTTCTCCGTGACAGACTGAGGGGTATAACCTGCTACTGCTTTTTTAAACTCAGCAAAGCCTTCCGTTCTTTTGTCTATAAATGCCTGATCCTGCAAGCTTTCTTCCAGGATAACATTAGCCATGGCATTAACCAGCTCTATCTCACTGCCTGCTTTAAGCGGCAGGTAGTGGCCGGCAAGATCAGTTAAACCAATCAATTCAGGATCGGCAACAATCAGATCGGCACCTTTGCGAACCGCTTCCCGGATCCGGTAACCGATAATGGGATGGCTTTCAGCAGGATCAGCAGCTATGACAAATATCGCGTCAGTTGATGCCAGCTCTTCAATGCTGTTGGTTAAAGCAGCGCTGCCAAATGCCTCCATCATGCCATCGACCGCAGAAGCATGGCAATGCCTGGTATAGCTGTCAATATTGTTGGTCCCCAGCGAACGGATCAGCTTTTGGAACAGGTAGCTCTCCTCATTGGTGGATTTAGGTGAACAGAGCCCCATCAGGGCTTCGCTTCCATAGCGGTCAATTATTTCTTCAATTTGATCAGCAATATATCCAAGAGCCTCGCCCCAGCTTACTTCGACAAAAACGCCGTTTGACTTAACAAGCGGTTTGGTGAGGCGATCACTGCTTTTCAGGTAATCCCAGCCAAATTTGCCTTTAACGCAAAGGTGTCCGCGGTTAACCGGGTTATTGTCCACCGGGGTAACCTCGATAACTTCGTTGTCTTTTACATGCAGGTTAATGTTACAGCCAATACTGCAATAAGGGCAAATTGTCTCTGTTTTCTCTATCTCCCAGGGTCGTCCCCTGCCAAGGAGATACTTAGGGGTAAGGGCGCCAACAGGGCAGCTGTCAATACATAATCCGCAAAAAACACAGGTGGAATCTTCAATTCTGTCCTCGTAGGCCGGGCCGACATTGGCAACAAAACCGCGCCTGGTGAAATCAATAGCTCCGGCACCGACAACATCCTGGCACTTGCCGACACAAACACCGCAGAGGATGCATTTGTTCATATCACGAATAAAAAAAGCATTGCTGGCATCATGGGACAATTCTTTTACTTCGCCCCCAAAGTCACTGTCGGCAACACCGTAACGGTAGCAGTAATCCTGCAGCTTGCACTCACCGGTCTTTTGACAGGTGATGCAATCAAGGGGGTGATTGGCTACCATCAAGGTTAAAACAGCTTTACGGGCACTGACAACCCTTTCAGATTCAGTATGAATAACCATCCCCGGGGCAACCGGGGCCACACAGGAAGCTACCAGGGTTCGGGCTTTTTCTACTTCAACCACGCAGATCCGGCAGGCTCCGTTCGGGGGCAGCTCTGCATCATAACAGAAAGTGGGGATATCGATCCCCAGCTGACGAGCTGCCTGGAGAATTGTTGTTCCCGATTCCACTTCAATTTCTATTCCATCAACAGTAATATTAATTGCTGACATCTGCTTCACTCCCAACACGGGTAATCAGGATACAGTCCTGGGGGCATTTTTCTATACAGCTGCCACAACGGGTACAGAGTTCCTGAATAATTTCATGCGGCTCCTTCTTTTCACCTTCGATGGCATCAACCGGACAGGCCCGTACACAGGCGGTGCAGCCGGTACACTTCTCCTGGTCAATCCAGTAATTAAAGAGTTCCTTGCAAACCCCGGCCCGGCAGTAATGCTCATTAATATGCTCTTCGTATTCGTTTTTAAAATACCTGATAGTACTTAGAACCGGGTTGGGGCAGGTTTGCCCGAGACCGCAGAGTGAGCTGTCCTTGATGCTGGCGGCCAGGCTGTCGAGGGTATCAAGATCGCGGGGTGTCCCCTGTCCTTCAGAAATGCGGTTTAATATCTCGAGCATCCGCTTGGTTCCCTCGCGACAGGGCGTGCATTTGCCGCAGGATTCTTTCTGGGTAAAGCTTAGGAAATAGCGGGCCAGGTCAACCATGCAGGTTCTTTCATCCATCACCACAAGGCCGCCTGAACCCATAATAGCGCCTGCCTCATTTAAAGAATCGTAATCGATAGGCAGATCGATTTGCTCGGCTGGAATACAGCCGCCCGAAGGGCCTCCGGCCTGCACGGCCTTGAAGTCCCGCCCTCCCTTGATGCCGCCTCCGACATCATAGATAATTTCCCGGATAGTAATACCCATTGGCACTTCACACAGACCCGTGTTACGGATCTTGCCGGCCAGGGCAAAAACCTTGGTGCCTTTGCTGCCCTCCGTTCCGACCTTCATAAATTCAACAGCGCCCCCTTCTTTAAGTATGATGGGGACATTGGCCAGGGTTTCCACGTTATTGATTGTTGTCGGTTTACCAAAAAGGCCCGATTGAGCCGGGAAAGGGGGTCGGGGGCGGGGCATTCCTCTTTTTCCTTCTATGGAAGCCAGGAGAGCAGTTTCTTCGCCACAGACAAAAGCGCCGGCTCCCTCTTTAATATGCAGTTTAAAGTTATAGCCGTACCCAAGTATGTTTTCGCCAAGCAGGCCATATTCTTCAGCCTGCTCAATCGCTATTCTCAATCTTTTAATTGCCAGGGGGTATTCGGCACGGCAGTAGATATAACCCTCACTGGCTCCAACAGCATGTCCGCAGATCAACATGCCTTCAAGTATAGCGTGCGGATCACCTTCCAGGATACTGCGGTCCATAAAAGCGCCCGGGTCACCTTCGTCTGCATTGCATACAACATATTTTTTATTTCCCGGCGCCTTGTTGGTAAATTCCCACTTCAAGCCGGTGGAAAAACCGGCCCCACCACGGCCGCGCAAACCGGCCTGCTTGACCTCTTCGCACACAGCTGCAGGATCAAGGGTTAAAGCCCTGGTAAAGGCACGGTAACCACCCCGCATTATATATTGATCAATACTTTCGGGATCAACTATACCGCTGTTTCTTAAAACATTAAATTTTTGTTTGGCATAGAAAGGAATTGTATCATAAAAGCGGGCAGGGGCATCTACATCAGGCCCTTTATATAACAAGCGCTCAACAATTTCGCCGCCCACCAGGTGTTTTTCTACCAGTTCAGTCATATCCTTTGGTTTGAGGCGGCAGTAAAACACTTCATCGGGATAAACCACGATAATCGGACCTACTTCACAGAAACCGGGGCAACCACCCATAACCAGGCGATATTTATCTTTTATTCCATGTTTCTCAAGCTCTTCCACCAGTGCTTTTTCAACAGCATTTGAACCCGATGAAAGACAGCCTGTGGCTCCACAGATCATGAGGTGTTTTTCATACAAATCAGCGTACCTCCCTCTACTAATAGCAATAATTTAACAAACCGTAAATTTCTCATTAAGAGCAACCCTGTCAACCATCGCTTTCCTTTGCTCGGCACAGGCTTTACTTTCATGACAGATTGGCCCTTCCAGGCAACATCTGACAAAATCTTTGCAGGGATTTTCTTTGCTGTGGGTACATTTTTCACAGCAGTGATCAATAAACTTTTCCATCTGGCAACCTCCAGTTATTTTACTCATAACTTTCAAGAATATCTTTAATTTTATCGGGAGTAAGCCGTCCGTGGGGATTATCGTTGATCATGATAACCGGGGCAAGAGCACAGGCTCCGATACAGGCAACTTCCTCCAGGGTGAAACGTAAATCATCGGTAGTTTCTCCACTTTCTATCCCTAACTCTTCTTCGATCCGTTCAGCAATTTTTGGGCTGCCCTGGATATGACAGGCGGTGCCCTGGCAGACCCTGATTATATAACGGCCCCGTGGTTTCATTTTAAACTGGGCATAAAAAGTTGCCACTCCATAAAGCCTGCTCAAGGGGATTCTCATCCGTTTTGAGACCTGCTCGGCAGCAGGCCGGGGCAGGTAGCCAAAATAATCCTGGACTTTTTGTAAAGCCGGGATAAGCATCTCTTTTTTCCCAAGATAGGGTTCGATCAGTTCATCTACTTTATTAAGATCTATTTCCTCGGTTACTGTTTCTTCATTTTCAACTAATGTGCTCATATTGAGGACCTCCTGTTTAGAAGTCAGAGGTCAGATAGCCGGAGAACCAGAAAAAAAATAATACTGGTAAAACCAATTCAGACTTAATCGTTGATTAATTTCCTGGT
>SL_8KL_010_SEDDRAFT_10001751_pt1 | contig 18717 bp, 15 predicted proteins | sample SodLakKL_010_SED_4_FD_11160 | JGI IMG/M metagenome (IMG submission 11160)
ACCACGGGCATATCTCCTTCCAGATCGGAAAAGCCATATCCCCTGGAGAATACCATTTCCCCGTCGCTGACGACCGAAACTACAGCCCCGGGAATTCTATGCTCATTAATCTGCCCTCCAATGACTCCATCCATAAATGCTTCCAGCTCAGCAGTTTCAAAATTCACCTCTTCTGCCAGAACTTGCTCTCCGGACCAGGTTGAAAGCAGGACAGGCAAAATAAGGACCAATATCAGCTTCAGCTTCAAATAAACCAGCCCCTCTCGATAATTTAACCCTTCTTCACTACATTTAATCCCTCATAAATTCAATCATACTATCTGTCAGGAACACATCCAGACCTGCCTTTAGACTATCGATCTCTCCGTGTAGGTTCGTCTCAAGCGAGAAGGCCATCTGCATGGGGCCCATTCTGTCCAGACTGCCCTTGAAAACATTGTAATGCCAGTGTTCCAGTTGAATTTCTGTCCCATGATAATCTGCCACCAGCATTTTATTTTCCTGTAGTTTCAGGTGGAAAGTACCGTAAAGAGGATGGGTATAACTGCCCGTCATTTCTTCCAGGGTATGAGAAGGTCGGGTGCCTTCTTTTCTGCGCTCAAGGTCCAGCACAGAAAATTCTTCCATTAAAGATTCCTCACCCATCAGTGCCAGATAATCCTCCTTCCAGTTTACCTCCTCCAAATCCAGCAGAAGGTCTACAGCTGTATTGGTTATTATCTGAGCCGCCGGACTTCCGTGCAGGTTGGCCAGCACAACTATACCCAGATCTTTTTCTGGAAACAGAGCAGCCGAAGCACTGTATCCAAAAGTAACTCCCCCGTGCTCTATTTTATATTCTCCTCTATAGGAGCTGGTAAACCATCCCGGGCCATAGCCCAGGTGTGAGGAGTAATCATCCGCTCCCCGACCGGAAATACTGATCACAGGTTCGCTGAGCTGTCGCAGTGAGCGGCTACTAATAAGCTGTTCATCATTAATTCGTCCGCCCTTGAGATATATCTGCAGCCATTTGGACATATCAACGATACTGGAATTTATAGAACCGGCTGGAGCGGATGCCCCCAGCTCCCAGAAATCAACCTCATCAGCATTCAGAAACCTATCATCGGCAAGATAGGGAAGTGCATAGTTTGCACTCTTTTTTAGTTCGGTCACATTCAGGTTTGAATGGTCCATTCCGGCCGGAGAAAATATTCTTTCTCGAACGGCCTCCTCCCAGGTCATCCCAGTCAGCTCTTCAGTTAAAATGCCGGCCAGCACATAGTTATAATTGCTGTACTGATAAGAATTGCGAAAATCACCGGTGCGCTCCATATGCCTTATATTTGCCAGAATATCCTCTCTCGCCAGATCCTCATTGAATATCAGTGTAAAATCATAGCGTGGCAGACCGGCACGATGGCTCACGAGATCTCTGACAGATATCAGGTCGCTGACAGGATCATTATCCAGATTAAAATCAATATAATTTTTCACGGGATCGTCCCAGCTCAGAAGACCATCGTCGACCAGCATGGCCAGCAGCATCGTAGTAAAGGGCTTGGTTACTGATCCAATGCCGAAAAGTGTTTCCTCTGTAATAGGAGCAGTTTTATCCAGGTCAAGATATCCGGTTCCACCTGCAAATAATATTTCTTCCCCGGTAACAATCCCCGCAGCCAGCCCGGGTGTATTCCAGTCCTGACGAACTGCCTCAATAAAATCTTCAAATCCATCCAGTGCTTCCACATTCAAGTCTGCAGCCCGCATACGATCCCGGGAAAGTTCAATGGGAAAAGTTAAGCTGGCCTGGGAAAAATCACCGGTCATCTTTCTCTTTCCTTCATCCAGATAGGCCTCAACCCGGGGATTACCGGGTATATTTTTCAGCTCAAAAAATATTTTATTATCTTCCACTTCCAGCTTTATTAATTCTATTCCAAAGGCATTTTGTGCCGGTATATCCATGCTGCCGGTAACCTCTCCCTCCTCTTCTGTCAGCTTGATGATAACTCCCAGGGGACTGCCGGGAACTTCAACTCTTCCCTCCCATTCTCCCATAAACCTTCCCCCTGCCAGAGCTGGAGCTGCTGCAAANGAAATAAATATAAATGCTGTCAGCAAAAATAAACCGGNTNTTTTTTTGAACACATTGATCATCCCTCTCCAAAAATAAAANTTTGAAAAATTACATTTTAGCTGCTGACCTGATATCTTTTAAACCTCCAGAGTTTTTATTATCTCTGCTATTAGTTCAATCACTTTTATGATTTTATCATGATCAATGACATCTATGGTGTCCTTTTCTGTATGGACAATTACCTCTATCAACTCCAGTAAGTTTTTTGAAGTAATGGCCACAGCGGGTATTCCATTCCTCACAAACAGCATATGATCACCCGTTCTCCAGGGCTCTATCAGATCGACTCCCTCCCTATTCGAAATCAGCTTTTCGATAAATAATTCTCTGCTTTTGCTCATCTTTAGAAAAGAAACTGCTGTTTTGCTGCCCTTTAATCCCACTCCATCGCAGTTTATCACCAGAAAAGGTTCCTCATTCCCGGTTATATATTCTTCCATGTACTTCAGCTGACCGGGAGTTGAATAATAGTCTTCACCATTTAATAGCAAAAGTTCCAGCGTGAAATCTATATTTTCACCTTTTATAATAGAACTTAACAGCAGCAGTATAGCTACCCCTGTGCCATTATCCAGCGCTCCTGGAGTCCCATGTTTCGTATCCATATGAGCGGTAACAACTATTTTTCTCTTATGACTCGGATTAATTCGAGCAATCACATTTGCACCTGCTGCATTTTTTCTGGAAGTATCAATCTCAAGGCCTATTTTCCTCTGGCCTTTCAGCAATGCTTCCCCCTCTCCCCGAGAAATATATGCGCTGGGAATGATAAAATCCCCGTCTTCAAAGATTGGAGTATCATCAGCAACCACTGTGATAATCGCTGAAGGTGCTTTCTCTTCCAGTAAACTAATTATTTTTTGATGTATTTTCGGATTATAAAACTTAAAATTTTTGGGCATCAGCTGTTCAACTGCCAACCTGTCATACAGAACAGCTATCCTGCCCTGCAGATTACTTCTTTCCAGTTCAGCAACTGTTCCAACTGTTATATATTCTGCTTCAAGATCACAGGCAGCGGTGTAATAAGAGGGCTTTACCTCCAGCTCCTTCCCGCCAAAAGACAATTTTGCCCCCCTGTTTTCCCAATCGATACACTCGAACTGCTGGGTTTTAACATCACAGCCATTGGCCTCGAAATATGAACGGGAATAATCTTCCAGCTCTCTGTTCTTTTTTGAACCGGTGGGGCGTTCGCCTATATTAACGCAAATTTCTTCTAAAACGCCTGTGAGATCTTCATGCAAGTCTTCTCTCTTCATTAAAGTTCACCCCGATCATTTTAAGCTCTTCTCTCCTAAGAGAATTTCAGCTGCCACAGTTCTGGCTTGATCGTGTTCAACCCAGAAATCCGGCATATAACCCCTGCCCTCACGAATTATCAGATCGGCATCCAGAAAAATTGTTATTCCGCCCAGAACTTCGGTTCTTGAATTGGGCAGTTCAAATCTACCAACATTACCTACAAGACCCATACCCCTGGTGTTGCTGCCTATGAACACCACATTCTCCAGCTGCTGCAGGTAGCGCACAAAAGATTCACCCGCTGACATCACCCGGGAGTCTATCAGAACTACAATTTCTGTTTTCCCAGATATTAATTTTGGGGCTGACAGGTGAACTTCTCCCCAGCCTTTTTCCACAGGATTAAGATGTTCTGCAAGCTGCTGCCTTACCTGAGCCTGCTGTTCTTCCGGAAAATATACCAGCATGTTTTCCATCAATCGGACGGAAAAATCGGTGCGGAGATTTATAGCCAGAGTGTTGCGGCTTATATCTTCAATACCTGTGAAGCTCTGCATCAATTTGTAGGGATATTGATCCGAACCTCCGGTATTTCCTCTGATATCAATAATAAGACTGCTGGAATCTTTCAAATCAGCAGCATCTTCCACAAATTCTTCCATCTGCCACAGAGTTTCCCCGTCCCTGGCAGCAAAAGATTTAATTTCAATCAAAGGAATGCCATCAAATTCTGTCCTGTGGTAAATTTTTGAGTTCTGGGGTTGCTCAAAACTGCTCACAGGATAAAGCAGCACTTCTAGGGATTTTACTGAATCTCCATTTTCATTAATAAGAGGAATTTCTGCTGTCATCCCCTCTTCATAAGTCTCATTGCCTGGCACAAAGATCCCCGGTTTATATATGGGCTGTCCCCCCTCTCCCAGTCCGGGCCATAATGAAAGCTGCCCACTTTCATCTTCCTGATCAAAAAATCTGTCCTCTACTCCAGCAAGCACATAGGAGCTTTGGCCATTTTCCTCCACTTTATTAAAAATGTGTTCACTGTAGAGATAAAGAGTATACACTTTCCCCATCTGTCTGCCTGCAAGGGCAAAGTGAGTGTCTTCAATAAAATTTAATCCGGTGTATATAATTTCTTCAAATTTTGCCATGGATATATAACCGCCGTCAGCAGGATGATGAAACCCGCAGCTGAGAGAAACCATAAAATCAGAAAAAGCCAGTTTAATTTAACAATATCTTTGTTCACTTCGAAGATTCTCACCGGGATTTCACCCTCCCTTCGTCATTGATCTGGTATTATAATGACGGGCAAGCTCATCCATCGCCGGAGTTTTTATTTTGTTCCTGTCAATGTTTGCGGAAAGCTCATTATAGATGTATTCCATCTCATCTCTGGCGTTGCGCGGATGGCCTTCCACACTGGATTTGGCATATTCCTTTCGCATTATCCAGCCGATCAAAGCAACCATCATGAAGTTCGGTATATACTCAAATACCCTGACGACTCCGGGAGCAGGCGGAATCCCTGATTTTCTGAGTCCCCTGAGCGCTTCTTTTGTGGCTTTGACTGCATCTTTAAGTAGATTTTTATCAGAACCAAGGCGTTTCATGTCTATTCCGCTGGCGTACATTGCCGGAACAAAACCGGACATCAGCATGGCAGCATGATATTTTAACCATTCCACCATATCAGTTCTTATCTCCACTTTGTAACCCCGCATATTTCTCAGAAGACCAGCCACCTCTCTGGTTCTATCCTTTATCTCACCATCAATCTCACCAACAGGAATCTTATACTGTTTTTTCTCATCGATCTTTAAAACATGTGCTTTGTGACCTTCCAGATGGCCCCCGGGATAGGGAAAACCCAGCATAACTCTCTCCTGGCCCAGTGCTTCTACCAGTTTTTCTGGCCCCTCAGCATTGTTCCCCATAAATAGATATGTGGAGACATTTTTATTTCTGGCCAAATCGGAAATTATTCTGTCAGCCTGGTTTTTGCGCATGACTATCATCACCAGATCATAATTATCCTCTGGATTCAAAGAATCGACTGTATTAACGTTCTCGGTTTCCTCAATATCCGTACCCTCTATCCGAATTACAGCGCCATGTTTTTTAAGATCTTCAAGTCTCTTTCCTCTGGCCAGAAGAGAAACATCCTGACCTGCTTCGTGGAGTCGGGCTGCCATTAATGTTCCCAGAGGACCCGCACCAAAAATTAAAGTTTTCATTTTTATCACCCCACATTTTATCCCGTAGTGTTAAAACATTTAAAAACCTCAGATCTAATAGTTTATTTTTTCCATCAATATTTCTTCATATTCATTCCCCCGGTATTTCATTCTTCCATGATATATGGGCTCAAAACCGTTTCTCCTGTAAAACCTTACGGCTGCCAGATTTTCTGCATTTACATAGAGGTGCAGTTTATTATATTCATCACTGAGCATTTCTATGAATTTTGCGCCCAGTTTGTTTCCCCTCATCTCCTCATCAATACAAATTGTATGAATATATCCACCTTCACCGTCGATTTCTCCCCCCATCATCTTTTTCATCTTCATAAATAAAGGTATTTTCCCGAAAAAAGCGACAGGTCCCATTGTTTTCATCATGCCCCGACCTGCTAATTTGTCCATTTCCTCTATTTGGGCTGCAGGATAGGCCACTATAATTCCCACTACTCTATCTTCAATCACATCCAGCCTGGTATACTCGGAGCGAAAATAAGATTTGGGAGTTTCCAGCAGGGCCTTTATCGTTTCTAAAGGCTGCCGGCCATATACCAGGGAATTAAGAGCGGGATCGGATTGAAAAATTAGATTGGCAATGGCCTCTTTATCATGTTTTTCAGGATTATAAGATTCAAAACTAATCTTCTTTATTTTTTCCGCCTTCATTTTCTATCACCCCAGACCCCTTTACTGTAGAGTATTTTAAACAAAAATTACCGGCCGGAATTTTTCCGGCTTATAATCATTATTTCCATTTCATCCAGCTTTAATCTCTCTCTATTCCACTCTCCCGCTGTCCCACCATATATCTCTGCCACTTTGAATCCAGCTTTTTCGTGCATCAATTTTAGTTCGGGAGCCAAAAAGCCTTTTTCTTTCAATATAATATCTTCTTCCAGATCCTCCTCTAGAAGCTCTGAAAGATAAATAGACTCAACTATATTCACCGGATCAAATCTCCCCTGTTCAACATCTTCTTCAGTGCTTTCTCGAATTTTTTTGAGTCCATTCAGGGCGGTCAAAATCAATTTTGCTCCGGGTTTTAGAACATGGCAGATATTCTCCAGTATTTTCTGGTCTCTTTTGAACGTGTCATCATTTACAGATAAGAGACCAAAAGCACCTTCACATATGGAGATGGCGCCATCAAAAGAATTCTCCAGAGAGAAATCTGCAGCATCCGCCCGAATAAATTCAATCTCCAGAATCTCAGCTTCACTCACTTTTTTTGCCTCTTCCAGCATTTTGCTGGAAAGATCAAGACCGGTGACCTTATAACCCCTTCTTGCCAGCTCCAGTGAATGTCTGCCCGTCCCGCAGCCTATATCAATTATTTTATCACCGCAGGTTAGGCCAAACTCCGCCTCCATAAAATCCACTTCTGAGCTGGTGTATTTCGTGAAGCATGCATTCATATAATCAGGTGCGATTTTATCAAAAAAACTTTCCCAGTTATTTTCTCCCTCCATCTTCAGCCCCCCCAAATAGTTGATAATATATGCTCCCGCAAAACCCCTGCAGACAGAGCACCTGTTGCATGACCTTTTGCAAACGAGACTACAGGACAATTCCCGTAAGACTTTTTCTGCACATCATATCGGACGATTTGATCATCGGAAGCCAGCAGAGGGAAAACATTACTGTTATCACAGGCTTCAAACTCTTCTGTAAAATCCAGTATATCTTTAAATTGTTCCTTTTGTTCTGCGTTTATTTCTGCTACCGATCGGCTGTATATAGACTCAAAAATGGCATCATACATATTCACTCCGGCCAGCAGGGGAACGTAACTATCAGCACTGTTAAAATAAATGTGATGAATATTACAGATATATCCCCCCAGGCTTGAACCTGATATTATCACCTGACTGCCGGAATTATCTTTCAGATTATCAATAATTTTATCAATCAATACGATCGAAGTGGCCATCATGGCTAAAAATCCATCTGCAGTAGCCCTGCCCCGCGTATAATCTTTAGCAGTCTCATGATAGGGGGCTCTGATAAGAATAAGATTGGCTTCAAAATCCATTTTTTTCAGGGGAAATATTCTATTGAAACCAAAATCAAAGGGGGTCTCGGCAGCTCCGTGGTGATATATAATTGTGGGATAGTCTGCTCCTTTCCACAGGGCAATTCTAAATAAACCCTCAAGGGGACCCACAAGAGTTTCTGCCCTTATCTTATAATCTCCTGCCCCTGTTATTTCAGAAAGACCGAATTTCACCTCCCCAAGATGTGCTGTTATTGAATGTGCCTGCATGTCATCTCTGAAGTATTTTGCCGCAAATAATGCGCCTGCAAAAATTGATATTCTATCGATCACACCGTGGACTCCCATCTTTAGTACCTCCTTCCCAGCAATCATTACTCTCAATGCTCGCTCTCATTACCATCACTGCAGGGATTCCAGAGAAAACATACCAGCAGGTATGACATAATCAAGATCAATGCTGTTCAATCTAAAGACGGTCTCAGAATCCTGTCTAAGTTTATCCTCCATAGTCATAGCTGTTGGCATCCAGCGTCCGGGAGAAATTTCCTCGATGACATCTGTGGTCATCACCTTCAGCAGCCTGCCATCCCTGGCATACATCTCTTCCCGCAGAATGACAAACTTTTCGGCATCTATCCAAAATCTGCGGCTGTGATAGGAAACTTCCTCTCCCTCTCGAGCTGTAGCTTTTACAATATATACCGGCACTCCCTTCAGCTCCTCCTCCTCTTCTTTGGCGAAAGTGTATAAATCCGAGAGTTTTTCTGACTCAAGGGCATCCTGATAGGAAAAATCGCTGCCCATCATCCTCTGATTTAACATATGCCCGGAAATGCGCACCAGATCTTCGGCATCCGGAAAATACATCCACAGCTGATCTGATACCAGCAAAAATTTCGTTCCCCGATCACGGGGATTGGTGAATTCGGCCAGGGAACTTGTGCTGACACCATCACTTTCGACATAGGAGATCATCTCTTTAATTATCTCTCTACCCCTGTCTCGGATTATCATTTCGCTCTCCATGCGGGCTGAAGCTATAAACTGATTTTCATCAACCCTGTCCATAATCTCCTCACCTGTAAGCTGAGCTCCCTGTACTATTCCGGGGAGCAAAAATATCAATATCAGCATCTTCAAAAAACTTACACCTGCCTGCTTTACATAACCTCTTATATTCTTGTTCACCTCAGCATCTCCCCTTTATATCTCACTTTTTTAGATCCAGGTATTATGGAGCTGCCTTTCCATAAACTTACTATCAAATAGATCTTTGCAAGTTTTTCAATCTATTAAAATATTATACTATATATTATACCCTATTGGGACCAAAAAAGTAAGACAAAATTAGCAATTTTATTAATTTATTGTCCCTGATGCAATACTCCAGGATGATCATGATTATTCGGGAGGAGTTGCAGTATTTATATTGAAATCAATATTAAGATATTTTTAATTTAGTAAATAATATTAAAAGGGGTTTTTAAATTGCAGCAAGTTGACTATCCATTATTTCGCAAAGAAGATGTCGATGGTTTTTTCGCTCTCTTTCAGAATAACCTGGCAAATTTTGCCGTTATTTCAATCACCATGCTTCAGTTGGGGTATCCAGCCAGCATAGTATTCGGCAGGGTAATTCCCGGCGCGGCCATAGCCGTTCTTTTTGGAAATCTCTACTACTCACGCATGGCCCGCAAACTGGCAGAAAAAGAAGGGCGTACAGATGTCACCGCCCTCTCATATGGTATTTCCACACCCGTTATGTTTATATACTTATTCGGTATAATGGGACCGGCTCTGGAGTTTGCCAATGGAGATGCCCAGCTGGCCTGGCGAATAGGTGTAGGTGCCTGTTTTCTGGGCGGTTTGCTGGAAGCAATTGGAAGTTATATTGGTCCCTGGATGAGAAGAAATCTGCCCCGGGCAGCCATGCTTGGAGCGCTGGCTGGTGTAGCATTTACTCTTATTGGTAGCGAGATGTTCTTTACCGCCTATGAAATGCCGATAGTGGGTCTGCTAGTCATGGGAATTATAATAATTGGTTTGATAGCCAAGAAAAAGATGCCCTACAATATTCCCACTTCACTTTTCGCCATAATAGCCGGTACCGTTCTGGCATATCTTTTCGGAGCTGCAGATTGGGGATATGTAGCAGATGGGCTTGATCAACTCGGCATCTATCCTTTTCTTCCCACGCTTGCCCCTTTTTCAGGTTCTGTTGAGCTTTTTACCACAGCCACGGCTTTTCTGGCCGTAATAATACCGATTCAGCTATATAATCTACTGGAAACCATGAATAATGTTGAAGCTATGGCCTCCTGTGGTGACGATTATGATGTGAGAAAGTGCCAGATAGTTGATGGAGTTGGTACAATGGCCGGGGCTTTCTTCGGGGGAGTATTCCCCACGACAGTCTACATAGCATCAACAGGTGCTAAGCAGATGAATGCTGGTCGGGGTTACAGCATTCTCAATGGTTTTGTTTTTGCCCTTGCTGCTCTGCTTGGAGTTATAGGTGCAATATCTGAAATTATACCTCTGCCTGTTATAGCTCCAATACTTGTATTTGTGGGTATAGTTATGGTTGCCCAGGCCTTTGTTTCTGTTCCTCCCCGCCACGCACCAGCTGTGGTGGTGTCAATGTTCCCAATAGTGGCTGACTTCATTGTTACCAACTTCCACGAACTCGATCCTGCAGAATTCTCCGAAATATTTCCCGCGGCAGAATTTCTGGCAGAAGGAGCTATGTTCACCGCCCTGGTATGGGGATCATTCACTGTTTTTGTTATAGATAGAAAATGGACTAAAGCAGTGACCATCATGCTTATTGGCTTTTTACTTTCAGGGTTCGGTTTCATGCATGCTGCCGAGTTGGGCACATATTTCACTGAAGGAATTACTCTGGGTTATTTAGTCCTGGCTGCTATGATCTTTCTCTTCAGTAAATATTACGATAAATACCCCGAAAAAGAAGATAAACCTCTTTACTGTGAAATAGATATCAATGATCTTTAACTAGATCCGAAAAATATTACTGATAAAATCCTGTTAAACACACAAATGCCCCGATCAGGCCTATGTGTGAAGACCATACCTGACCGGGGCATTTTATATTCAGGATTACTTTACTGCTGCTCTGCTCAAATGAAAGATTGAAAATGCATATAGTATCCAGATTCAGCCTATATCAGGAAAAAAGAAGTTATAGAGATGACAGCGTCGATATTCACCATCTTCAACCCTATCTCTCTCACCTTTTTCCCGAGCAAAGTTTTTTAGCAGCTCGTGCAGTTCCTCTATTTCTTCCTCATTCAGATACATCTGATTATGGCTTATATAGTACTGATCTATATAACGCCGTGAATTCTCTTCCTCCTCGCCTTTTGCTCTCTCCAGCAGTTTAAACTGCTCACAGATATTGTTTTCCATATGATTTATAAAACCCACAATCCAGTTGGTCGCAGTTCTTTCACAGGAATTAAGCAGGCCATCGATGGCATTAAAAGTCCTGGCAGCCGCCTGATATCTGCCATCGTCCTGTTTTACCAGCCCTGCCTCCGTCAGTGTATCAAGGTAATAGCTGACAAGTGTATCCCTTTCACCCAGTCTCTTTCCCACCTCTTCTCTGCTCATCCTCCTGTCCTCAAGAACATTCAAAATATCGAGTGTGTAGGGATCGCTAAGCAAATCCAGGGTCTCCTCATCTTCAATACGCAGTTCTCTCTCCAAAATGTTTCCCCCCTCACCCGTTCAGCTGCTGTCAGCTGAATGCAGAATTTAAACATAATATATCATATTTATTTATAATTCACCGGCCGTGCTAAAACCCCCTGCATAATTTTAAAAGTTTTATAAAAATTTATCCCATAACTTTTTCCGCAAATTCATATGATCTCAAATATTATGATCTCCTATATTCTCATTTTGAGAGCAGCCGGCCTCAATCTGAAGTTAATTTGACCTGATGACAAATCGGCAATATAATCCCCATCTACCTCCAGCGGAATGCCGTTTTCAGTTGTAATCATAACCTCCTGTCCCTGATAATGTTCTATATAGGGCAGCCCAAGATGCTTGCCCCGCCAGGCCCTGAGAAAAGCGCGGATCAGATTGAGTTTGCCGATAGCTGGAAGTATTACCACATCAAGCAGGCCATCTTCAACCCTGGCCGGCGGGCAGAGCGGAAAACCACCGGCCATGGTGGGGCCATTTGCCAGGAATACATCGAGAACATCACCCTGCCAGAAATCACTGCCATCGATAGAGATCTGAACGGAGAAGGGTGAGAATTTCAAAGCAGCCAAAAGTGCTGTGCTCACATATCTGAATTTATTCTTCTTTCTGCCGCTGGAATGTACTTTTCGCAGTGAATGGGCCACCGCCCCAAGATCGGCGATATTTACAGCTGTTAATCTTCTGGACCCGATTCCGCTAAAATTCAGTTCTATCAGGTCAATCTCAGCGCTGGTACCCTGAACTGCAAATTTGTCGCTCAGAGCATCGCCGGGTTTTAAATTAAAATAGAGGGCCAGGTCACAACCCGAGCCCAGGGGATATATTCTCATCCTCTTTTCAGCATGGTTATTCTCGCCCTGCCGCTTCTGATAAAATGCTTCAGCGACCTCACTGAAAGTACCATCACCGCCTACGGCCAGCACGGTATCGAAGCCGTTTTCCAGAGCTTTTACCGCCAGCCTGCGGGCATGTCCGGGATAGCGCGTGAGTTCCTGGCAGATTTCAAAGCCCCTCTCTTCCAGGCGGCGACGAATATCCGGCCAGTTTTTGCCAGCCCTGCCGTTATCTGCAGCAGGGTTAACAACAGCGCATATTTTTGTGCTGACTGAATTCTCCCCATCCATTTCTTCCGGCATCCTCCTATTATCTTTATACTTCAATCTGACATCATCCGCACGAACTCCTCTGCCAGATCGGGATCAAACTGACTGCCGGCACAATCTGAAATCTCCTCCAGAGCCTCCTCAGCTGAAACAGCATCCCGATAGGGCTGATCATTTGTCATAACATCGTATGTGTCAATTATAAATATAATGCGGGCCAGATAGGGAATATCCTCGCCTGAAAGACCGCGGGGATATCCTCCTCCATCCCAGCGTTCGTGATGGGAGAGTACTTCCTCGGCCACCTGCATAAATTCCTCGGTAGGCAATACTATGCGATAACCCCTTTCGCTGTGCTGCTTCACTATCTCCCACTCTTCACTGTTTAGGTCACCAGGTTTGTTGAGAATGTCTTCTGAGATGGTCACCTTACCTATATCATGAACTGAAGCCAGCAGTTTCAATCTCTTCAACTCCGGATCCTTCAGCCCCAGCCTTTCCCCGAACCGCCGGGCCAGATTGACCATCCTGCGGCTGTGTTCTTCAGTCTCCGGACTCTTTTCTCTCATGGTTCTGAGAAGGCTTTTTACCATTAAATTTTTGGCCTTTTCATCCTTGGCCAGTTTGCTGGAATACATCTCCTCATCAGCGCGGCTCAGCACATCATATATATCAGTGTCTTTGTCCGTCTTAACACCGAGGCCTATACCTACGGAGATGGGGATGCGCTCATCCCTGGTCTGCTGACACCTATCCTCTATTCTGCTCACAATCCTGCTGGCCTCACTGCGATCAGTCCTGGGCAGCAGAACCACGAACTCATCCCCGGCCCAGCGGGCCAGAATGTCTTCCTCACGCAGGCTCTCCTGCAGCAGATCGGCAGTCCTTCTAATTATTTCATCTCCCACCTCGTGACCGAAACTGTCATTTATTATCTTGAGCCCGTTTATATCGACCATGATTAGACTCAGCGGCAGCTGTCGTTCGGTGTCCAGCCTCTCCATCTCCTGTTCCAGATAGGTGCGGTTATAGAGGCCGGTTAGCTCATCGTGAAAAGTCTTATATCTTATCTGTTCTCGAGAATATATTCTGTCCAGTGCTGCAGAAGTGTGGGCTATAAGCAGTTCGGCCAGCTCCAGATCCTCCTGGCTGAAAGCCGCTTTTTTCAGGGCTACGGCCTGAAAGACACCGTGTTCTCCTATGGGCACGGAGATTGCCGACCTGTAAGAGCTGCTGACCGGTTTGGCCCCGGGTGTGCTATCTATATCGGTGGTGAGAAAACTCTCCTGTTCGCGATAGGTCCTGCCTGCTATACCCTCGCTTATATGGCTGGCTTTCTCGCCTCCTGTGGGTACACCGCTGGATGAGGCCACAGGCACGAGCATTTCTCCCTCCACCAGGCTGCAGTTGCAGATATTAAACTCCAGCAGTTTTTCAGCTGTATCTACTGTGAGCTGACAGACCTCGCTCTCACTATCCATCTCTCTCAGCCTGAGTGCTGTCTCGTGCAGCTCCTCTATAACCTGTTTCTGCTTTTTGAGTTTATCCTCCACCTGCCTTCTTTCACTGATATCCTGAACAAAGGCAAACTCGTACTCCTGCCCGTGAAAATTGAGATGATGGCTTCTGATCCAGACCGGGATATGCTCACCTTCGCTTGTTACATGCTCTGACTCCACACTCTGATAGCCCTTTTCCTTTAAGTGCTGCCAGCGCTCCTCACGGTTTTCCTGTCTATAATCGGGGTCGATAAAAGATATGCTCTGCCCCAGAAGCTCATCCCTTTCATACCCCAGCATCCCGCAGATTGTGTCGTTTACATATTCAAACTCTCCGGAAGGTGATATCCATATAATACCCACAGAAGCTTTGTTGATGGAAAATCGGGCCAGCTGCAGTTTTTCCTCCCTCTCCAGCCGTTCAGTTATATCCCGGAGAACGCTAAAAGCGCCGGTATATTCGCCCTCATCCCAGCGAGGTGTGGCCATAACCTGTAAAGTCCGCCTCTCACCACCGGGCCGAATTATCTCCAGCTTGTATCTACCTTCTTCTCCCTGCTTTCTGCGCTCAGTACCCGGCAAAATTTTGTTGTTGAACTCCTCTTCACTGACAAATTCCCGGATATTTCTACCCACCAGTTCACCTTCTCGCACTCCAAATAAGGCTTCTGCCGCAGGGTTGGCAAACTGAAAATCCTCCTGCTCGTCAATTATGACTATGCCTTCGTTAATTTTTTCCACCAGCTCTTCATACTGGCGGCGTTTTTTCTCCAGTTTCTCTTCCAGACGTCTTTTGTGAGTAATATCTTCTGCGGTAAAAACTATGTACTGAACCTCTCCGTCCTCATCAAGGCGGGGGGTTCTGGTTATGGAGAGAAGCCTCTTCTCTCCGGCACCGTTTTTTACCCATTCCTCTGTCTCAAGCCTGCGCTTCTCGCGCATGACCTTACGGTTCGTATCTATACAGGTTCTGACTTCCTCTTCTTCGTAAAGAACCTCGTCTATCGACTGCCCTTCGATCTCCTCTCTTTTCAATCCCATAAAATCGGCATGAACCTGGTTTACACGCCCGTAAGTCCTCTCATCAACCTGAAACCAAATCTGCAGATCAGCATTGTCCAGCAGAAACTGCAGTTCCTCAAGCTCACTGGAAAAGCTGGTTATGCTGTTTTTGTTGTGATCACGCAGCATTTTTCCACCCCCCATACAAAAGAACTGCCTCCAGCACTGAACTGGGACTATTTTACCATACCACACTGTATAATTATATTCCCGTGCTGGAGGGTGAATTCCTCCCTGTTATGATAATTTTAGCAAATCGGTAATAAATAATTGGTATTAAAACCAGTTTTAAGAAGCTCTCTTGCAAACTTTATTTCAATGGGTTATAATGTTAACAATCTGAATTACAAAGCCAGGAGGAGGAATTAACATGGAAAGTCTGCCTGCATCGACCTGGTTCTGGCTGGTGGTACCGAACCTGATCATAGTGCTTCTTTCGCTGGGAAGATTGATTTACAGCCGGCGGGGTGATAGCTGATGGATCCTATTATAACCACCTTTGCCCTGTACATAATAGGGATGATGGCCATCGGTTATTATTTCTATAAAGCTAACGAGGACACCGAAGATTACTTTCTGGGAAATCGCGGTCTTAACGCTCCTGTTACAGCTCTCAGCGCCCAGGCCAGCGATATGAGCGGCTGGCTGCTAATGGGATTTCCCGGAGCGATTTATGCCGGAGGTTTTCACGCCATGTGGATAGGCATAGGTCTGGCCGTGGGTACCTATCTCAACTGGCAGTTCACCGCCAGCAGACTTCGCTACTATACCGAGGTGGTCGATGCTATCACCATCGCTGATTTTTTTGAGAACAGATTTAGAGATGATTCCAGAGCACTGCGCATGGTGACGGGGCTCGTCATATTAATATTTTTTACCATCTATGTATCATCTGGTCTTGTAGCTGGAGGAACGCTTTTTGAAAATATTCTGGGAGTGGATTACGATATTGCGGTCTATATTGCCGTGGTAATAATCGCACTCTACACATTTCTGGGCGGCTATCTGGCTGTGAGCTGGTCTGATTTTATCCAGGGCTCTCTGATGTTTCTCGCTTTAATCATCGTGCCCGTGTCAGTGGTCAGCAGCATGGGAGGGCTGGGTGAGCTCTGGGGTGCTGTCGCGGAAATGAATCCCGATCTTCTCCACGCCTTCCGCACCGTGGAGTTCTTCCCCGGTGAAGGTGCCGTCTGGCAGACGGCGGGAGAAGGTGTCAATGCCATGGATCTTATTTCCAATATAGCCTGGGGGCTGGGCTACTTTGGTATGCCTCATATTATCGTCAGATTCATGAGCATAGATGACGGCAAACAGCTTCCGGTAGCCCAGACAATCGGTGTTACCTGGGTTGTGATAACGCTAATTGGAGCAGTCTTTGTGGGTATTATAGGTATTGCCACCTTTGCTGAACCTCTGGGCAATCCGGAAACTGTCTTTCTGGAACTCCTGCAGGAAGTTATGAATCCCTGGGTGGGAGGAGTATTCCTGGCTGCAGTGCTGGCCGCCATTATGAGCACTGTAGATTCTCAGCTGCTGGTATCATCCAGTGCTCTGACCGAGGACTTCTATAAGGCTTTCTTCCGGCGTGAAGCCAGTGATGGTGAGCTTTTATTCTTCAGCCGGGCTTCTGTTATCGCCATCACACTCATTGCCCTCTATTTTGCCATGGCCGGCGGTAGAATACTGGATATAGTTGGTTACGCCTGGGCCGGTCTGGGCTCTGCTTTCGGCCCGGCTATACTCTTTTCCCTCTACTGGAAAAAAACTAACCGCTACGGAGTACTGGCCGGGATTATTGCCGGCGGGGCCACAGTCATAATCTGGAATAACTTTTTTGCCTTCACCGGTCTTTATGAGATAGTGCCAGGATTCCTGCTCAGCAGCCTGATAATATTCGTTGTCAGCCTGCTTGGACCTGAAACAGATCCGGAGATAGCAGAAGAATTTGAACAGGTCCGGGAGATGGCACGTGATTAAAAATCAGTGAGAAGGAGTGATATCACCCAGCACTACCTCTCTTTCCGCGCCTGTTATCGAGGGAACATTGCCCGGGAGCCGCTGATCTGTTAGCCAGGCCAGTATGCCGAAAGCAGCTGCCTCCTTCTCCGCGCCTGTAAGTGCGGGGATATCGGGGGGCAGCTTTTTCTGTGGTGAGCTGAGATTTATTATCCTCACATCCTCTGAGATTTGCTCTGCAGCTCTCAGTTTAAACCTTCTCATCAGCTCATCATTGCTGCCACCTCCGCCGCTGATTATAATCTCAACATCTTCACAGAGTTCTGCCGATGATGATTTAAGTTCTCGCCTCAGTGCTCTGCAGATAGAATGGACGGTAAATTCGGTTAGAGTGGCTATGATATCCTCACCGGCCAGATCTGAACTGATGGCTTTCTGCCAGAAATCATCCAGTAAATCTTTGCCAAAATCACTGCGTCCGGTCGAGCGGGGATAGCAGCGTGTGAAAAAATCATGCCGGAAAAGATACTCAATCCCCTCCGGCCAGACCTCTCCTGCTGCAGCCAGCTGTCCGTCTCTATCAAACTTCTTCTCACCACCGCTCAATCTCTCCACGGCAGCATCTATCATCATATTGCCAGGTCCTGTATCACTGCCCCTTATATCATTACGGTCTGCCCCTGCAGGCAAGTATGTATAGTTGGCTATGCCTCCTATGTTGACCATAAATCTTTGTTTATCCTCGTGAGTATAGAGAAGATGATCGACAACTGGCACCAGCGGTGCTCCCTCACCACCTGCGGCAATATCTCGCTGCCGGAAATTGCTCACGGTTTTGATACCGGTTCGTTCTGCCAGGATAGCCGCTTCGTCCAGCTGCAGACTGAGAACTTTCTCTCCAGGACTGTGATATACCGTCTGGCCGTGACTTCCCAGTATATCGATTGTTGCGGGATCGACCGGGGCCGATTCCAGAACCTCACTGACACAGCAGACATAGAATTCGGCCAGCCTCCGCTTGAGAGCAGCTATTTCACCGGCACAGGCTGAAGATAATCTGCCTTCGCTCAGGGCTTTGAGCCGCTCTCTTAATGATGCGGGGTAAGTCGTGGTGGCAAAAGCTATTCTCTCCATGTTTTCGATGCCGCTCTCACCACACCCCCTAAAAAATATATCCTCCAGCATCACATCAACACCGTCGAGTGAAGTTCCGGACATAATACCTGCAGCTCTGCACCTTTTTAATTCCCCATTTTCAGCAAGATTCATATTCCCTCACCCCTGCTCAATTCCGCCATGATCAGGTTGTGCAGCCGGGGCCTGAAGGAGATGATCCGGCGATCATTCCGTTCCGGATTGACGCGGTTGGTCAGAAGTATAACAGTGATCTTTCGCCGGGGATCGTGCCAGAGTGAGGTACCGGTAAAACCAGTGTGGCCAAAAGATCTGCGGCTGAAAAGAATACCGCAGGAACTATCCGGGCTATCTGCTATATCCCAGCCCAATCCGCGCTCCTCTGAGGCCGGTTCGGAAATGTTTTCCGCCATTCTCTCACTTGTCACAGGTGCAAGTATCTCAGCTCCAGAATTACTTTCAGCTGTACAGCTGCTACAGCTGCCGGCCGGCCCGATCAGAGCCCGTGCTAATGTCATCACATCACCCAGGCAGGAAAAAAGCCCGGCCTGACCGCTGACACCTCCCAGAAAATAGCAGTTCTCATCGTGGACTTCACCTCTCATCACCCTGCCACGCCAGGAGC
>SL_8KL_010_SEDDRAFT_10001753_pt1 | contig 18707 bp, 21 predicted proteins | sample SodLakKL_010_SED_4_FD_11160 | JGI IMG/M metagenome (IMG submission 11160)
AACTCCCGCAGCGGCGGGGGCAACAGAATGCGGCCACTGCCATCCAGCTGGCACTCCGTGGCGTGGCCGATCAGCAGACGCTGCAAACGCCGGGCACTGCGATTGAGACTGGGAAGGCGTACCAGCTTCTGCTCAATGTGTTCCCACTCCGGCAAGGGATACACCAGCAGGCAGTGATCACGGTCCACGGTGACCACCAGATTACCGTCGCAGAGGGCCGCCAGGCGATCCCGATAACGGCTCGGGAAAGCCATGCGCCCTTTGGTATCGAGGTTGATGTGTGCGACGCCTCGAAACACTGGATTACCCTTTAACCACCCGAAAATTCCATTTTTTGCCACTTCTTCCCACCATTGGCCACACTTTAGACAGACCCGGAGGACGCGTCAACCCACGCGATGCGTAATTTTTTCCAGCATGACAGNGACTTATAAGCGCCGGGCGGGGCGCGTTATCAACACTTGGAGCGAATAAAAATTCGCCCCTTTAAACATTGATTTATGGGGATTTGCGAGAATTCGCATTAAGAAAGGGAAGGGAAGCCGGCCTGTAAGCCGGGTTCTGTCGAGGACAGCCATTCATCTGTGATGCATGTCGCCATGCACCTTGAGCGACCTACCCGGGAGCCGCGCGGGCCACGCGTCTGCTCCCCTATTTGGTCTTGCTCCGGGTGGGGTTTACCGTGCCACGCCTGTTACCAGCCGCGCGGTGCGCTCTTACCGCACCATTTCACCCTTACCTGTGCCATGCAGAGATGGCCATCGGCGGTCTGTTTTCTGCGGCACTTTCCGTCGGCTCACGCCGCCCAGGGGTTACCTGGCACCCTGCCCAGTGGAGCCCGGACTTTCCTCCGCAATACTGCAGCGACTGCCCGGCCGACTTCCCAGGCAACAGGATACCACTGCCCCGTCACTTGTGCTCTTTGCCTCGGTGCAATCGGGCGTAGAGCGAATTCGCGGACTCGCCGGTCAATCGCGCTGCCAGCCGAGCGGCAGCCCGAGCGCTCAGCCCCTCCGCCCGCAGCAGGCTCAACAGCTCCTCGGCGTCCGGTATGCTCGGCCTGGCCGGCCTGGAGGGCGCCGGGCCAACCATGACCACGAATTCACCGCGCTGGTGGTTGGGATCCTGATGGAGCCATACCGCCAGGCCCTGAAGGTCCTCCAGACGGGTGGTTTCGTGCCGCTTGGTGAGTTCCCGGGAGATGGCCGCCGGCCGGGCGCCGCCAAACACGGCGATCATGTCTTCCAGAGTGCCATGCAGACGCCGTCCGACTTCGAACATCACCAGGGTGTGATCGCATTCGGCCAGTTCCGCCAACCGACGACGGCGCGCCGCCGCACGGACGGGCAGAAAGCCCTCGAAAAAGAACCGGTCAGTGGGCAGACCGGAAACCGAGAGCGCTGCGATCAGACTGCTGGGCCCGGGGATCGTCAGAACCTCGAACCCCGCCAGCCGCAGGGATCGCACCAATCGGTAACCGGGATCACTGATGAGCGGTGTGCCCGCATCGCTGATCAGCGCCACGTCCTGGCCCGCTGCCAGCCGTGCCTTGAGCAACGCAACACGCGCCTCTTCGTTATGCTCATGAAGACTGATCAGGGGCCTGCGGATGCCCAGGGCGGTCAGCAGACGGGCGGAGTGCCGGGTATCCTCGGCCGCCACCAGATCGGCCTGGGTGAGAGTGTCCATCGCCCGCTGGCTGATGTCGCCCAGGTTGCCGATGGGCGTGGCGACCACATGCAAGCGCCCCGGAATGTTTGACACCCTTTCCTCCGGCCTTCGATACTTCCAGTACCGCTGCGGAGTGTACCCGGCGGCGACCGGTACCGCGAGGACTGCCTTGTCATTGCTGCGCCCTACTTTCTCCCTCCTGATGGCCTTGCTTTTCGTCGCCGGCTGCGCGGGCATGGATCCCGGCGATGGCCCGACGATCGGCGAGGTGGATACGCCCCGGATTAACGCGGCTCAGGCCGCTCTGGCGGCGGAAGACCCGTCCAGCGCGTTGACACTATTACGCCGGGCAGCCGCCGAAACCGCTGAGCCGGCGGCCACCGGGTTGCAGCTTGAAGCCGCCCTGCTCGCCCTGATGGTGGACGACAGCAATCCCGCAACCGAATGGCTGGGGAGTCGCTATGCCGACGCGGGGGAAGCCAATGCGCTGATTTCCGCCATGGTGCGGGTCCGACTTGGCGAACTCGACGGCCCGGACGCGATCCGCGCCCTGACCCCGACCCGCAATCCGGATCAGTTGCCGCAGCGACTGATCCCCTTCCAGCTGGACACGCTGGCCACGCTGGAGGCCGGCGAGGGCCACTGGCAACGAGCTGTCGATCACCGACTGGCCATGGCCGAGCACGCGCCCCCGGGATGGGTCCAGCGACTGAATGAAGCGAGGCTCTGGGAGGCGCTGATGGACGCCCCCCTGAGTGATTTGAGAGAGGCCGGCCGTCACGCAAGGACAGAACCGCTGAAGGGCTGGCTGGATCTGGCAATCACCATCCGGGAGCAGGCACTGGAGCCGAACGGTGCGGCTCTGGCCCTGGAGTCATGGCGGATCGATCAACCGTCTCATCCGGCAAGCCCCCTATTGGAGACGCGGGTTGTCGCCATGCATCGCGCTGACCTGTCTCCACCCGCAAGGATCGGCGTGCTGCTGCCGCTCAGCGGCGAGCTGGGCAGCGCGGGCCGGGCAATTCAACGGGGGATTCTGGCCGCCTATCATGCCGACAGCGACGCCCGGCGGCGCCCTGAATTATTCTTTGTAGACACCGGTGACGAGGGAATGCCCGCCCCGGCTGCCTATCGGGAAGCCGTCGCCCGAGGCGCACTGCAGGTCATCGGCCCATTAACAAAAAGCGCCCTGCGGGACCTGATTGCCGGGGGCAACCTGGATGTTCCCGTGCTGGCGCTGAACCGGGTGGATGACGTCGAGGTGCCGCCGGCGGTTCATCAATTCGGGCTTGCCCCTGAGGATGACGCTCGGGCGGCGGCCACTCTGGCACTGGCATTGGGGTATGAGCGCATGGCCATTCTTTCCAGCGCCGATGACTGGGGCACACGAGTCGCGGCAGCGTTCAAGGCCAGGCTGGAGGAAAACGGCGGCCAGGTAGTGGGCCATAGCCGATATGCAGACGATCAGGAGGATATGAGCGCCCCGGTTCGCGAGCTCTTCCACCTCGACCTCAGCACGGAGCGCCAGAGTCGACTGCAATCGGTCACCGGCTTGCGGGTCCATTTTGAGGATCGCCGTCGTGAAGACATGGACGCCGTTTTCCTGGGCGCATTCGAGACCAATGCGCGCCTGGTTACTCCTCAGGTCCGATTTCAGCGCGGCCTCAACCTGCCAGTGCTGGCAACCAGCCAGGCCTATCCCCGCAATGCTTCGCGTCAGGCGAACGAGGACCTGGAGGGTGCCATGATCATGCGCATGCCATGGTTGCTCGAAGGGCCCATGCCGACTCGTGTCGAGTCGGCGCGAGATCAGCTGGAGAGTGCCGCAGAAGCCGGCAGCAGTGATCTGGTGGCGCTGGGCGTTGATGCCTTTCAGCTTCTGGGGCCGCTGCGCATTATGCAGCGAGAGCCATCGCTCCGAGCTCAGGGATCCACCGGGGCAATACAGCTCGGCGCGGACAACGAAGTCCGACGTTCTCTTCTGCCGACGCGGGTCACTCGGTCAGGGCTTCGCCCCCTGAACCTGCCGGGGTCCGACGGAGCGCCCTCCTACCTGCCATGACCGGACGGCGATCCGGAGACATTGGACGGGCGGCCGAGGATCGGGCACTGGCACATTTGCAGGCGGCGGGCCTGACACTTCGAGAGCGCAACTTCCGGCTGCGGCGCGGAGAAATCGACCTGGTGATGCAGGATGGCGATGAAATCGCCTTCGTCGAAGTTCGCGCCAGACAACCCGGTCAGTTCGGGGATGGCGTCGAGAGCATCACCCGCGGNAAACGCAGCCGATTGGTTGCCGCGGCCGCCGGCTGGCTCCAGCGCCAGCACGGCGAACCAGCCACCCGATTCGACGTGGTGGCNGTGTCACCGGACGGCGCCATCGAGTGGATCGTGGATGCATTCCGGGCAGACGATTAATGGATNANAGGCGCGATCGCGCCCATTATTTGACGACTCGCAGCCCGGGCTTCGGCGGTGGGGCAGTGTCGTCGTCATCGGGCGATGGACCGTCACCATCTTCGGGGGTAAAGATCATTCCCCGACCATTCTCACGTGCATAAATCGCCCGCACGGCCTCGATGGGAATGTAGACCTGCATGGGTTGCCCACCGAACCGGGCCTCGAATGAAACCCCGTTGTTATCCATGGCAAGCCCACGGGTAGCGGTGGGCGAGATATTGAGGACCAGTTGTTCCCCGTCGGCGAACTGCGTGGGTGCGGCGACGCCCTCCGCCTCGGCGTTCACCAGAATGTGCGGCGTCTTCTGGTTATCAACAATCCACTCATGAAGCCCGCGTAACAGGTAAGGCCGGCTGGGGGTCATTTGCCGCGCTTCATGCCCTGCTCGGCAGCCGTGAGGCTGGCATGAAATGGCTCGCGCTCGAACAACCGCTCGGCATAAGACCTGACCGGAGCCGCCGCCTCCGGCAGTTCAACCCCATAATGGCTTAGCCGCCAGAGCAGTGGCGCCAGCGTACAGTCCATCATGGTGATCTCTTCACTAAGGAAGTAGGGCAGCCCCGAGTCGAAAACATCAGCGCTGGCCGCCAGACCCTCGGCCAGCTCCCGGCGGACCGCCGGCTTTCCCCGAGTCTCCGGCCGCTCGAGATGAGACAACAACCGATACCAGTCCCGCTCCACCCGTGAGATCACGAGCTTGGCCTTGGCCCGGGAAACCGGGTCCACCGGCATCAGAGGAGGGTGAGGAAATCGCTCGTCCAGGTACTCGCAGATCACCCGCGGGTCGTACAGTGCCAGATCGCGGTCCACCAGCGTGGGGGTCTCGGCGTAGGGATTGAGATCGGCGAGATCCTCCGGCTGTGGTCCATCCGGGAGGACTTCCACGATCTCGACGTCGATCCCCTTTTCAGCGAGGACCAGGCGGACCCGGTGACTGTCAGCACTGTCCGGATCGGTGTACAGACCAATGCTGGTGCGCTGACTGAGTACCACAACCCCCTCTTCGATCTGTCTCGCCCGCTGGTTCAGTGGATGTCCCTCCAGTACTCGCGCTTCATGAGATAGGCGAGGAACGTAAAGATCACCAGAAAGCCGATGACCCAAACCCCCATTTGATGGCGCTTGGCACGCACCGGCTCACCCAGGAATGTCATGAAGTTGGTGATGTCACGAGTGGCCTGAAGGTACTCGGCCTCGGTCATGGTCCCCGCTGCACTGGCCGGCACTTCAATGTCGACGGTCATCAGTTCGCCCCCCTGTTCCTCACGAATAGGCTCGGGAACGCCCTGCAGGTGCCAGAGCACGTGGGGCATGGAGGAGTTCTCAAGCAGAGTGTTGTTCCAGCCAATGGAGGCATCCGGGTCCCGGTAGAAGCTGTTCAGGTAGGTGAAAATCCAGTCCGGGCCCTTAGAACGGGCGGTCAGCGACAGATCCGGGGCCGGCGCACCAAACCAGTTCATGGAGTCATTGGTGCCCATGGCCGACATCATCATGTCACCCACTTCATAACTGCCAAAGATCAGGTTTTCCTCGATCAGCTCCATGGACACGCCGAGCCCCTCGGGCAGCGCGTTCCAGCGCACAAACTCGGCGGAGTGACAGCCCATGCAGTTATTGGCGAAAAGGTTGGCTCCCCGCTGCAGGGACGCCGTGTCGGAGACGTCGACATTGGCGTCCATGAAATCGCCCGATGGCCCCGCTGCGTGGACGCCTGCAGTGGTCAGGCCCAGCAGAACACAGCAGATGAGTTTCTTCATCACTCGGTCACCCTCTCCGGAACCGGCTTGGTTCGCTCAAATCCGAATGCCGTGTAGACAAACAGGAACGCAAAGAATCCGAAATACACCGCCGTCCAGATCTGCGACCAGCGGGTCACCGTCAGCCCGAAGTAGAGATCAGAGGCCTCCTGAATACCCAGATAGCTCAGGATGATGAAGGCCACGGCGAAGAGGCCGAGGCCGATCTTGTGGCCGAGCCCGCGGTAACGGATGGAGCGCACTTTGCCGCGATCTATCCATGGCAGGAAGAACAGAACGACGATGGCGAGCCCCATCAACAGCACCCCGCCGAACTTGTGCGGCACGGCGCTGAGAATCGCGTAGAACGCCGTGAAATACCACACCGGTGCGATGTGTTCAGGCGTCTGCAGCGGATTGGCCGGTTCGAAGTTCGGCGCTTCCAGGAACAGGCCACCCATCTCCGGAGCGAAGAACACCACCGCCGCGAAGAAAATCAGGAATACACCCAGCCCGAACGTATCCTTCACCGTGTAATACGGATGGAAGGGGATGCCGTCCTTCGGCTTGCCCTCGCTGTTCTTGTGGTCCTTGATGTTGACGCCGTCCGGGTTATTGGACCCCACCTCGTGCAGGGCCAGGATGTGGAAAACCACCAGACCGACCAGCGCCAGCGGCAACGCGACCACATGCAGCGCGAAGAATCGGTTCAGCGTCACCCCGGAGATGTTGTAATCACCCCGAATCCAGAGCGCCAGCTGATCCCCGAACCCCGGAATGGCGCCGAATAGCGAAATGATCACCTGAGCGCCCCAGTAGGACATCTGGCCCCAGGGCAGCATGTAGCCCATGAAGGCTTCAGCCATGAGCACCACGTAGATGATCATGCCGAAAATCCAGATCAACTCTCTCGGCTTCTGGTAGGACCCGTACAGCAGGGCACGGAACATGTGCAGATAGACCACCACGAAAAACGCCGAGGCGCCGGTGGAATGCATGTAGCGGATCAGCCAACCCCACTCCACATCGCGCATGATGTATTCCACCGAGGCGAAGGCGCCTTCGGCGGTGGGGACGTAATTCATGGTAAGCCAGATGCCCGTCAGCAGCTGATTGACCAGCACAAACAGAGCCAGGGAACCGAAGTAGTACCAGAAGTTGAAGTTCTTGGGGGCGTAATACTCACCGATGTGCTCATTCCACATCTTGGTGAGCGGGAAACGGGCATCAACCCAGCCAAGCATCCCGCCCTGAGCCTTGGTGCTCGTTGCTTCACTCATCAGACCGTCTCCTCGTCTTCTCCGACCACCAGCATGCCGTCGGCGGCGATGCGGTGCGGTGGAACCGGCAAATTCGTCGGTGCGGGCATGCCACGGTAGACCCGCCCGGCCATATCGAATCGGGATCCGTGGCAGGGGCAAAAGAAACCGCCCTCCCAGTCCGAATCCAGGGAACCCGGACGGGGCATGAACGACGGGATGCAACCCAGGTGGGTGCAGATGGGAACCACCACCAGCAGGGAAGGATCGATGGAGCGGTGGACATTCTGCGCGTAGGCTGGCTGCTGGTCGGCAACCGCCGACTCGGGATCGCTGACCCGGTCATTCAGTGAGGGCAACGCCTCGATCGCCGCTTCGGAGCGCCGAATAACCCAAACGGGTTGGCCCCGCCAGGTGATATTGATTCGCTGACCGGCCTCCAGGGTGCTGGTATCCACCTCAACCGGCGCACCGGCCGCTCGCGTGGTTGCACTGGGTTTCCAGTAAGCGAGAAACGGGACCGCGGTGTAGGCCACACCGACACCACCCACCACGGAGACCGCGCCGGTCAGAAAGCGGCGGCGGCTCCTGCTGGCACCTTCCTCAGACATTGATTTTCCCCTGTATGGGAGACGCGTAATCTTGGCCCGACAGCAAGGCAGAAAACTGCGGGTTTTAGAGCGCCCGTCTTAACTGCTTTTCAATGGCCGCAAGAATCGCCCATGAAACCATTCCAGTCAAGGTTGAACCGCCTCCACGAAGGGCCCTCAACGACGGGAATCCGTCTCTCAGGCCGGATTGGGATCGTCGATGAATCGATGCTCCAGACCGAAAGCTTCGGCCAAATGTTCGCCCAGTGCCTGAACCCCTCCTCTTTCGGTGGCATGGTGCCCTGCGGCCAGGTAATGCATACCGGCCTCACGCGCCAGATGCGTTGTCGGCTCGGAAATCTCGCCACTCAGGTAGAGATCGACGCCGAGGTCGGCGGCCGCCGAAATGAAACCCTGGCCTCCACCGCTGCACCAGGCGACACGCTGCACGCGCTCCGGACCCTCTCCCACCATCAATGGCGGGCGGTCCAGGGCGAGGGCTACCCGCCTGACGAATCCGTCGACCGGCAGCGGCTCCGCCAATTGGCCATGCCAGAGAAGACCTTCGACCCCACCGGCATCCACCTGGCCGGTCACGGAGATATCCAGGAGCCGCGCCAGACAGGCATTGTTGCCCCACTCGGCATGCACATCCAGTGGCAGGTGATAGGCCAGCAGACTGATGTCGTTGCGGAGCAAACACCGGATACGTTCGGCTTTGGCGCCGGTGAGGCACGGACTTTCGCCTTTCCAGAAGTACCCGTGATGAACCAGCACGGCGTCAGCCCCCGCGTCGATGGCGGCGTCCAGGAACCGCTTTGAGGCGGTGACGCCGGTCACCAGGCGTTGGATGTTCGCCCGGCCTTCCACCTGCAACCCATTCGGGCAGTAGTCGGCGATTTTCGCCACTGAAAGCCGCTCATGCAGGTAATCCGTCAGCGCGGAACGGTGTACCATTGCCCCTCCAGAACAAAAACAACCCAATTAGAGTGTAGATGATGAAGATGCATCGCTTCATGCGCTTCGTTGGAAGTTATGTGCTGGTCGGGCTATTGGCAGCCGCGGGGATCATCTGGCTGGCGCCGGATTTGCTGCAGACGGAACCCGCCGTGATAGAAGTGACCGAACCGCCCCCTGCCGGTGAGGGCGACCTGGCAGCCGCCGAGATCGGCAGCGCCAGTGGTTACCGGGTCTCCTATGCCGACGCAGTGGAGGCGGCCATGCCGGCGGTGGTGAACATTTACACCAGCACCCGGGCGGCGGATCCGCGCAACGTGCTGCTGGACACGCCCCTGTTTCGGGAACTTTTCGACGACCCGCTGGCTGACGACAGCGAGGCATTGCAGACCTCCCTGGGATCCGGCGTCATCGCCTCTGATGCCGGTCATGTGCTCACCAGTCACCATGTGGTGGAGGGCGCCCGGCAGATTCAGGTGATGCTCAGCGACAACCGCACCACAAGTGCGGAAATCGTCGGGACCGACCCCGAGTCTGACCTCGCGGTACTCAAGCTGGATCTGCCGAATCTGGCCCACGTTTCACTGGCTAGCTCGGACCGCAATCGGGTCGGTGACGTGGTGCTCGCCATTGGCAATCCCTTCGGCGTGGGGCAGACCGTGACCAAGGGCATCATCAGCGCCCTCGGCCGGAGTGAGTTGGGCCTCGCGACCTTCGAGAATTTCATTCAGACCGATGCTGCCATCAATCCGGGGAGTTCCGGTGGTGCGCTGGTGGATGCCACCGGTGCGGTCATCGGCATCAATACCGCCGTCTTCAGCCGGGATGGCAACTCCACGGGCATCGGGTTCGCGGTGCCGGCGCCACTGGCCAACGCAGTCCTGCAGGACATCATCAAGCACGGGCGCGTCATCCGAGGCTGGATCGGGGTTCAGGTGCAGGAACCCTCGGGCGAAACCTCGGCCGTAGAGATTATCGGGGTGCTTCGGAGTGGACCTGCGGATCGGGCGGGTCTGCAGGCAGGCGACGTGATCGTCGCACTTGAGAATCGGCCTCTGGTGGGCGTCAGCGGGTTGCTGGACCGTATCAGCTCCATGGAACCCGGAAGCAGCGTCACACTCGTTGGTGAGCGGGATGGCGAACCCCGCGAGTGGACTGTCGAGGTCACCGAACGCCCCAGTGACCTGGCGCGCCAGCGGCCGGAGAGCCCGCCGCTACGCTGACGGGTCCCGGCGCATTCGATAAGCCGCCGAGCGAGCATGGGCGGTCAGCCCCTCGGCCTCTGCCAGGCGGACGGCGATTTCGCCCAGGCTGCCCGCTGCCTGCTCGGAGCAGTACACGATGCTGGTGGACTTGCAGAAATCATAGACACCCAGAGGCGACGCGAACCGGGCGGTGCGAGAGGTGGGCAGCACATGGCTGGGGCCGGCGCAGTAGTCGCCGAGCGCTTCGGGAGTGTGGCGCCCCAGGAACATGGCGCCGGCATGATCAATGGCCGCCGCCAGGCGCTCCGGCTCCACCACGGAGAGCTCCAGGTGCTCAGGCGCGATGCGGTTGGCCACCGCGGCGGCCTCGTTGAGATCGCGGACGCAGATTAGTGCGCCACGCCGCCGCAGGGACTCCCGAATGATCTCCGAGCGCTCCATCTCTGGCAGCAGGCGCTCCATGGCTGCCTGGACCTCGTCGAGATAACGAGCCTCAGGGCAAATGAGAAGCGCCCGAGCGTCCTCATCGTGCTCGGCCTGAGAAAAAAGATCCATGGCGATCCAGTCCGCATCGGTCTGGCCGTCGCAAATGATCAGGATTTCGGAGGGCCCCGCTACCATGTCAATGCCCACGTGGCCAAACACACGACGCTTTGCCTCAGCGACGTAGGCGTTGCCGGGGCCCACGATCTTGTCCACGGCCGGAATGGTGGGGGTGCCGAACGCCAGGGCCGCCACGGCCTGCGCTCCACCCACCAGAAACAGCCGATCAACGCCGGCCACTGCGGCAGCCGCCAGTACCATGGGCGCAATCTCGCCGCCGGGCGCCGGGGCCACCATGATGACTTCGCCCACCCCGGCGACCCGAGCCGGTAAAACATTCATCAGCACCGATGAGGGATAGGCCGCCTTGCCACCGGGCACATAAACGCCCACCCGCTCCAGCGGGCGGATCCGCTGCCCCAGTCGGGTGCCGTCGGCGTCATCGTTTTCCCAGCTCTGCGGGCGCTGATGCTCATGGTAGGCCCGTATCCGCTCGGCCGCGGCCCTCAGCGCCTCGCGGTCCTCGGCCGGGAGTGCATCGAGGGCGGCCCGGCAGCGCTCCGGCGCCACTTCGAGCTGGTCTGCCGACGACACCGGGTGCGCGTCAAGTTGCCGCGTATACTCGACCAGCGCCGAATCACCATCGCGCCGCACCGATTCCAGAATCTCGGCCACCGTGGACTCGACGCCGTGGGTGGCCCCGTCATCCCAGTCGGTGAGGGCCCCCAGGCGCTCTTCGAAATCGGGCTGTGTGGTACTCAGTCGCTCAATTTCCAGCATGCTTCACCTGTTATCCGGGCCCACTGACCGTGGCCTCGATCTGTTTGAGCAGTGGCTTGATCTCGCGGTGCCTCAGCTTCATGGATGCTTTGTTCACCACCAGCCGGGAACTGATGTCGGCGATGTGTTCAAGCGGCTCCAAACCGTTGGCGCGCAGCGTGTTCCCGGTATCCACCAAATCCACAATAACATCGGCAAGCCCCACCAGAGGAGCCAGCTCCATGGAGCCATAAAGCTTGATCAGGTCCACCTGTCGCCCCTGAGCGGCAAAATGCCGGCGGGTGATATTGACGAACTTGGTGGCGACGCGGATCCGGCGTCCGCCAAGCTCGACACCCGGACAGCCCGCCACCATCAGCCGGCATCGGGCAATGCCGAGATCGATGGGTTCGTAGAGGCCCTGCCCGCCCTGCTCGAGCAGCACGTCCTTGCCCGCGACACCCAGGTCAGCTCCGCCGTGCGCAACATAGGTCGGCACATCGGTGGCGCGCACAATGATCAGCCGGATGGAGGGATGACTGGTGGGCAGGACCAGATTCCGGGTCGCCGATGGATCCTCCAGGGGCTCGATCCCCAGCGGTTTCAGCAACGGCAGGGTCTGCTCGAGAATGCGGCCCTTGGACAGAGCAATGGTGAGGGCGTCAGGCATTGGCTCTTCGAAGCTCCCCGGGAATCCGGCGGATGTCCGCGCCGAGCTGCGCGAGCTTCTCCTCAATACACTCGTAGCCCCGGTCAATGTGGTAAATCCGGTCTACCTCGGTTTCGCCGTGACTGACCAGGCCGGCCAGTACCAGACTGGCCGAAGCTCGCAGGTCAGTGGCCATGACCGGCGCACCCGTGAGCCGGCTGACGCCGTTACTGATCGCGGTGTGGCCTTCCAGCCGGACATCCGCCCCCATGCGCTGAATCTCGAGGATATGCATGAACCGATTTTCGAATACGGTTTCGGTCACCATGCCGACCCCTTCGGCAACGGCATTCAGCGCGCAGATCTGTGCCTGCATGTCCGTGGGGAACGCCGGGTAGGGGGCCGTGCGGACATTCACTGCCAGCGGCCGGCGCCCCTCCATGTCCAGCGCAATCCAGTCATCCCCCGCCTCGATGACAGCGCCTGCTTCACGCAACTTGCCCACGACGGCGTCCAGTAGATGGGGCGCCGTATTCTTCAGCCGGACCGAACCACCGGTCATGGCCGCAGCCACCAGAAATGTCCCGGTTTCGATGCGATCCGGCAACACCTCATATTCCGTGCCCTGCAGCCGCTCCACCCCGTGAATGGTGATGGTGTCGGTGCCTGCACCGCGCACGTCAGCGCCCATGGCGTTGAGGAAATTTGCCAGATCCACCACTTCCGGCTCTCGAGCCGCGTTCTCAATAACCGTGACGCCCTCTGCCAGGGCAGCCGCCATCATCAGATTTTCGGTCCCGGTGACGGTCACCAGATCCAGCACCAGCCTCGCCCCGCGCAGGCGATCGCAGCGGGCGCGGATGTAACCGGCCTCGACGCGGATATCGGCACCGAGCGCTCTCAACCCGTCCACATGAAGATTGACCGGTCGGGTGCCGATGGCACAGCCCCCGGGCAGCGAGACATCGGCCTCGCCATACCGCGCCAGCAATGGCCCGAGCACAAGGATTGAGGCGCGCATGGTTTTCACCAGCTCGTAGGGAGCGTGATGATTGCTGATGGCGCTGGGATCAATTTCCACCCGCATGCGCTCGTCGACGGTCAGGCGCACCCCCATGCGGCCGAGCAGCTCCATGGTGGTCGTGATGTCATGCAGGTTGGGAATATTGCCGATAACCGAGGGACCATCCGCCAGCAGGGTTGCGGCCAGGATGGGCAGTGCGGCGTTCTTGGCGCCGGATATGCGAATCTCGCCGTTGAGGCTCTGCCCCCCGCGTATGAGTAGTCGCTCCACGGGTTCAGTCCTGCTCGGCAGCGGCCTGAGCCGGTGTCAGCGTTCGCATCGAAATGGCGTGCAGAACATCGGAATCGATGTGCGAGCGAAGGATGTCGTAGACCATCCGGTGGCGCCGCAGCAGAGGCAGATCCTCGAAGTCCGGGGAGACAATCCGTGCCTGAAAATGCCGACCGTCACCAATCACTTCGATTTCGGCATCACTCAGCCCGGCCTGCAGCAGGGCTCGAATCGCCTCAGGTTCCATCATTGTTCTGTCATCCCCGTTTGATCACCGTCGCTCAGTATCAGTTTATCAACCCCGCTGATTTGTGCGAGGCGTACCAGCGGATCCGGGGGATGGCGCAGCACAAGTGCCCCTCCCACCGACGTCAGGCGCCGCTGCCACTCCAGAATCAGGGCGAGACCCGCGCTGTCGATCCGCTCTATACCGCCGAGATCAACCTCATAGCGGCGAGCCGTCACCGGCAGCGAATCCAGCAATGCCGGCACCTCCGGGGCGCGCAGGTCTCCCCGCAGAGTCAGCGCACCGGGATGGCGTTCCTCGAGGACCATCCCGCTCATTCGTCCCTGCTCGCGTTGTCGGAGCCGCTTTGCTGGTACAGAAACTGGCCGACGATGTCCTCGAGCACAATGGCCGAGCGAGTCAGCATGAACTCGTCACCATCGCGCAAGGCGTCTGGCATGCCTCCCGGATCCAGCGATATGTACTGCTCACCCAGCAGCCCGGCGGTGCGGATGCTGGCGGCCGTGTCGCTGGGGAGGTCATCAAAGCGGCGATCGATGGTGACCTCTACCCGGGCTTCGAGTCGCTGGGGATCGAGGTCGATATCGCTAACCCGGCCGATCTGCACCCCGCCCATCCTCACTGGGGCGCGTTCGCGCAGGCCACCCACATCCTGGAAGTGGGCGATAACCGTGTATCCGTCCATCCGCTGGAAAGCGGTGATATTACTGACCTGCATTGCCAGCACCAGCAGTGCCGCCAGACCGGCCGCCACGAAGGCTCCGACCGCGATTTCCGTGCCGCGCGCATTGTTCACCAGCGGTTTCCTCCGTCAATCAAACATCAGTGCCGTCAGCACGAAATCCAGCCCCAGAACCACCAGCGACGTGATGACTACGGTGCGGGTGGTGGCTCGGCTCACCCCCTGGGAGGTGGGCCGGCAATCGTAGCCATTGAAGACTGCGATCCACCCTGCCACCAGGCCGAAGGCGACGCTTTTGACCATGCCATTCATCACGTCATCACTAAAGCTGACGCTGGCCTGCATCTGAGACCAGTAAGACCCGCCATCAATGCCCAGCATGGCGGTGGCCACCGCATAGGCGCCAAGAATCCCGAGAAGCGTGAAAACCGCGCTCAGCAACGGCACCGACAACAACGCCGCCAGCAGCCGGGGAGCGATGATCCGCCGCTCGGGATCCACCGCCATCATTTCCATGCCCGCCAGCTGCTCCGTCGCCTTCATCAACCCGATTTCGGCGGTCAGGGCCGATCCGGCCCGGCCGGCGAACAGCAGAGCGGTGACCACGGGCCCCAGCTCCCGGGTTAGCGTCAGCGCCACCAGAACACCCAGGGATTGCTCGGCGCCAAAATCCACCAGGGTGTAATAGCCCTGCAGCGCCAGGACCATACCGACGAAGACGCCGGACACCATGATAATGACCAGAGTCAGCACCCCCACGGAGTAGAGTTGCTGAACCAGCAGACGGGGCCGTTTGACCAGCTCTCCCATACCGCCGACCACGCGCACCAGAAATAGTGTCGAGCGACCCAGCGTCGCCATCAGTTTCAGCGCCGTCGCGCCGATGGCCTGCAGAGAAGCCGTCATGGCCCGGGCCCCCGGCGGAGATCATCCTCGATATCGATGGCCGGATAATGAAAGGGCACGGGCCCGTCCGGCAAAGCATCCAGAAACTGACGCACCCAGGCCGAGTCGCTGGCCCGCAACTCCGCCGGTGTGCCCGAGGCGATAATACGACCCTCGGACAGGACATAGGCCCGATCCGCGATGGAGAGCGCTTCATCCACATCGTGGGAGACCACGATGCTGGTGAGTCCAAGCACGTCATTCAGTTGCCGAATCAATGTCATCAGGGCGCCCATGGAAATGGGGTCCTGACCGGCGAACGGTTCGTCATAAAGAATCAGGTCCGGATCCAGCGCCAGCGCCCTCGCCAGCGATATCCGGCGCGCCATGCCGCCGGACAACTCGGCTGGATAGAGACCGGCGGCGCCGCGAAGGCCGACGGCTTCAAGTTTCATCAGGACCACATGATGAATCACGGTATCCGGCAGCTCGGTATGCTCCCGTAGCGGAAAGGCCACGTTGTCGTAGCAGGTCAGGTCAGTGAACAAGGCGCCGCTCTGAAACAGCACGCCCATCCGGCGGCGGAGCCGATAGAGGTCCCGGCGGGACAGGGCGTCGACGCGCTGGCCGGCCACATTCACCTCCCCCGCGGCGGCGCGTAGCTGGCCGCCGATCAGGCGCAGTAGGGTGGTCTTCCCCGTCCCGCTGGGACCCATCACCGCGATCACCTCACCGCGGCGAACGGTGACATCAACGCCATCGAACAGCTTCCGGTCACCCCGGGAGAATACAAGCCCGCGAATATCGACCAGGACATCATCGCTGGATTTCGGGTGGCTAATCGACATGGTTCGGGGCACGCCATCGGAAGAGCGGGAAGATGGCGGCGAGTATCAGTGAAGGAATACGAGGGGTCAAATGAGGTATCGTGCGCCTTTCAGCTCGCCCGCCGGGACCGCGCGCATGGATACGTTGCTGCTCCTGCTGTTTCTGATCGCCGGCTTCGGCATCCTCGCCTGGAGCGCGGACATTTTCGTTGCGGGTGCCTCCTCAATGGCGCTCAGACTGGGCACCTCCAGAATGCTCATCGGTCTGCTGGTGATCGGCATCGGCACCTCACTGCCAGAGATGCTGGTTTCCGCCGCGGCAGCCGTGGACGGCATGCCCGATCTGGTCGTCGGCAACGCCCTGGGTTCGAACATCGCCAATATCGGCCTGATCGTGGGCGTCACGGCGCTCATCGCCCCCATTAACCTGGGCGAGCGCGTGCCCCATCGCGACTTCACCCTGTTGCTACTGGTGGTGGCAGCCACCGCCGTGCTGCTGGCAGATCTCCGCCTCACCCGGCTGGACGGCATCATGCTTCTGCTGGCGATGGCCGCGGTGCTGGTCTGGATGGCCTGGCAAGCCCGACGCAGCGACGACGCGGAGCTCGCCCGGACCGTCAGGGACGTGTCCCCCGAGGTCATGACCCCACGCAGAATCCTCCTGTCGCTATTGCTGGGCATGATCCTCCTGCTGGCCAGCTCCCGGTTGCTGGTCTGGAGCGCCAGCGAGCTGGCCAGGGCGATCGGGGTGAGCGAACTGGTGATCGGCCTCAGCATTGTGGCGCTGGGCACCAGCCTGCCAGAGCTGGCCGCTGCCGCGGCCTCGGCCCGCCGCGGCGAGCACGGCCTCATTGCGGGCAACATCATCGGCTCGTCGGTGTTTAACCTGTTGGCCGTGCTCGGTATCGCTGCCGTCATCGCGCCGTTTGCGCTGGAAGGCTCCAGCCTGATCCGCGATTACGGCATGATGACGCTGTTCATTCTGGCCTTCGTCGCCATCGGCCTGGGCATTGGCCGTCGCGGGCTGTACGGGCGTTCAGCAGGCTTCATACTGCTGAGCGGTTATATTCTTTACCAGACGAGTCTCTACCTGACCGGACCATAGGACGCGGATTGACCGACAGAGCCCAATGACCATGCCAGACAAATTCTGCGAGCTCGGCCGGGCTGTCCTCGAGACGGAAGCCACGGCCATCAGCAACCTGATCCCTCGCCTGGGGGAGTCATTCAGCGATGCCTGCCGCCTGATCCTGGACTGCCAGGGGCGGGTGGTGGTGACGGGAATGGGGAAATCCGGACATGTGGCCGGAAAACTGGCCGCCACCCTGGCCAGCACTGGCACCCCGGCCTTCTTCGTTCACCCGGGAGAAGCAAGTCATGGTGATCTTGGAATGATCACGCCCGGCGACGTGGTGGTGGCCCTCTCCAACTCCGGCGAGACCGACGAGATCAATCAGTTGATTCCACTGATCAAGCGCCGCGGCATCGGCCTTGTGGCAATCACTGGCCAGACGCGCTCGACGCTGGCCACCGCCGCCAGCGTCCATCTGGATGTGGCGGTTGAGCGGGAAGCCTGTCCGCTGGGCCTCGCGCCTACCGCCAGCACCACTGCCAGTCTCGCCATGGGTGATGCGCTGGCGATCGCCCTGCTCGAAGCCCGTGGCTTCACCGCCGACGATTTTGCACTGTCCCACCCGGGCGGCCGGCTGGGCCGACGACTCCTGCTGCACGTGGCCGATTTAATGCACACCGGCGAGGCTGTGCCGCGAGTCGGGGCGCAGACCTCCCTGAAAGAGGCTCTGCTTGAAATCACCCGCCGGGGCCTCGGCATGACTGCGGTCATCGACGACAACGAACAGGTGGTGGGAATCTTTACCGATGGTGACCTGCGGCGGGCGCTGGATGCGGCGGTGGACCTGCAGACGGTGAGGGTCACCGAGGTCATGACCCCGGATCCACGGTTGATCGGCGAAACGGAGCTGGCCGCGGAGGCCGCGGCCCTCATGGAGCGGCACAGCATCAATGCCCTGCTGGTCACCGACGGTGAAGGCCGCCTCTGCGGGGCACTGAACATGCACGACCTGCTGCGGGCCGGCGTGCTGTGAGAATCCCCGGCAACTGGCTTGGCGGGCTGGTCCTGGTGGCGTTGGCCCTCGGGTTGATCCTGTTCCGGGACATGCATCAGGACGATCAGCCACCGGCCGCTGAGGCCCCCATGGGGCCCGAGATCACCAGCCACGCCCGGGGCATCACCATGACCAGCACCAACGAATCCGGCGAGGTGGCCTGGCGGATGTCCGCCGCCGAGGCCTGGTATTACGACGAACCGGATCTATGGGTGCTGGACCAGCCCCGCTGGCAGCTTTACGACGAACCGGACCCCCCCTGGGTCGGACGGGCCAGACGGGGCCGCGCCTGGGACGACACCAACCGGGCGGATCTGATTGACGATGTGGTGATGTGGCGGCGGACCGCCGAGGGACTGACCCGACTCGAGACGCCGTTCATGCATCTCCGACTGCCGGAACACTATGCCGAAACCGATGAGCCCGTTACGCTCATCGGGCCTGATTATCAGGTGGATTCGATCGGGGCGAATGCCTGGCTCCGTGAAGATCGGATCGAACTGCTTGAGGATGCCCGGGGGCGATATGCGCTGGATGATAGCTAAGAACCTCATGACCGCGGTCCTGCTGATCAGCCTGGCCCCTGTCGCGATTGCCACCGAAAACGACGTCGTCAACCTGACGGCGGATCGGGCCGAGGTAAGGGACCTGGAGGGCATCAGCATCTATCGCGGCAATGTGGTGCTCACCCGGGGAGACATGCGAATCACCGGCGACCTGATGCACGTGTACTCGGATGAGCAACGCCGGCTGGATCGGGTGGAGGTGGATGGCACGCCCGCAACCTGGCGGCAGCGGATCCCCGACGCGTTGCCTC
>SL_8KL_010_SEDDRAFT_10001754_pt1 | contig 18706 bp, 11 predicted proteins | sample SodLakKL_010_SED_4_FD_11160 | JGI IMG/M metagenome (IMG submission 11160)
AATACAAACTGGGAAATAATACAAACCAGGAAAAGATATAAAAATTATAAAAAACATAATAATCAGGATTAAATACAATCATTAAGAAGAGATTAAATTTTTAGAATGATGTATTATCATAAGTAAGATACAATCATTAGAAAATAAGTATTTGCCAGGAATTTAAGATATAGTTGTTAGAAATAAGATAAAATTATTAAGAAATGATATAATCATAAGAAGTTGATATTATCATAAGAAGTGATATTATCAATCTTTAAGTAGTAATATAATCATAAAAGATATCACGATAAAAAATATAATGATTAAAAAGATGTAGTTATTAGGAATAAGATAAAATAGTCAGAAGTAAGATGTAATTGATGGGAATAAGATAAAATAGTCAGGAGCAAGACATAATAGCCAGGAGTAATATGTAATTGATGGGAATAAGATAAAATAGTCAGGAGCAAGATATAATAGCCAGGAGTAATATGTAATTGATAGAAATAAGTTTTAATTGCCAGGAAATTTAAGTTAAAATCATTAAAAGGAAGTGAGTTCAAGCAGGTGAATAGATATGGCCGACCGAAGACATATTGGAATTAAAGAACGGACCAAACTGTTCTTTATTCTGCTGCTGGCGGTTCTGGTGATTGTGGCTGGAAGGCTGATCTGGATTCAGGTAATTCAGCGGGATTTTTTCCGGAGTATGGCTTTAGATCAGCGCCTGAGCAGCCTGCAGCTGGAGTCTAACCGGGGAACCATTTATGATCGCACCGGGACTGAGCTGGCTTTAAATAACCAAAAACATACCGTGGTAGCTATGCCGCGTCAGATTACCAACCCCGCCCAAAAAAGTGATCTTCTGGCGGGGGTTTTGTCTATTGATAGAAATCTAATCAAGAGCAGGCTGACCCGGGATGCGGTGGTTGTTTATCTGGCCCGCAAGGTTGATGATGAGATTTATGAAGAATTGCGGGAACTGGATCTTAACGGCATCTCCTTTGTGCCAGAAACAGAAAGATATTATCCCCGGGGTTCGCTGGCCAGCCAGGTGCTGGGTTTTGCCGGCATGGATAATTATGGCCTGGAAGGTCTGGAGCTTTCCTTAAACAATGAACTGGAGGGGCTGCCGGGACTGATACAGGAGGAAAAGGATGCTGCCGGGAGATCAATTCCTGATGGAGTCAGGGACTACATAGCTCCAGAGGAAGGGCATGATATTTATCTAACCCTGGATGAAACGATTCAGTACTATGCTGAGAGGGAACTTAAGCAGGCCATGGAGGATCACAGCATTACCGGGGGCTCTCTTATCGTGATGGAGGCCGATTCCGGAAGGATTCTGGCTCTGGCCAATCAGCCGGATTTTGATCCCAATATCTTCAGCAGTTATGACAGCTCTGACTGGAGAAATAAAGCGGTTCAGGACAGTTTTGAACCGGGCTCTATCTTTAAAATCTTTACGGCTGCCCTGGCACTGGAATATGGCTATTATGATTTAAATGATATTTTCAGTGATCCCGGTCATATTGAAGTCGGCAGGGAGAGAATTCACAGCTGGACCCGGGAGGGTCATGGCTGGCAGAATTTTGCTGAAATCTTTAAAAATTCCAGTAACCCGGGATTTGTGCAGGTGGGGCTCACCCTGGAGGCTGAGGAGTTTTTGGAAGGTGCTTACCGGTTTAACTTTGGCCGCAGAACCGGTATTGAATTTCCCGGTGAGAGTCCTGGCCAGATTGCACCCGGGCAGTTTACTGATATTGAGCAGGCTACAATGTCCTTCGGTCATGGAATGACAGCAACTCCCCTGCAGCTTGCGGTTGGAGCTGCGGCGGTTGCCAATGGTGGTTATATTCAAAGACCGCTGCTGGTAGACCGGGTTGTTAATGCTGAGGGCAGGGTGGTCAATCAGAATCATCCTGAAAGGATCCGGCAGGCAATCAGCTCCAGCACGGCAGAGAAGATGCGGGAATTGATGATTGCTGCTGTGGAGCGGGGAACCGGCACTGAAGCCCGGGTTGAGGGTCATCTGATTGGCGGCAAGACGGGAACTGCCAGACACTATGGTGATGATGATGTTTACGATACCTCCTTTATCGGATTGATTCCCGGTGATGATCCCGAACTGGTTGTGGTTACAGTTTTATACGGGCTGGAGGATGAGGAATATTATGCCAGTCAGAATGTGGCCCCGCTCTTTAACCGCTTTGCCACAAGTCTGATTCAACATCTGGATATTACCCCCAGTGCCGAGGGGTTTGTTGAGCCCGAAATGGATCTGGAATTTGAACTGGATTTCCAGCGGGAAAAAGAAATTCAGGATTATCGCAATCAAAAAGCCCATGAGGTTGCTTCTACATTGAGAAGTGAGGGATTTAATGTTAAACTAATAGGAGAGGGTGACACTGTCAGGGCTCAAACTCCCCGGCCGCGGACTGTGATTCCTGAAGCTGCAACTGTCAGGCTCTATACCGATGACAGTTACAAGGATAAGAAGGCGATGGTGCCTGACCTCCGGGGGATGACAGCCCATGAGGCTGAGCAGAAAGCCTGGCTTTATGGTTTCAGGCTCAATGGCATTGTAGGCGGAGAGCTTACCAGGCAATCGCCTGCTCCAGGAGAGCGGGCTGATCTCTTTTCCAGCATTGATGTTGAGTAACAGCAGTGATAATTCGCAGCAATTATTTCAGACTCATTTAAATTTCCTTGTTGCTAATCCAATACTGGATAATTGTATTTGTTGTCTGAACATTATTGTCAGGACTGAAAGAGATAATTCGCGAGCAATATAATAAATCTAGTAATATACATCGAATTATGTATGTTGAGCAATATTAAGTTGAGCAATATAGATCAAGCAATATACATTAAGCAAATAAATATTTGATAATAAATATAGTTCAATGTATATTAAAATATATCGAGCAATATATATGAAAATATATCGAATTGCAGTACTGAAAATGGAGGTATTTAATTGCGGGTTAGAGAATTATGTCAGCGGCTTAATTTAACCGAGATTGAGGGAGATGTCGGGGGGAATTTTTCCAGGGAGATTGACGATATTGTCCAGGATTCCCGCCAGGCGGGGGACGGCAAGATTTTTCTGGCTCGCCGGGGGAGGGAAACCGATGGCCACAAATATATTACTGATGCCTATCGGCGGGGCAGCAGGGTCTTTGTAGTAGAATATCTGCCGCAAGAATTCAAGCCTGATGCGGTTTATCTCAGAGTCGATAACCCTGCCGGAATGCTGGGACTGCTTGCTGCCGAGATTTATGGCCATCCTGAGGATAAACTTGCTATTTATGGAATTACAGGTACCAACGGTAAGACCACCACTTCCTTTATAATTCAGCATCTGCTTCAGGAGCTGGGAGTGAAGTGTGGACTGATTGGAACGATCCAGGTTGATACCGGCAATGAGCTGTTCGATACTCCCAGAACGACTCCGGAGGCCAATCAGATTTTTCGTTATCTTAATATGATGGTAGAGGCCGGCTGCCAGGCTGCAGTCATGGAGGTTTCCTCTCATGCTCTGAGTCTGCAGCGGATTGAAGGATTAAAATTTAGAGCTGCTATCTTCACCAATATTTCCCGGGATCATCTGGATTTTCATGCCGATTTTGCTGATTATCTGGGGGCCAAGCTTTCTCTGCTGGATTATCTTGAGGAGAAAGAGCAGGGCAGTGAGGTGGGCGGAACTGAAGAGAACTGCAGTTTTGAAAAGAGTGACAGCTCTGGAGATTATGAAAACTTCGGAAATAAAAACAGCTCCAGGTGTTATGGAAACTCCGGAGATAGTAATCGTTTCAGTGATGTCAAAAATAAGGCCGTTAATTCTGGCGCCGGTGAGAAGAGCCCTCCCGGAGGCAGGGCCTTTTATAATATCGATGATAACCGGCTGCGGCGCTCCTTTCAACACTTTACCGGGCCGAAATTTTCCTATGGAATTGAAGCTGAGGCCNGCTATCAGGCCCGCAATATCAGCTACTCTTCTGGAAGGCTGGCTTTCGAGCTCAAGGAGGGCGAATTTGAATCGAGCCTGACCGGCAGGTTTAACATCTATAACTGCCTGGCTTCGCTGGCTCCCCTGCTGGCTGAGGGATATCGGACTGAGAAGCTGCAGGAAGCCCTGGCCAGTTTTCCTGGAGTCCCGGGGCGTTTTGAGCAGGTTAAAGCAGATATAGATAAAGTTAGTGGTGAGAAAAAAACAGATAAAAGTGAAATTAAAGCATATAGTAGTAAAATTGAAGCAGATAAAAGTGAAATTGAAGTAGATAGTAGTGAAATTGAGGCAGACAGAAGTGAAATTGAAGTAGATAAGAGTGAAATTGAAGCAGATAATAGTGAAATTGAGGCAGACAGAAGTGAAATTAATTATAAGAGACAGCCTAAAGATAATAATGGAAATATTAGAGAAGCGGATGCAGAGATACAGGTTTTTGTTGATTATGCCCATACTCCGGCTGGAATGGAAAATGTGCTGCGGGCGGTTCAGGATTTTCACGGCGGCCGGATTATTTCTGTCTTTGGCTGTGGCGGCGACCGGGATAAAGAAAAAAGACCGGAGATGGGAGAGATCGGTCTTAAAATGTCGGACTTGATTTTTGTGACCTCTGATAATCCCCGTTCGGAAAAACCGGAGGATATTATCGAGGATATCCTTGCCGGGGTAAGAAAGAGGGCTGCCAGAGAAGATTATCCGGAATCTGCCTATCAGGTGTTTATTGACCGGGAAGAAGCTATTTTTTCTGCAGTTACAGCTGCTGAACCCGGAGATATTGTGATTATCTTTGGCAAGGGCCATGAAACCTATCAGGAATTTGCTGACCGTACGATAGATTTTGATGATCGGGAGGTTGCCCGCCGGGCGCTTATCTCTCGGAGGAGTGATGTTTAATGCTTGATTTACAGCTGCAGGAAATAACCGAAGCTGTGCAGGGTAAAATATTGCAGGGGAATCCCCGGCAGAGCTTTAATACCGTTGCTATCGACAGCCGCAGGGTTAAACCCGGCGATATTTTTATTGCTATAGTGGGTGAAAAAAATGATGGTCATGATTATATCCCGGAAGCGGTGGAACGGGGTGCCAGGGCTGTCATAACCTCCCGCAGGATTGAGCCCTATTCCCGGGTGGCGATAATCCTGGTCAGAGATACGACAGTGGCCCTTCAGGATCTGGCGCTCTATAACCGTCAGCAGATGAAGGATCTTAAGGTGATCGGAGTGACCGGCAGTGCCGGCAAAACAACTACCAAAGATATGATTTACAGCTTGATCAGACAGGAGAAGAAGGTGCTCAGGACCCGGGAAAATTACAATAATGAATACGGGCTGCCGCTCTGCCTGCTGGATCTGGAGGGTGATGAGGATGTGGCAGTGCTGGAGATGGCCACCCGTCATATCGGGGATATCAGGCTGCTGGCCCGGATTGCTCTACCTCAAATCGGAGTTATTACCAATATCGGACCGGCTCATGTGCAAAATCTGGGCTCGATCAAAAACGTTGCCCGGGCCAAGCAGGAGCTGCTGGAGGAGCTTAAGGGCGAGAGGCTGGCTATTTTAAATTTTGACAATCTGGAAGTACGAAATGTGATTGCAAACTTCAGTGGAGAGAAGGGCCAGATAACCCCTACCAGCAGCAGTGACCTTAAAATAATCACCTACAGCCTGGAGAAGGGGCAGCAGGACAGGGTTGATTATTTTGCCGAAGATATTGAATTTTTTCAGGAGGAGGAAGGCGCCAGCTTTACTCTTAAGGCTGAAGGCACCTCACTGCCTCTTTCTATTAACAGAACTGGAGTTCATGAAGTTTCCAATGCTTTAGCAGCAGTAGCTGCAGCCCGGGCTGTGGGAGTCAGCTGGGGCGGAATTGCCGAAGGTTTAAAAAATATTCAGATTACCGATCTCCGTCAGGAAATCCGCAGGATCGACGGGATTAAAATTATCAATGACACCTACAATGCCAATCCCCTATCTATGAAAGCTGGAATTGATTCTCTCATAAATCTGGCAGCAGGACGGAAAATTGCTGTTCTGGGAGCTATGCTGGAGCTCGGTCCGATCGAAAAGGCTGCTCACCGGGAGATAGGCAAGTATCTGGTGGAGAAGGAGCTTGATATTCTGATTGTGCTGGGCAAGACGGCGGAGGAAATTGCTGAAGGTGCCCTGGATGCCGGCATGCCCCGTCAGTTTATCTATGCCTATCAGAACAAGGATGATATTACCGGTCTTTTGCGGCGAATTATGCGCTCCGGGGATACAATTTTGATCAAAGGTTCCCGGTCTCTGGAGATGGAAGAAATTGTTGATGTTCTGCTGGAACAGGGAGGGCGTTAATCTTGAACTATAATATTCCCCTGCCGGAATATTTTCTGGCAGCTGTTATACCTCTTTTCCTGGTGCTCTTTTTAATGCCGGCCTATCTCAATTATGTCAGGAGAAAAAGTTTTGGCCAGCAGATCCGGGAGCTGGGTCCAGACTCCCATCAGGAAAAGGCCGGTATTCCAACAACCGGAGGGTTTTTGATTTTTTTGGTGGTACTGATAAGCCTGCTGTTATTTTATTCCGGCGGACTGGAAAAGGCTGTAGTGCTGGTGGTGCTGGCAGTCAATGCTCTGCTGGGGCTGGCTGATGATTACCTCAGCATTAAAAAATCCCAATCCCTGGGCCTCAGGGCCCGGGATAAGATTTTAATTCAGGGCTTAAGCGGTCTGCTGCTGGGTTTTTTTCTTTTTTATCAGGGTCGGACTGCTGTTCTCTGGCCCTTTACCGGGACTGCCAGTGAGCTTGACTGGCTGATAGTGCCCTTCAGTCTGCTGGTACTGATGGGCAGCAGCAATGCTGTTAATCTCAGTGATGGGCTGGATGGACTGGCTGCCGGGCTTACGAGTATCAGTTTTATTTTTTTCTTACCTCTGCTGCTGATAACCGGAGAGAGCGATCTTGTAATGCTGGCGCTGGCTGGAACAGGAGGATGTCTTGGTTTTCTCTGGTATAATATTCATCCTGCCCGGATTTTCATGGGTGATACCGGCTCGCTTTTTCTGGGCAGTCTGCTGGCGGTGCTGGGACTCCTGTCGGGAAGCGCTCTTTTTCTCCTGCTGCTGGGAGCTGTTTTTGTGCTGGAAACACTTTCTGTTATTATCCAGGTCAGCTACTTTAAGCTGACCGGCGGTCAGCGGGTATTTCTCATGTCGCCGCTCCATCATCATTTTGAATTGAAGGGCTGGTCGGAAACTCTGGTGACCGGCAGATTTTATATTATCCAGATCATTGCCGGGCTGGTAGCTCTGCTGGCCAGCTGGCCTCTCTGGAGTTAGGGTGATTGCGGTGAAGTTGAGCGGCAGAAAAAGTGTAATTACAGTTGATGAAGAGGGCAGGCTTTTTGTTTTTCCGGAGACCCGGGAGTCAGAGGATTGGGAGAGGACAGCGGAAAGGGAAGAGTTTTCCGGGGAGGATGAAGCTGACAGGAGTGAAATTGCTGGCTGGGCTGGAACTGCTGAATCTGCTGCTCGAGCAGGGAAGGTTGATAAAAGTGATAGAACAGATATAACCGATAATAAAAATATAAATGATGATAGATATAAAACTGATGATAAAGTTGATAAAGATAATAAATATATAAAAGATGGTAAAGTTGATAAATATAAAACAGATGATGAATTTGATAAAGATAATAAAGATACAATAGGCAATAAAGATACAATAGATGATAAATATATATCAGATGATGAAGTTGATAAAGATGATATATATATAACAAATGATGAAGTTGATGAAGATAATAAAGATACAATAGATGATAAATATATAACAGATGATGAAGATAATAAGGATATAAAAGATAATAAAGATAACAGGGATAAAATAGATAAAGGTGAGAGAGCTGATAAGAAAAAGCTGGTTGAAAGGGTGGCGATCCTGGGAGCTGGAGGTCGAACCGGCCGGGCTCTGGTGGAGTTTTTTGGCAAAAAGCAAATTGAGATGATTCTCTTTGACCGGAAGAGCGCTGATTCTTTGAAGGAGGAGTTTGCCGAACTACAGCAGTATTCCCGGTTTTACCATTGGGCCAAAGGGCCAGAAGAACTTCTGGAGGCTCAACTTGTTATTCCCAGCCCCGGTATCCCTCCAGAAAATGAGTTGATTAAGCTGGCTCAGCGGGAGAGAATTCCGCTGATCAGTGAACTGGAGCTGGCCTATCACTTCTCTCCGGCCTGGATTGCTGCAGTTACAGGCACCAACGGCAAGACGACAACCACCAGACTGACAGCCAGGCTGCTGGATGCCGGACTGAAGGAGAAGGTGGTACTGGCCGGCAATATCGGTCGGCCTGCCATTTCAGCAGTGGGCGAAGTATCTGCTGGAGACTGGCTGGTGCTGGAGGTGAGCTCCTTTCAGCTGGCAGCCTGCCAGAACTTTCGCCCTGAGATTGCAATATTTATCAACTTTGCTGCCGATCATCTGGACTGGCACGGTACCCTGGAGGATTATCGGGAAGCCAAGGCCAGAATTTTTCTCAATCAGACCCGGGAGGATCTGGCTCTGGTTAATTTAGATGATCCTGAAGTGAAGAAGCTTGCCAGGACATCTGCTGCCCGGGTTCTGGGAGTCAGCAGCTATCCAGAGTCCGGAGCTGACGCTGTTATTGATGGTAGTGTCAGAATATGCTGGAAGAGGTCTGCTCTTGATAAGAAAGACCGGATATTTGCTCGGGATTTAGCTGAAATTCCGTGGGGTAAAGAGCATAATAAAGGTGAAGATAAAAAAGATAAGGTTGAGGGCAAATTTGAAGATATAGGTGAAGGTAAAAGTACAGGTAAAGGTGAAAATGAAGTTGCAGACAAAGATGAGGATAAAGATAAAGATAAAGAAAAAGAAGATAAGTTTGATAGCAAAGATGAAGATAAGGTTGAGGGCAAAGATAAAGATACAGGTGAGGGCAAAGATGAAGATAAGGTTGAGGGTAAAGGGAAAAGAAAGGGAGAAGGCAGAGGTGAAGGAGGGAATGATAGCGAGACTCTCTCCGTCTTGAGAGAAGAACCGGACAAAGTACTTATTATTAAAAATGAGGACATAAAGCTTAAGGGCAGTCACAATAAAGTAAATGTGGCCCTGGCGGTTCTGGCTGCTCGTGAACTCGGGGTGTCAGCTGAAGTGATCAGGGAGGTAGTTCGGGACTTTGAGGCCGATCCTCACCGATTGGAGATCTTCTACCGGGAGGCAGAACTTATGCTGATTGATGATTCCAAGGCTACCAACCCTCCTGCTGCGGTTGAGGCTCTGAAGAGCTGTGCTGAGTTCAGAGGAGAGGTAATTATTATTGCCGGGGGCCAGGATCGGGGTCAGGATAACAGGGCCTTTGCCCGGGAGATTGCTCGCAGGGCTGATGGTGCAGTCCTGCTGGGAGAGACTGCCAGCCAGCTGGCAGCGGAGTTTAACTCTCTGGAATATAATAGTTATTGTAAGGTTGAAAGTATTGAGGAGGCAGCGCTGCAGGGTCTAAAATTTCTTGAGAATAAGGAGCTTAAGGGAGTACTGCTGCTTTCACCAGGAGCTCCCAGCTGGGATATGTTCTCCAGTTACCGGGAGCGGGGACGGCTTTTTCAGGAGGCCTGCGAGAATTATCTGGCAGGAGGTTAGAGGTAAAGGTAGATCCTGTTTTTCCCTGAAGGGCCTAACAGGGTTAAAGCAGAAATAATGCTATAATATTGCAGGAGTAAAGCATAAGTAAAACAGAAAGAAAGTTGAAACATAGCAGGAGCAAGACAAAGGGGAAATAGAAATATAGCAGGATAGAAGCAGGAGTAAGCGGGGGTAACCAGAAGTATAGCAGAAGAAGAAAATAGTTAAGATTTTAAAAATCCTAAAAACTGATGGTTTTCAGCTTTAATCAGTTTAAAAAGTTTGGGAGAAGTTTTAGGAATAAAATTATTGCTGCTAGGATCAGGGACAGAGTAAATTTTCATGAGAAATGCTGGAATTAATCTGCTGATTTTGTATCTGCTGGCTTGTGAACTGCTGGTGAGATAATTTATCGGAGTGAGAAACAGCAGCTGGTTAATAATTACGTTTGAGGGAAAGGGTGGTGATGTCTTATGGACTCAGAAAAGCAGCAGAATAATCCCGATTTTATCCTGCTGACCGCCTGTCTGATTCTGCTGGGTTTTGGGCTGATGATGATTATGAGTGCCAGTTCAATCCGGGCCTACAGTGTTTACGGCGATCCTCTCTTTTTCTTTCGCCGGCAGCTGATCTATGCCGGAATAGGACTTGTTTCTCTGCTGCTTTTTTCCCGGATTGATTACCATCTTTTCTTCAGGCATTCCAAGAAAATACTGGTGCTGGCAATTGTTCTGCTGGTTTTAGTTTTGCTGCCTGATGTCGGCAGAAAGGTTGGGGGTTCCCGGCGCTGGCTGACCTTTTATTTTTTCAACTTTCAACCCTCAGAATTTGCCAAACTGGCTGTTGTTATTTATCTGGCCGGATTTATCAAGCGCAAAGGAGAGAAAATTACTTCTTTTAAAGAGGGTCTTATGCCGGCTTTGCTGGTTGTACTGGGATTCTTTTTTCTGATAGTGAGCCAGCCAGATCTCGGTACCGCCCTTAACATTTTTGGGGTGGCCATTTTCCTGTTGATACTGGGAGGGGTGCTGCTCCGTCATCTCTTTCTTCTGACATTACCGGGAGCGGCCTTCTTATTCTATTACATAAACAGCGCCCATTATCGCCTGCTGAGAGTTCAGACTTTCTTTGATCCCTGGACCGATCCCCGGGGCACCGGTTATCATATCATTCAGTCTCTTTTTGCCTTTGGCTCAGGTGGGCTTACCGGAGTTGGGCCAGGTAACAGCCGGCAGAAGTTTCTCTATCTGCCGGAACCCGGTACGGATTTTATCTTTGCCATAATTGGGGAGGAGTTTGGTCTGATCGGGGCACTTTTAGTTTTGTTCCTCTTTGCGGTAATCGCTTACCGGGGTACGGTAATTACTCTGACTGCCCCTGATATTTTTGGTTCGCTGCTGGCTGCCGGGGTGACAGCCATGATAATTATTCAGGCTTTAATCAATATCGGGGCTGTGACTTCGCTGATTCCGGTGACTGGAATTACCCTGCCCTTTATCAGTTATGGGGGGAGTTCGCTGATAATTTCGCTGACTTCTATCGGTATTCTGCTTAATATTTCCCGGCAGGCGGAGTAGGATTTTGCCTGGCCTGAGCTGAGTTTTTAATTGGTTTCTGCAGGTTGTCTGCTGGGTTTTTCTGCTGTATATATATTGAAATTATAGGTTTGTAAGGTGCCTGTACCTTATTAGTGCCATCTATCTGGTATATTTTGTATGTCTGGTTTGGGTGGGGCTGGGATTTGCTCTCTGCCGGATTAGAACTTCTGGCTGGATTGAATATTTATTGAGGAGGAGAGTTCTGAAAGATGAAGATGATTATTTCCGGTGGAGGGACAGGCGGACATATCTCGCCGGCTCAGGCGATTATCAAGGAATGGCAGAGACGCCAGGGAGAGGTGCTGTATCTGGGAGGCCGCGATAGCCAGGAGGAAGCTCTGGCTGCAAAAGAAGGAATTAATTTTCAGGGACTGCCGGTTAAGCCCTTGCCCCGGAATTTCTCTCTGGAACTTTTTAGTTCTGCTATCTCAAACTTCAGTGCTTTCCTGAGAGCCTGGCATATTATTAAAGATTATGATCCTGAGGTGGTCGTAGGTACCGGGGGTTTTACTGCCGGTCCGGTGCTGCTGGCAGCTGCTCTCAAAGGTTATCCCACTTTGATACACGAGCAGAATTCCTATCCCGGTTTAGCCAACAGATGGCTGGCCCGTCTGGTTGACAGGGTGGCGGTGAGCTTTCCCGATAGTGCTGAATATTTTCCTTCCGCTTCCCGGAGTAAAATCAGGGTTACCGGAAATCCGGTGCGGCAGTCAATTCTGGCAGCTGCTTCAGAGTCTTTAGCCGGGGCAGAGCCCTGGAAAGAGCCTGCCATTTTTCCTGAGGGTTTTTTTGCTGCCGGAGATTTCCTTCTGCTGGTGATGGGAGGGAGTCAGGGTTCAAAATTTATTAATAATGTAATGCTGGATATCTACCCCGATCTGCTGGAAAATGCTGCAGAGGATGGGGAGATTGATAAAAGTAATTTTACAGAAAATGAGCAGGGAGAGGTCATCAGCAGTGATTCAGCCGGGGAGGTTAAAGTTATTCATCTGGCAGGGAAAGCTAATTATCAGCAGGTGGAAAAGCTGCTGGAGGAAAGGCTTTCGCCTGAGGCCAGAAAGAAAGTGCTGGTAATCGATTATCTTGCTGAAATAGAGAAGGTTCTGGTCAGGGCAGATCTTATGATAGGTAGAGCCGGGGCTTCCACCATTGCAGAGCTTACCGCTATAGGTCTACCTGCTATTCTGCTGCCCTATCCTCATGCTGCGGATGATCATCAGCTGATAAATGCCCGGTATCTGAGTAAGGCAGGTGCAGCTGTGCTTCTGCAGGAGAGCAGCCTGGAAGCTGAAGATTTACTGACTGAGATTATAACCCTTAAGGCCGATGAAGAAAAATTACAGGCTATGTCCCGGGCTTCTCTTAAACTGGGCCGTCCAGAAGCAATTGATAATATCATGGAGGAGATACTGAATCTTTGCTAGAGTTTTTTATTATGTAGGAGATACTGGATCTTTGCTTGATTTTTTTATTAAGTTTTAAGATTTTTATAATGCTACGGGTTTTTATTTCACTTTGTTATACTCTGGGAAGCAAGAAAGATCAAAATTTCAGAGACAGCACAGAGATATTTCCCGGACTTAAAGCAAAATGATCGAAATATGTTTTATAAAAGCAGCCAAAATTAGCAGCTAAAATTTGCTTTACTTGCTGGAACCTCTCGCGGTTCTGTCTGTCTTCCTGCAGAGAATAAATTTTCAGAGAATGGTTGCAGAGATACGCAGCAAAAAACTTGATCAACAGGAGCAGTTAATATGAATAATATAACTGAATCTAATAAATATCAGGGTTCCGGGACAGAAAAAGAGAAGTTTAAACAGACTTGTCAGCAGGAAAGCCCTGAGAGATTAGAGCAAAGGCTAAATAAAATAGACCAGATACATCTGATAGGGATCGGTGGAATTTCTATGAGTGCCATTGCTATGTTTTTGCTGGAGCGGGGAATTAAAGTCTCCGGTTCGGATCTCAGCCTGAATGATAAGATTAAACAGCTGAGGAAGCAGGGTGTAGAGGTGGCTCTCGATCATCGGGCTGAGAATCTGGGAGAGGCTGAACTGGTGGTCTATTCCAGCGCAATTCCGCCTGATAATCCCGAACTTCTGGCGGCCCGACGGCGGGGGATTAGAACCTGGCAGCGGGCTGAAATGCTGGCACTTTTAACGCGGGAGAAAAGGCTGGTGGCGGTTTCCGGAACTCACGGCAAAACCACCACTACCGGGATGCTGGCCTCCATATTTCTGGGAGCAGGGCAGGATCCTGATGTGATGGTTGGCGGTGATCTCGATTTAATTAAGGGAAACTATCGAACCGGTCAGGGAGAGTTCTTTTTAACCGAGGCAGATGAAAGTGATGGGTCTCTGCTCCATTTTTCTCCAGAGATAGCTGTCATCACCAATATTGAACTGGAGCATATGGATTTTTATCAGAGTAAAGAGGAACTTCTGCAAACAATGGGAGAGTTTCTGGCCAGATCAGGATGGAGTTCAAAAGAGAGCCCGGGAGAAAACTCAGGAGAGAGCAGCAGGAAAGCAGCCAGAAGAAATTGTTCGGCCGTGCTCTGCCTGGAGGATGAACTGATCCGGGAGAGGCTGATTCCAGATCTTTGTGAAAATTATCCTGATCTTAATTTAATTACCTACGGCTTTGAGAGAGGCGATCTCCAGGCCAGGAATATTGCGAGAGAGGGATATAACAGCAAATTTGAACTGATTTTCCAGGGAGTGAGTCAGGGATATTTTCAGCTGACCGTTCCCGGAGAACACAATATTTTAAATGCTCTGGCGGCGGCGGCCGCTGCCAATCAGGCCGGGATTGCCTGGAAAGAAGCTGGACCAGGTTTGAGGAATTTTTCCGGTGTTAAACGGCGCTTTGAAATAAAGGGAGAGGTCCGGGGAATAACAGTTATTGATGATTATGCTCATCATCCCACTGAGATTGAATCACTTTTTGCTACAGCGGCTGAACTGGATTACCAGAGGATTATTACAGTTTTTCAGCCTCACCGCTATACCCGGACTGATAAACTCTGGCAGGATTTTGTCCAGGTGCTGTCCCGGGCTCCCGGACCGCTGCTTTTGACAGCCATCTACCCGGCGCATCAGAGGCCGATCCCCGGTGTTAACTCCAGAAATCTGCTGGCTGATATTAAAGAGAGAATTGCCAGGACAGCTCAGCCGGATAGTGATGAGAGCGAAGGTGGAGAGGAAAAGAATGCTGCAGGGTCTGAACTTCAAAAAGAGACCGTCTTTCCCGGAATATATCAGGGGAATAAAGCTGAGCTAAGAGGTTCCAGCCAAGAAAAGGAAGGTGAAGAAGACGGTCTTAAAGCTGGTGAAGCTGCCGGGGATAGGCAGGAGAAGTTTCACCTGGCTCTCAGCTCCGGAGAGGCAATAGCCCGACTGATTGAAATCGCCAGACCAGGAGATCTGGTGCTGACAGCAGGAGCCGGTGATGTTTATCAGATAGGCGAAGATTTTCTCAATAAGCTGCAGCAGGATAATATTTAAAACCAGAGAAGCTCTGACCCAGGGAGGGAGATGAAAATGTTTAAATTTGCTGTAATACTGATAATATTATCCCTGGTGGCAGGTGTCCTGTTTTCTTCACCACTTTTTACCGTGGAAGATGTTGTTATTACAGGATATGAAGAGGAGGGCCTCGATCTTCAGACACTTCGAGGGCAGAATATTTTTACAGCAGATACCGAGCTTATTACCGCTGAGATTAGAGAAGATCCCTATGTAGAGGAGATCAATTATCAGCGGGTATTCCCTGATAGGCTGGAGTTTGAAGTTATTTTTAATCAACCTCTGGCAGCTATTATCAATAACGAAAAATATGTTATTTTTAATACCTACAATTATATAATCGGTGAAGATCTGGAAGAAAATCGTTATCAGGTCCCTGTTCTGGAAAACCTTTCCTATAATTTCAGGGGCAAAGAGGTTTTGCTGGCAGAAGAGGTGGAAGACTTTCTGGCTGCTATGGACCGGCTGCCTGAGGAGCAGAAAGAAAAAATAGTTTCAATTGATTTTGCTGGCCCCCAGATAAGATTAAAGCTGGAAGAAGGGGCTGAGGTAGTTATGGGAGGCTTCACTGACATAGACCGTAAGTTTAACATTTTATATTCGGCCCTGAAACAGGACCTGGTTGAGCCGGAGAATATGGATTATCTTGATCTCAGTGCGCCCGAGCGCCCGGTGATTAAAAAAACCGGTAATAATGATTGAGAAACTGCAGCCCGAACCATAAGTTTAAGAACAGGGGAGTATCAAATAACAGATAATATTAAAGAAATTGCTGAATTAGCGGGTCAGGGAGGATTTAAAAGCATTAATCTCCCCGATATCCTTAATTTTATCGGATAAAATAATTTATGACAACAAAATGATATTAAAAAAAGGATTAATATCCTTAATGTTGAATTGTTTAAAAAGAAGGTATTCTGAATTAATGAAGAAAGTGTCTGAATTTAAAAAGTGTCTGAATTTAAAAAAGATATCAGAACTCGAATAGACCTATGAGAAAAATTGAATTTTAAATTTAACTATAGGTTTTGTGCCGGTCAGCATAATGCAGAGGTTAGTTGAATGCAGTGATTAACATAATTCAGTGGTTAACAAAAAGTTGATAGGGCAGAAAACAGTGGATAAGTAAAAAGCATTGAATAAAACAGAAAGCAGCAGATAAGGCAGAATGCAGTGAAAAAAGCAGAAAGTGCCAGATGAGACAGATTGCAGTGAGGAAAAGCAGAAAAAAGCAGATGAAACAGAATGCAGTGGAAAAACAGAAAAAGCAGGTAAGGCAGAATTTTGGGAGATGAGGAGGGAGCATTATTGGGCACTCAGCAGATTGTTACCGCTCTTGATGTAGGGACAAAGAAAATATGTGCTATTATAGCTGAAATCGACCAGGACAGGGAGATTGAGATTATTGGAGTTGGTCTGACACCATCGAATGGTCTACGCAAGGGTATTGTTGTCGATATTGACATGGCAGCAGAATCAATTTCCCAGGCCGTTGATAAGGCTGAAAGAATGGCAGGAATTGAAGTTGGCTCAGCCTTTGTCGGAATTGCCGGTTCACATATTTCTTCAGAAAACAGTCACGGAGTGGTGGCAATTTCTGGCCCGGAGAAGGAGGTTAAGCAGTCTGATATCGATAGGGTGATGGAGGCAGCCCGGATAATTCCTATTTCTCAGGAGGAAGAGATGATTCATGTCCTGCCCCGGGAATTTATTATTGATGGAACCAGAGGAATCAGGCATCCTCAGGGGATGTCAGGAGTCAGGCTCGAGGTAGAGACCCATATTGTCAAGGGCTCCTCAACATCGGTAAGCAACCTGGTCAAAAGTGTCAGGCGTTCCGGCCTGGATGTTAATGAAATTGTGCTTGATCAACTGGCATCCAGCCATGCTGTGCTTTCCTCGGATGAGCGGGAGCTGGGAGTTGCTTTAATAGATATTGGAGGTGGAACCACAGATTTAATAGTATTTCATGAAGGCAATATCTGCTATACATCGGTTCTGCCGGTAGGCGGCAACCATGTCAGCAATGATATTGCTGTGGGATTAAGAACCCCGGTTTCAGAAGCGGAGAAGCTGAAAATTTTATACGGCGCAGCCAGCTGTGATTTAATCGAGCAGGAAGAAGAGATTGAGGTGCTGAAACCCAGCGGACAGGAGACCCGACGGGTGAACCGCCGCTATCTCTGCCAGGTTATTGAACCCCGGATGGCAGAAATATTCAAGCTGGTGCGCAAAGAGCTTAAGAAGACGGGCAGCCGGGATATGACACCTGCCGGGATGGTCATTACCGGAGGGGCTTCCCTGCTTGAGGGCAGCTGTCAGCTGGCTTCAGACATCATGGGACTGCCAGTCCGGAGAGGAGAGCCGGGATATGTCGATGGGTTTTCTGATATCATAGATAATCCGGTATACATAAAAAAAGATGGCAGGATTCCCAAACCAGTATTTTCCACCGGCGTTGGTCTGCTGATGTATGCCTTGAAAAATCAAAAGTCCGGCAGGAGTTCAGGCAGGAAATCCCGAAAGAATAAGGAGGTCGTCAACAGCTTTTTCTCCCGACTGAAAAGTTTATTTGATGATTTTTTCTAAGGATTTTAATCAGCTAAACCCTCAAGGCTGCCGGCAGAGGACAATTTGTCAATCAGATTGAGATAGGTGCAGAATAAGGTATTGAGATAAAGCGGAAGGCAGGATTGAAGTTCCGGAGAGAGCCGAGATTTTTCAGTAATCAGGATTAAAAGTTAATTAAAATAAGAGGGCTTAGAATTTTTAGTAATCAGGATCAAAAGTGGATTAAAACAAGAGGCCTTAAATTTTAGTAATCAGGATTAAAAGTGAATTAAAATATTAAAATTTCAATGAGTATTGAGAGGGGGTTTTGGCAAGTGTTTGATATTGGAACAGAAGTTGAACAATTTGCTAACATAAAAGTGGTTGGTGTTGGCGGCGGTGGTAATAATGCCGTCAACAGAATGATTGCTGATGGACTGGAGGGTGTTGAATTTATTGCAATTAACACCGATGCTCAGGTTCTGATGGCTTCCAATGCTGGAATTACCATCCGGATCGGTGAAAAGCTGACCAAGGGTCTTGGTGCCGGCTCTGATCCTGAAATTGGACGGGAGGCCGCCGAGGAGAGCAAACAGGAGATTGCTGATGCTGTCTCCGGTGCTGATATGGTCTTTATCACTGCCGGGATGGGTGGTGGCACCGGGACCGGTGCTGCACCAATTGTGGCAGAGGCTGCCAAGGAGCAGGGTGCGCTGACAGTGGGAGTAGTTACCAAGCCCTTTACCGTAGAGGGCACCAAGCGGATGGCCAATGCTGAAGAGGGTATTAAAGATCTGGAAGATGAGGTTGATACGCTGATTATCATTCCCAATGACAGACTGCTGGAGGTGGCCGAGAAAAATACCAGTTTGATGGAAGCCTTTAAAATTGCTGATGGCGTACTGCGTCAGGGAGTTCAGGGTATCTCTGATCTTATTACCATAACCGGTATCATCAATCTGGATTTTGGTGATGTTAAAACCATTATGAAGGATGCCGGTTCTGCCCTGATGGGGATTGGTAGAGCTTCCGGTGAAGAGCGGGCTCAGGAGGCTGCCAAGCTGGCGATTGATTCTCCGCTGCTGGAGGCCTCGGTTGATGGAGCCAGAGGAGTTTTGATCAATATAACCGGCGGTAACGATCTGGGTATTCATGAAGCCTACGAAGCAGCAAAAATTGTCAAGGATGTCTCCGATGTTGATGCTAATATCATTCTGGGAGCAGTGATCGATGAGGAGCTTAATGATGAGGTTAAAGTTACAGTTATAGCTACCGGTTTTGGATCTCAGGATGGCAGGCTGGTAAGCGAAGAACAGGAAGCCTTTACCGAAGAGATTCAGCTGGATACAACCGGCGATGAACTTGATATTCCGGCCTTTCTGAGAACAAATGAAGATTAATTTGCCAGCAGCAAGTAAA
>SL_8KL_010_SEDDRAFT_10001758_pt1 | contig 18672 bp, 13 predicted proteins | sample SodLakKL_010_SED_4_FD_11160 | JGI IMG/M metagenome (IMG submission 11160)
AAAGTGAACCTTTTAAGCAAAATGTATCGCTGTAATGCTAATCAGGCATGATCACCGCATTTAACCCTAACCCTTCCATTCAAGTATTAATCGGCCAATTCACCTCTAACCCAGGTTCCGCTTACCCTCCGGCCGTCCGGATGGTGCATTACGCCTTCTCCGTGGGCGATACCGTTTACTAGATTGCCAACGTATCTTTCCCCTCCCGGGAAAATTAAGGTGCCGTAACCGGTGACGTTTCCGTCAGTAAATTGGCCCTCATAATGACGGCCGCTGGGGTGGCTCCAGGTGCCCTGACCGTGGGGTAACCCGTCTTTAGTTTGACCGGTATAAGTCCCGCCTTCGTAGGGAAAACTCTGAACCCCATCGTTTGAAGCAGGAGCTTCCTGTGTTTCTTGAACCGGCTCAGGCTGGGGTTCCGGTTGGGGTTCGGGCTCCGGTTCGGGTTCCGGTTCTGGTTCGGGCTCTGGTTCCGGTTCGGGCTCAGGCTCGGGTTCAGGTTCAGGCTCAGGTTCAGGTTCTGGTTCCGGCTCAGGCTCGGGTTCGGGTTCCTGTTCTTCTTCTATTTCCAATTCCTGATCAACTGCTGTTTCCTGTTCAATCTCTTCAACAGCGGCTCCGTTATCTCCACCCAGTATGCCCCCGGAAAAGAGAGCAAAAACCAGGATGCCGGTTAAAACTGCAGCGCCTGCCCCGATCATGGCACCCATGGGAAGCTGTTTTTTCCCTGCGACATTTTCCTGGTGGATTGCCTCTTTAAAGTCAGAAGGCGCCGGGGCAGTGGATTCAAGCTCGGATTTATCACCGGTAAGGGCAGCTTGAAACTCGGGAACGCTTTGAAAGCGGTCCGCTGCTTTTATCGATAAAGCTTTAAGTAAAGTTTCTTCTTCCGCCTCACTGATTTCTGCTTTAAGCTCGCGTGGGGGAACCAGGGTATCTTCAACCATCCTTTCTAAAGCTTCCGGTGGTTGTTGCCCGGTTATTAAATGATAAAAAGTAGCTCCCACAGCATAAATATCAGTCCACGGACCCTGCACTCCCTTGCTGCGGTATTGTTCTTCCGGAGCATAACCCGGCTTTAAGATGATAGAAAGGCTGTGTCCTTTTTCACTGGCCGCCTGGCGGGCAGCCCCAAAGTCTATTAAGATAACCTGGCCTTTCTGGTTAATAAAGATATTATCAGGGCTGATGTCGCGGTGTAATATATTTACCGAGTGGACTTCTTTGAGCGCGTCTAAAACTGGCATAATGATCCCGTGGGCCTGATCAAGAGGCAAGATTCCGCCGGAGTTTTTTAAATGATCTTTTACGGTGATCCCCTCAACATAACTCATAACGAAATAGGCAGTGCCATTGGCTTTAAAGAAGTCTCGGACCGAAACGATATTGGGGTGACCTTCAAACTGGGCTAAAGTCCGGGCTTCTTGTAAAAACTTATCCAGGCCATACTCATACTGGCTGCCCATGCTGCCTGTGTAGGCGGATATTTGGCTGTGGCCGGCAGCTCTTGTGGCTAAATCTTGCGGGAAATATTCCTTAATGGCCAGTTTAACATTTAAATTTAAGTCCCAGGCCAGGTAAGTGATGCCAAAACCGCCCTGCCCCAGCACTCTACCGATCAAATACTTCCCTTCCAGCACAGTCCGCGGCGGCAAGTACAAAGGTGATTCAGGTTCTGTGCCTTCCGTAAATCCGCAGTTGGGACATTCGGCGCTGTCAATATTTTTTTCCTGCATGCAGCCCATGCAAATTTGGTTTTGGTCCATTTTATTTGCCTCCCTCTGTTGAAACACTACCTGCTCAAGAAAAATTCGCGAACCATTTACTTCTAACGGTTTTTCTTTATGATGACTGTGATCAGAGCAATTAGCAAAAGAACAATCACTGCCCCTACGGCAATCAAAGCATAATCCACCTCTAAACCTTGCTCCTCATCACTTGTATCGATTGCTTCAGCAGTCTCATCAAGCTCAGTTTCTATCTCTTCTTCGTCATGCTGGTTTGCGTCAACTGTTTCGACAGGCTCTTTTTCAGCCGGTTCCGCTTCAACCGCATCGCCAACTTTTACTGTACAGTAAGCAAAAATGTTGTCATCTTCATCTGATCGGGCAATTACTCTGGCTGTACCCGGGCCGACAACCTCTGCCAGTCCCGTTTCATCAACACTGATTACAAAATTATCGCTTGAAGACCAGTGTAAAAGTGGATTGGTTGCCTCTTCAGGTTCTATGAAAGCTTCAAACTGATGTTTGTCACCCGGCTCCAGGCTTAATTCAACTTGTTCCATAAAAACTCTGGAAACCGGGACAATTACTGTAATTTTGCTGGAAGCACGCCAGTCGCCATCATTGGTTATTACTGTGATCCAGGTTTCACCCCCGCCTTTAGCTTTTACCTCAGCTGAAGAATGGCTGGTTGATCTAACGGTTGCTATATCTTTATCGTTGCTGAACCAGTAAATCGAGCGATCGGTAGCGTCTTCAGGTTTGACCCAGGCTGTCACTTGTTCAGTTGTCCCTATAATCATTTCAATGCTGCCCTTATTGATGGTAACGCCGGTAGTTTTGATATCCCTGTCCCGGGTTTCGGCAGAATTACTGAAGGTCAGCATGAGTATGACTGTAAATACTATAATCAGATAACGCATAGATACCCCTCACTTTTTAATTGGTTGTCAAGAGGCCCTCCTGCCAGGTTCCGGTCCTGGTATGCCCGTCAGGGTAGGTGATTTTTCCCTCGCCGTGCATTTTGCCCTCTTTCCAGTACCCTTCATATTGTTTGTGGTCCCCGCTTTGCAGAGCACTGGGTATGGTTTCTGCCTCTTTGAAAATGAAGACACCGTAACCATGAGGCAAGCCGTTTTTTACTTCGCCGGTGTAAGTCCCGTTTTCGAATTCAATGGTCGCGTAATCATTTTCCTCTTCACCGCCTTCTCTTAACTGTTCTACTTCGAGCGGCTCGATCGGCACTTCACTGGCCTCCAGGGTTTCTTCTTCTATTAATTCAGTTTCATCTCGTGGTAAGGCAGCTGTTGCATCGTCTTCTCCAGAAAAATAAAGGACCAGGGGGACAATAACTGCCGCCAGGCCTGCTATTCCCAACAGATACAGCACAGGCCTTTTATTGTTCCGGTTTGGGGCTGAAGTGGTTGTATGTCTGTTGGCGCGCATGCCCTGCCGGGGAGAAGGAGAAAGGGGGTTAATTGTGTCAAAGTTGAGAAGGCATTCACCGGATTTAGAAAAAAGCGCAGACCCGTTAAAAAAAAGGTTTACAGCGCTTACTGAAATCCAGGATTCGGCCGGCAATTCAACCTGTTCAGAGACAGGCACATCATTTAATTTAGTCCCGTGAGTGCTGTTAAGATCTTTTAACTGCCAGGAGCCGTTTTGGAAAAAAATAGATGCGTGGTGGCGCGAAACGGTGTTTTCATCTAGCACCAGATCATTGGTGGAGGCCCGGCCGATCTTAACTGTAATCCCTTCGTAACCAGGTTTTTCGACTTTGCCGGCATTTTTGCTGTTTTCTTGTCCGGCCCCCTCAGGCGTTTGATCATAACTTTCGGTAGCAGCCTCGGGGTATGGTTCCGGATGAACAGGGGTATCAACTTCTTCTGGAAAACCGCTGCCGGTTACGGCTGGTTCAGAACCGGGGCCGGCCATTAGAGCGCTTTGGAAATCTTTAATGCATTGAAACCGGTTTTCAGCTTTAACGGCCAGTGAAATCAGGAGGGCGTGTTCTTGTTGGTACGGCATGGCAACGCCGAGCTCGGAGGGAGGGACCAGAGTGTCATGACTTAAGCGATCAAGTGATTCGGGCGGCATATAACCGGTTAAAGCGCGATACATGGTTGCGCCTGTAGCATAGATGTCGGTCCATGGCCCCTGCAGGCCATTGCTGCGATACTGCTCTTCCGGAGCATAGCCCGGTTTAAGAACAATTGAGAACTGTTTGCCCTTTTCGCCGATGGCATGGCGCGCTGCCCCAAAGTCAAGAATTACTATTTGCCCTTTAGCGGTGATCATGATATTGTCCGGGCTGATATCCCGGTGAAGCAGTCCTTCGTCATGGACTGCCCTCAGGGCATCAAGCACGGGGATAATAATTTGCATGGTTTCTTCATATTCCAGCTGTTCGTTTTTGGATTCAAGGTAACTACATAAAGTGGCGCCGTCAAGGTAGCTCATGACGAGATAAGCGGTTTCGTTGGCTTTAAAAAAGTCGCGCACTGAAACAATGTTTGGATGCCCATCAAAGCGGGCCAGCGTTTTACCTTCGGTTAAAAATTTGTCCAGGCCGTAATCATACTGCTCGTGGGTGGTTCCTGCATAGATAGAAACATTGCTATAACCGCTTTCCCGGTAGCAAAAGTCCCGGGGGAAGAACTCTTTTACGGCCAGCTTGCGTTCTAAAAAAATATCCCAGGCCAGGTAAGTGATCCCAAAACCACCCTGGCCTAAAACCCGGCCCAGGAGATATTTTTCAACCAAAATTGTACCCGGGGGCAGGTGCAGTGGGGACTCAGGCTGTGCGCCTTCAATCCAACCACAGTGAGGACAGCTATTTCCCGGGCCTTTTTGCTCCATACAGCCCATACATAAATGATCTGTACTCATGTTAACCCCCTGTTCAATGATTAAAGAGAACTGCCTATTCTTCTTCTTTTTTGCTCCACTGGAACTGTTCTCCACAGAAAGGAACAAACTTTAGTTGTGTTTCCCCGATTTCAATTAAATCGTATGCTGCCAGCTCAACCGGGGTTATTACTTCATCTTCATTTAAGTAGACCAGGCCACGGCTTTCACCGGGAAAGAGCCTGAAAGAATTATTTTTAGGGTTATAGCTGACAATAGCATGATTTTCCCGGGAAATGGTTTCATCACCGGGAATACTAATATCCATAGTCTCATCCCTGCCTATGAAGTTTCTTTCCGAAGTAATCCGGTAATCATTGCCTCTCTCAGGGCCCTCTACAGCAACCAGCCAGCCTACAACCGGATCAATGCCCAGTTTTTTACGAAATACGCCGACTGTTTTCCCTTCACCTCCTGCCGCTGCCGCTTTAGCCGGCCCCTGTGGTCTTTTAGCCATGGTTTTCCCTATATCTATATCGAGATTCTGCACACCACAGTAGGGACAAGAGCTGTGCTTTTCAGAGTCATAATAATGACCGTTGTTGCATCTTGTTAACGAACTCATAGTTACATCCTCCACTTCTGCCGATTTATGATTAATCAAAGCCGGTAATGCCGATTTATCATTAGCAATAAATTGCTACTGCAGAGTAATTGTCATGACCTTTTTCCGCTCTAGACAGCAGTCTTTTTTCCATCATGATCAGCCAGGTTTCAGGGTTGTTTGCTCGGACCAGATCGCTTTGCATCTCTTTCTCCAGGACATATTCCCAAAAACCGTCGGTGCATAAAAGTATCGCATCTCCACCATTTAAGCTGGCAGCTTTGGTTGCAAACTCAAAGCGAGAGATCTCACCGCCGTCAAAAGCCCTGGTTAAGCGGTTGCGATCCTCGTGAAAGCGAATCTGTTCATATGATATGTCTCCTATTTTAAACATATGGCCGGGAACACTGTGATCACTGGTTTGCGCCTGCAGTTTTCCTTCCCGGAAAAAGTACAACCGGGAGTCGCCAATGTGAGCCCAGTATCCCTTTTGAAAATCGCTTAGAACGATAACCACGGTTGCCTTCATGTTTTTTAAACTTCCGTCTTGATTTTGCGCATCAAGAAAACTGTTCCGGGCATTTTCGAGATAATTTTTTAACAGCTCGGGCGTAAAGCCCGGGTTGGCAGAAAATGCTTCCAAAACGCTTTCCACTATAATTCTGGATGCATAAGCGCCACCCCGGTGCCCGCCTAATCCGTCCGCCAAGATGTAACAACCATAACCGCTTTTTTCCAAATAACTGCAGTAGTCTTCGTTATGCTTTCTGCCGCCGGCTTTAGATAGTAAGGCAGTTTTCATCATGGTTATCCTTTGGTTAGTTCGAAAACTTCTTTAGAGTCGGCTACATAAAAACGATCACCCTCGTTCAAGTAATAGGGTTTGCCGGATTCCAGTTTTTCGTTTGAGGAAAGAAATGTTCCATTGGAAGATGAATCTTCCAATATGAATTTTTGCGTTTTTTCGTCAAACCGGATGGTTACATGTTTACGGCTTATATCATCGTTGCTTTGAGGGTAGACCAGTTGAGCCATTCTGGGATCCCGACCGATTACCAGCTGGTTTCCGCTCATCTCAATAGTTTGCCCGGCAAACTGTCCCGATATCCCTTTGATCCCGACCTTGGGTCCGGCAGCCTTTGCTCGTGTAACCGGGGCTGCTGCTGTTGGCCTGGCCTGGGTCGCCGGGGTTGCCGCTTTTTGAGTTGTAGCGGAAGAAGGAGGAGGCGGCATGGGCGCCCTTGCAGTTTGAGCTCCAGCTCCAGCAGGAGCCGCTTTTTTTCCTCTCGTCAGGACAACTGCTAAAACAGCAGCTAAAAGAACAGCTGCGCCGATGCCGATAAAAAGCATCATCTGACCTGAATCTTGATCTGCCACCGGAGCGGCGACTTCTTCTTCAACCGGTTCTGGTTCTTGTACTGGCTCCGGTTCCGCTACCGGCTCCGGCTCAGTTTCAACTACTGGTTCAACTCCCAGGTCAGGGGGGGCCTGGTCGGCTCTCAGGTGAGGGAGATCTCTTGTGGCAAGCCAGTTGGTTAGTTCTTCGATATTTACTGCGTAACTGGTATTTGTCCGCGTTTGAACTCCATTTTGTTGTTCAACTAGCTGAAAGGCAATCATGCCGATGACGACACCATCTTCGGTGAGCAAAGGTCCGCCTGACATGCCCGGCGCAAGATCGGTGTCTGTCTGTATAACGGGAACGCCGTCAACAGTAGTCAAGCGGGAAATAGTCCCCGATGTGCTGGTAGAATCTGTAAAACGGGCTGTAGTTAGATCAGCCAGCTGAGCAGACCGATCGGGAAAACCTAGGGCGACAACTCTATCGCCTCTTTCATACATGGTGCTGTCGCCAAATACAAGCGGCACAAATCCATATTGCCTGTCTCCAGGATCTATTTCTAAAACCTGGATATCTGTATCAGGCATGCCCCGCCTGTATGGATTGACCCGCACGTAATTATCTCTTTCCCTAACAATGTAAAAATCGACCTCATCAGGTTGAAAGTCTAAACCCCCTCCGAGGTTCCGGCCCCAGGTGACATCTACAACATGGTAGGCTGTAACAGCAAAACGAAACTCTCCGTCTGCATCTTCTCCAAGCATCATACCGGTGCCCAGCTGCACAAATCTGCTATCCATCTGATCAAACGGAGCCCGGTCCGGCAGTTCCATGGCAATCTGGACCACGCTCCTGGAAACTTCAGCTTGTGACATGACCTGGGCCTGGGCAGTTGTAGCGCTCACATTCACAAAAACTAAAAGCAGGGTTGCAATTAAAACCATCGCACAGAGCAGACTAATCTTTTTTTTCATAGCAAGTTATCCCCTTTTCTAATTACTAAAATTAAAATAATGACTTAACAAAACCAGGCAGATGCAGGTTATTCCTGGCATTTTATCTGCCTGCAAACTAATAAATAAAGTAAAACTGCCCAGATCTTAAGAATCAAAAAAAGATAAAGTGACAACTGTAATGTTATCCTGGTATTTTTTATTCCGCGCCAGAGCTTCTTTGACCAGTTCTTCTGCAGGATTATCGGATTCTTTTTTTAGGGTGGCAATGATTTCTGATTCGCTAAGTGTATCGTAGAGGCCGTCAGTGCTTAGAATCACAACATCTTTATTTTGCAAGGGCAAAGGTTGAGCGCATTGATCAGTTTCAGGAAGTTCCATTAAGCCCAGGTAACTGGTTAGGTGGCTGCGTTCCGGGTGATTATCGGCTTCTTTTTGGGAGATCCTGCCGCTGGCTACATCTAGCTGCAGGTGGTTCCCATAGATGTGATCCCTGGTTAGCTGCTGCAAGTTTTCCTCCCTAAAAAGGTAAATCCTGCTGTCTCCGGCTGAAACCCAGTACAGTTTATCCTTATCTATAACTGCTGCAATCAGCGTTGTTCCCAGTTCCTTTTCCTCAATACCGTCGAAAGCAAGATCAAACACAGCAGTATTGGCCACTTTTAATGCCCGCCACAACGCATCATTAATAGGGTCACCGTTTTCTTTGCGGCAATACTCGCGCATGAATACCTGAACTGCTTTAAGACTGGCTTCATCACCGCACGACAATCCGCCCATCCCATCGGCAACAACCGCCAATAAACCGTTGTTGACGATTGCCTCCCTGTCGCTAAAATCGGACAAGGCGAAGGCGTCTTCCTGGTTTTTCCTCTTTCCGATGTGTTGACAATTTGCAGGAATAATCTTTACCGCAGAGTTACTGGTGGTGTAATTGTCGATTATTTCGCCCCCTAACTTAAAAAATTGAAATATCATCTACCTGTTTACAACAATGTAGCGCTTTAATTGAAAAGAAGGTTCATTTAATAACAAGTTTCTCCCATTTCTAAAGGTGTGGATAATTAATATCTGGTTACAGGCAACTTATTAAAAGATCGAGGGATGATTTTGATTTAGGTTCAGTGTAGCAGTATTCTAAAAAAATAATATCACCCTTTTAGGGTGATATTATTCTAGGCCTGTTAGAACTACACTATTTTTATAGCTTTTACATTTGAAAACCGGTAATGAAGTAATTATCCAGATTTATAGTGGTTATTAAAATTAAGAGGAGGGTTTATGATGGGCAATAATGTAAATGAGCAAAACCTGCAGGAATACCCTAAGGCAGCCCTGGGCAAGAGGATCCTGGCTTACATCATTGACGTGTTAATCGGTGGGTTACCGGTTGGGATATTTATGATCATAGGTTTAGGATCAATTATGGGACAAACTCTTTCAGGGGGAACTCCTAATGTAGGTTCTTTGGGATTCTTGATTGTTTTTATAATTTTGGGCGGCCTCTGGGCGTTATTTTACTCCCTTTGCCGGGATGGTTTTGGTAGTGGTCAGAGCTGGGGGAAAAAAGCAACCGGTTTGATGGTTGTGAACCTGGAAAATAACAGCCCCTGCACTATTGGCAGGTCGGCATTGCGCAATGTTTTTCAAATCTTGATTTCAATTGTTTTAAGCTGGATACCGGCCCTTAACATTATTTCCGGCTTTGCGGAACCTATAGTGGCAGTCGTCCATCAAAAGGGTCACCGGGTGGGGGATATGGTCGCTAAAACGCAGGTAATTGAAACTGAAATATACTCCAGCGCTTTCTCTTCCGTAGCCGCCTCTGCCGGCAGTTATAACTATGCACCCCCGCGGTCTCCTGGAGAAAGGCAGCAGCCACAGATGCCCGGGTCTTCTGCCGGCCAATCATTCAGCATCGGCCGCAGTCCTTCTAACAATATTGTTATCGATGACCCGGATGTGTCCCGGAGCCATGCCCGCATAGATTTCGACGGGGTGGGTTTCTCTGTGACCGACCTGGAGAGCACTCAGGGAACTTATCTAAACGGGCAAAAAGTAAGCGGCACAGTCCCGCTGCCACCATCTTCAAACCTGCAAATCGCAAGTGTGCAGCTACACTTTGACGGCGCTTCTATAATGGACAGCAGCGGCCGGGTGTTGGCCTCATTAAATTAAAATATTAGCGGGGCCTGGGGGTAATAAAAAGGGATTTAGAGCAGTCAGGGGTGAAGAACGACATATTTAATACAATGAATCATCTTTTCTAAGGTGATGGGGACCAGGCATAATAATAACAATGAACCCGGCCGACGGCCGGGTTCAACATAATCATTGGCTTTTATGGTAAGTCTTATAAGGTTTTTAACCAGGCAAAAAAACTATTCAGGGCCAGAGGTTGAAGGTCCTTTTAGTTTGTCCTTAAAAAGCTCATTATTTATTTTACTCTTCTACAACCGGACAGTTAGCCCTGAGCTCATAGTTCCAGGCAGTGTCGGGCTCCGGTCCTATTACAGTTACTGTAAAGCTGTTGCTGTTATTTTTTTCAAACATTGCTCTTGCTTCGCCCTGGCCTCCTCCAGATAAGCCACCCGGGTAAAGGTCGGGATTGCCCATACTTGAACCACGCCAGCCGGAATCGTAGACGACTGTTCCTTCATACTCGACAATGAATTTGTCGGGGATACTCATGGCATTAAATCTCATGTCAAAATCTGTTGTAGGCGGTAATTCACTTATATCATATGTAGTAATTGTCCTTCCGGCCCCACCGCTGCCGGATCTTATCCATTCTCCACATACATTAAGTATATCCTGCCTGTTTTCAGTATCATCAGCTTCTTCGTCTACAACAAAGCTTACCGTTACCTGGTCACTGCCAAGAAATTCACCTTGACTATCTATTAGTCTAACCCTTAAAGTGAGAGTTTTCCCTTCTGTGATACTATCATATGTGATTCTTCCGCCTGATCTTCTTCCCTGTCCAGGGTTTTCACTGTAATCCCTGCCATCCCCAAAAGACCATGCATAGGTATATTCACCGGGTTCAGTTGCTAAAGCGGAAAAGGTATGTTCTACCGACTGATCCCCTTCTTCTAAAGTATAGACCACATTACGTTCGCCATCTATGGTTACAGCAATTTGATCATCCGGGCCTGCCACTGGATCAGGCCAGAACTCAGGCAGCAAAGGGCCGTAATTTTCGCCGGTGGCTACCCATGAACCATCGGGCTGCTTTTCGTATTCATCGCCAAGATCATCAATAATCAGGTGACCGGAATCGTATATATCACCATAAGGTCTTGGAAACGCCCATTCCCCCGGCATTTCAAGGTTCGGGTCATGTGAAGCAGCTTCCTCGACCGGTTCTGCTGCACCGAATCCACCCTGAGCTATACGGTCAATTGTGTCAATAATATCTTTTATTATATTAGATATAAATCCGTTGCTTCCTTCCGGCGCACCGGGGCTTTCCTGCTCTCTTTCCCCTTTGACTTCTTCAATGACCTCTTGGATATCGCTGTAATCAACATCACTAGTTTGGTCAACGTATTTATATTGATTAACAAGATCTTGAAGCCTATTAACTCTTAAGATATTAGTTATCATCTCACGGTCAATACTTCTTATGCGGTTAAGTAGCGCTTGGTACTGTTCATCTTCTTTTAAAAGATTTTCATATAAAATCTCATAGTATGGCCTTTGAACTATATTATATTCTTTTGCTAAATCTCTATCTATTATACCATCTAACTCTATTTCCCTTTGTTCGTCGGAGCGCATGTCTTTTCCACGGCGAACATAAGTAAGGAACATTGCACGTACTCCTACACCACGATCTTCAGGGCTCAGGTTGTGAAAGTATTGCCTAAAATGTTCACTTTCTGTGGTGTGAGGGGTATCTGTGCCAATATCCCCTAATCCATGTTTTCCCAAAGTATCGACGCCATCAGGAATATCTGGCCACTGTCGGTTCGCGATATACACCAATTTCATAAACTTATCGGCTGAAGATAAATCCTCGCCACTTTCCTTTTTTGCGTTATAATAATCGTAAAATTTCAAAGAATAGGGTGTGACCCGGGACCGGTAACCAGGCCGGCTAGGGTTGTCGTATATATGACGGCGGCTTTCTTCTTCGTAATCTCTCTCGCGGTGTTTTTTTTCTTCCAAGTATTCTAAATACTCATCAATGGCTAACACTTCTTTTTCTGATGCGATTTGAGTGACAGTGTTAATTAAATTATTATATTCCGCTTGGGTTTGGTTAAAATAGTTATCTCTATCCCAAATCGCATTTTCGAGTCTTTCTTTATAATATGCCAGCCTTTGATTATCTTGTTGGGCTGTACAAATTGAAGTAAAATTTGCTAAAAGCAGCAGGCAAATAACTAGAGCCACCACCAGGCGAATCGCAACAGTTTGGTTTTTCATTTTAACTCTCCTCATAGATCATGTTTTTAATCCCCGTGTTTCTTAACCACCTTATGAGGGTAAGGGATTTTAATAGCTGCCTGAATTAAGAAAAAAAACTGCTGCATTGTAGTTAGCATCCCCGGAGTCGAGATAAAGCCTTGCATACTCAGGGTTTCTGGCCATGAAGTATTCCATGGCCAGGTAGTAGTCATTGGCAGCATCTTTCAGGTAGTCATGTGAAGCCCTGTATTTATCCGGGGCCTCGGCTTCCTGGATCTCTTCACAAAGTACCATTATTTCAGCGATAGATTCCTTGAGACTCCTTTCCCACTCGGGAGTGTTAAGCGGGTTGCTGGCCAGGGATTCAAAAGAAAAGAAAGATCCAACCAGGCTGGAGTGGTTTTCTGCCCGGAAGCGCAGGTAATCTTCTTCTCTGGTTAGATCGAGTGAATCGCGCCCCGGGAGTAACATGAACAGGGAAAATACCACAGCGATTAAGGCCACAAGCAGGACCAGGGGCAAGACCAGCTCTTTTCTGAAGGGAATATTTTTCTTACCTGTAGAACCCCGGGAAATTCCAGGGGCCGCGCCCCTGGCTGCGACGTCAATTTTAAACTCTATTACACTATCGCCCGCAGTTATCCTATCTCCGCTTTTTATCAGCGAGGCCTTATTAACAGGATTGCCGTTGAGCAATGTCCCGTGGGTGCTGCCCAGATCTTCCAGGTAAAAAAGATCACCCTGGTAGCGGTTAATCTGAGCGTGGCTGCGTGAGACCTTCAGGTCGTTGATCACCAGGCTGCATTTTCCCGGGTCGCGGCCGATGATCAGGTTGGTGGCACTGCTAAAGGGTATAATTTTTCCAATCTCCGGGCCTTCTATCACTTCCAGGAAATAATTCATGGGAAGCCCCCCTTAATCCTCTTTATTGAACTGCAACTATATAAAAAGCGTCTTATAATAAATTTAACAACACTGTTCCAGTTTTCATCTTTGTTGAAAATGAGCGCTGCTTCAACAATGACCCGGTCGCAGGGTCCACCAGGTAATTACTTTTCGATTTGCAAACTTTCGATCATATTATCAAGCAATTGCAAAGACGGCCTGAAATCATCAGCGCCGGCCTGATCAAGCATCATAACGGTTAGTTCCAGGTAATCGGTGTAGTTTTCTTCAAAAACTGCGTAATCTGTCCCGTCAGATGCAAAAAAATCATCCCAGTCGAGCGGCAGCTCCGGATGGTTAACCGGGAAGACTGCTGAAATATAGTATTCTTGATCAGCTGTCAGGCCCTGGTAGGTATAAAAAAGACCCTGGTTGGTTACCGGCCCTAAATCCTGGCCATATTGCGTTAAAAACCGTAAGCCGGCGCCGGTTGATGATTCTATAAGCTTAGGGTTAGAAAAAAACTTTTGCACAGCCAGGGGCTCAGGCAAATAGGGCAGTTCTATCAGGTCATCTGCTATCTCTTTACCGGCAGTAATCGCCTTTAAGCGGTCGATTGTTGCTGCTGCATCATCGCTTAGCAGGTAATACTCTTCAAGGGGAAAAACTTGCATGCCGGGGCTTAAAAGCGTCTCGGTGATAATGTAGTCCTCTAAGCTTATCAGTATGGATGCCGGGTATGCAATAAAAGCTCCCTCTTTTGAAGCATCAATTGTTTCAGCGCTGATATGGTCAGCAATAAGAGGTGGATAATAAAAAGAAACATTGTCATCAACATAATATATTTGATCGGGCGATGATTTGTCTGTAGCAATACCTTGAGGGTCAGGGTGATTTTCGCATGCTGAAACAATTATTAACCCTGAGGCTAGTAAGCCGGTCGCAATTAATTTATGCCACACCGCATTCCCCTCCTGGTGGGAACCGTATAAGTTATTTAAATTTTATTTTAAGTTAGGTAAAAAAATAAAGGTATCACCCTTTGGGGGTGATATTTTTGAAAACCGTGGTTGTCAGCGCCCTGGGACATGAAGCTCAACGGGCAAATAATTAACGGCGCCCTTGCATTGCCTTTATCTTCCTTGATCAACAACTGTGGTTAGAGCTGCTTTTTGGCGGTAAGGTGAGGTTATTATAAATACTCATCTGGATATAAACCGTCAAAATGACAATCATCAATTCTAGCTTTGATTATTTTTTAATATATTAAATCCCTGACCGGTAATACTGAATAGAAGATTTCTATTATTTTTATTTCATTTTTGTTCTTACTTTTGGTATGATATAAATAATTATTTACCCGGAGGATTTTATGGACTTAAGTAAAGTGAGAAGATTTGTTTTATTATCAAAACCCCTTTACTTCGGTTGGTTGCTGGCCTTTCCATATTATGGGCCCGTTTTCAACGCGGCAGCTCCTGCTGCTTTAGTGGCAGAGCATTCATTGTTTTTATTGTTTGCCCTGGTCCACGGGTTGACCTACTTGCTGGGCGGTTTGATCATAAAGAATCCCAGAGCCGCCTTAAGAATAATGCTGATCAGCTTGATTGCCACGGTTATCACAAATGCTATATTGTTTTTGCCCTATGATTTTTTATGGATCCCGGCTATGGCCCTGTTTGGGGTTTTTTCATCACTTTATGTCCTGGGATGGTGCTGCTTTTACTCGCTGTTTATACCAAACAATGGCCGTTTAAAGCTTATGGCTGCTGTCATAATTTGGGGCAATGTGGTTTTCGTCGTTTTTAACTTGCTGTCATCTTTTTTGCATGCCCAGGCTGTCCTGGCCCTGGCCTTGCTGCCGCTTATCGGAGCCGGGGTGGTGCTAAATGGCTTTAAATTTCCCTACCTGCAAACCTCAAAAGAAATTGAGAAGAAGGTTCCTGTATCCAGGCCGTTTTTGGCCATTATATGCCTGTTTGTCTTTGCCCTTTACCTGAACGGTGGGTTAATGTTCAAGATAATTCTTCCCTCTTTGGACGCTCAGGTTCCTTTTGCTTTTTATTACCGCTTTATTTTGTATATTTTAGTTTTAATGATTATGTATGTATACGGGGAACAGCTGCAGAGATTTTTTCCGATCTACATGGCTGTTGCTTTACTGGGCCTGGCCTTTGTATCCTTTGCGCTTTTAAGTGAACTGGTTGCCGGTTTTATTATGACCGTAGGGCTTTTGGAAGCGGCCTTTGCAATGCTGGATCTGTTTTTATGGGTAGGTTTGGGCAGCCTGGCTTTTTTATATAAAGCGCCGTTTAAACTTTTCGGCCTGGCTATAGCTGCTAATTTGGCCGGGATCATCCTTGGAGATTTGTTCGGGGGGATCTTATTACAGAGTGGTGAAAGCATTCGCTTGATGACTGCAATTTTTGCCTCTTTGAGTATATTTATTGTTTTTTTGGTAGTTCCCTGGTTGGGCCGGGAAATAGATGATAGGTTGCCTAAAATGCTGGAAGGCAGCGCTTTTCAATACAGCCTTCCAGGAGGCGTTTTGGAAAATATGGAGGCCCATCTTATGCCCGGAGAAAAGCTAACCCCACGGGAACTTGAAATAACCACATTAATCATTAAAGGTTATACAAACAAAGATATTGCGACTAAACTTTTTGTCAGCCCGAACACGGTTAAAACACATTTAAAAAATATCTATAACAAGTTTGGCATAAGCAAGAAGAAAGAACTAATAAAGCTATACTCTAAAGATCACTAATAAAGTTTAAATTCTTATTTATGAAATATCACCTCTTTTAGCTGCCAATATCCCCCTTTTAGGAGTATAGATCTTTTACACTCCTCCTGCTAATGTTTTGGTAGAGCCGGTTTCCAATACTTTTGCAGCCACAAAAAGCGGTTAATTAAGACCGCGCAGAAAATATTTATCTCTTAATAACACCAGTGCTCAGTTAAAGAATAACGACTATTAGAGGGGGATGGATAATTATGTCAGGGTCATGGTACATTTTTCAGGATAAGACCCAAAAAGGGCCTTTTACCCAGGAAGAAATGGAGCATTTTATAAGGTCTGCCGGGATAAAAGCGCATGATCTGGCCTGGAGCGAGGGGATGGCTGAGTGGGTCAGGGTTGAGGATATCCCGGATTTTCAGGCAGCGCTGAGGGAAGCGCCCGGTCAGTATATTTATTCTGAAGAAGAGGTTGACACCGAATCACATTTTTCTTCAGAATCAGAACCTGCTGCTCCACCTGAACCTGCTTCCCCGCCAGCACATGATTATATTACGAAACCGGGCCCTGAAGTGGTCTATGATAAAAAAGAAGAGCCGCCACTAGCACCGGCAAGGAAGGGCAAAAAAAATATCCCTGTCATTGTTGCCATCCTGGCCTTGTTGTTAATCGGGTCAGGGTTATTAGCTTATAACTTAATTGCTGACCAGCCTGAAGAAATAGCCGAAGAATCGACAGTAATGGCAGGTGAAGAAGCAGCAGTTCCTGCAGAGGGTGAGAGTTACCTTATTGCCTTCGATTCAGATCACCTTGGCACCTATGATCTTTTTGTAATCGATCTTGCCGGCCAGAGGATGGTCCGTCTAACAGAAACTGAAGAAGATAATTACGCGCCTGACTGGTCACCGGACGGTTCGCAAATTGTTTTTTCTCGATATTATCCCGAAGTATATAGAACCGCTATTTACATCTTGGAAGTGGCCAGCGGCGATCTGAGCAAGATAAACGAGTTGGAGGGCGATTATTTATATCCCACCTGGTCACCTGATGGGACCAGGATTGCCTGTTCTGCTGATCCCGCGGGAAACTATGAACTTGACCTTTGGCTGATGGACCCGGATGGCAGTAATTTAACCCAGCTTACCGAAGATCTCTATGTCTTGGCTCTGGCCTGGTCTCCCGATGGCAGTAAAATTGCCTTTTCGGTCACTGAAGACTTTGAGAAGAGCGAAATTTACGTGGTTGATATTACCGGAGATAATCTTACTCAACTAACTGCCAATGATGCTTATAATGACAATCCGGCCTGGTCTCCCGATGGGTCGCAGATAGCTTTTGTGTCAAACAGTCACGATCAAAGCGGTTATTATGAAATCTATGTGATGGATTCCGATGGAACCAATCCTACCCGTCTCACCGAATCTGGTTATAACAGCCAGAACCCGGAATGGTCTCCCGACGGCAGTAAAATTATTTATAGTGAAGAATTTCATAGCAGCGATATTTATGATATTTTTCCCGGCTTCTATATTATGAATGCCGATGGCAGTAATCCAACCCGGGTCACAGAGGGGGTTTCTTTCGAATACCGCGCCTCCTGGTCACCGCTTGAGTTAAATATTGATGATCTCGGCGAGATGATAAGAATAGATGCTTTAGATCCCGGTATTTTACTGGGCTCCTGGCAGGGTAAATACGAGGGTGTTACTATAGAATACAGTTTTAGTGATGAAAGACTGGAATTAACATCGCCTGATGAAAGTGGCAGGGTAGAATACCGGGTCAGCCCCTATTTTTCTACTTTTACCATTGAATACTATAACAGTTTTTTAGAACGGTGGGATATTTATGGCCGGGTAGAGGTTATTGATCAAGATAACATCATTATCCGGGATAACTATCTTTATTCTACTTTCAGTGATGATTACATGAAGTCTTATATCGAAGTTCCCTGTATCCGCCTAGATGGTGGAGATGTGGAAGCTTCGCTTGATGCTGAATACCGGCTTGATTATGAAAGTGGCACTATTCCTTTATCTGATCTGCCTATCGGCAGCCGGGTTGCTGATCCTGCCTGGCAATGGGAATTTCGCCGGGGTTATAATTACTCTAATGAAGGAGCATACGGGATGCCCACCGATTTGGGCAGATTTGGGCGATAAAAAACCGGTAACCTGGATTGTAGCTGCCATTAATCATTATGATTTGGACGAACCCCATGTTACCCTCATTGCTGAAGAATTGATTGGGCTGCATACCTTTGATAACAGCACCCATATCCATGAACGGGGTTCCAGTCACTGGGGCGATAGCGGCACTCACAGCAGTGCAGAGTATGGGCTGCGGCCGTGGTTAAACTCGACCGGTATTCATGAAGGAGAAGGCTTTTACCAGGCTTTTTCCGACAGTTTTAAAAATGCCCTTTTTACTACAGCCTTGCCAAACTATGACTCGACTAAAAATATGGAATATTATACCAACGATAATGTGTTCATTCCTTCAACCACCGAGCTGGGCGACACCCAGCATGAAAATTGTTATGAAATCGGCGCTGCTTTTGCTTACTTCATTGATTCTGACCCAGAACAGAGAGCTGCCCGCCTGGATAATTCTTTCGAGGAATACTGGACACGCTCATCTTCCACACATCGTTTGACAAACGAGTATACCCTTAATGTTGTTAGAGAAGAAGGGGAGTTCGGAATGCCGCTGCCAAGTCATTTTGATTGGCTGGGCATCCGCCCGGTGATTAATTTGGCTGCCGGCACAATGGTATCGGGGGCGGAAAACTAAAACAGCTGAACCTCTAACATTGAGTATTAAAACCAGGCTTTATTAAAATAACGAAAGTTAAGCAGATGCAAAAAGAATGGATGTCCGCGTACTTATGCTTCAAAAGGAGGAAACGGTTGTCAAGATGGACAAACAAACCAGGACTATACTTTTAATTACCATTGGGACAGTTAGCCTGACAATCGTGACTGTTTATATTTTTGGGGTCCTCTTGCCTTCCCTAAAACAATTCTTATAACCTCTCAGGGGAAGGGCTATTAACATGTCCGTCTTCCTGCCCCCCTTTTGACCCGCTATCGCCGCAATCAGCGCCTTGCTGTAACCTCATGCGATCATGGCCTGGTTTCAGGGCGCTTGATTTTTCCTGG
>SL_8KL_010_SEDDRAFT_10001759_pt1 | contig 18670 bp, 12 predicted proteins | sample SodLakKL_010_SED_4_FD_11160 | JGI IMG/M metagenome (IMG submission 11160)
TATGACGGGAAAATCCGCTTTGTCGATTCCTCGCGCAAGATCGTGGCGGACAAACTGGAACCGGCCGACTATCAGAACTATATCGCCGAACATGTTGAGAAGTGGACCTATCTGAAGTTCCCCTACTACAAGCCGATGGGATATCCGAAAGGCATGTACCGCGTTGGTCCGCTTGCGCGCCTGAACGTCGTAGACCGCTGCGGCACGCCCCAGGCGGATCTTGAACTGTCGGAATTCCGCGGACTTTCAAGCGGCGCCGTACTCAGTTCGTTCTACTACCACCATGCGCGCCTTATCGAAATTCTCTACTCGCTGGAAAAACTGGAGCAGCTGCTTTCAGAACCCGCATTCACAGGTACCAAGACAAGGGCTGTTGCGGGACCGAACAACCTGGAAGGCGTAGGCATGGCCGAGGCTCCGCGCGGCACCCTTATCCACCATTACAAAGTGGATGAGCATGGTGTGATGGAGTGGGCCAACCTGATCATCGCCTCCGGACATAACAACATGGCAATGAACCATGGCATCATGCAGGTTGCAAGGCAGTTTGTGAAAGGCGAGAAGGTCAAGGAAGGAATGCTCAACCGGGTGGAAGCGGTCATCAGGGCGTTTGACCCGTGCCTGAGCTGTTCCACGCATGCTGCCGGCAAAATGCCGCTCAAAATAGAACTTACCCGACCGGATGGTGAAGTGATTCACACACTGACTCAGGGGTAAATCCGGTCTCCGGGGAGAGACCGGCGTGCCGTGTCACGTGCCCTGATTCAGCAGGTTTTCATAGGTTGAATCGGGCACGCCAACGGCCGCAAGGTATGTGATTTTCCTGTTGGGTGTATCATAGATTTCCATGACCGGCACAGACCGGCGCTTGTATTTTTTCATCCACGTATGGAGCCGGGGGTAGACGCGGAATACACCGAGTATCACCGATACCGTGCCCCGGTACGGAAACTCTGCCGCTACGCTCAGGGATTCCGGAAACACGGCTACGCCAAAGGACTCTTTCACACCGGGATGTAGTCGGTGCAGCTCCTCCGGGGAAATGCCATCCACAACGCAGCCGCCCAGACTGCGCAAATCCGCCTTTTCCACCAACTGCGGATTGTCGTAGTAAAGCCCGAACCCCCGGGTTGTGGTCAGATCATGTTTGTCGCGCAGGGTGTGGTAGACATCATCCAGCACCGGACCGATGTTCTTGTAATCGCCCGTATGCTTTTTGTAAACGAGCAGGAAGGGGCCCTCGTCACGCTCTTCGACAGTGATATTGGCAAAGAGACCACACCATGCCAGATAGAGCAATCCGGCAATAATCGCAACAAGAATCACGGATGCGATGAATATGAAAATGTTCATGAAGAAGGTATTTGCAGGGTTGGTGACATGAGCAGACGGTTATCATTTATACGCCGGACAAACCTGATGGTTGCAAAAGAATCGGGCAGCACCGGGTGTTAATCCGACCGTGAGTGATAGTGCAGCCGTGAGTGATAATGCGAACAAGAATCCCGGCAGTTTCGTATCATGCAGGTATCTGATGCAACCATATTTTCGCCGGATATTATTGTGGTCATTATTGCAGCCTGAAAATTGTGACCAAATAATTGTGACCAGGAAATTGTTACATAGAAATTGTGACCAAAAGAGAACGATTATGAAAAAGAAAATAAGTACTCCGGGAGTATTGTCCCGTCGTGAATTCATGAAACTGTCAGCCGCAGCGGCCGCAGGGGTGGCGGTGATGCCCGGCCTGGCGTACGGTGATGTCGTTTACCCGTCCCCCATGAAGCGCCGCTTCGGCCGGACCAACTTTGATGTCACAACTCTTGGCCTGGGCGGACAGGCATCTATCCAGTGGACTCCGGAGGATGTGGATCCGGTGGCCATCATCCTCAAGTCCTTTGACCTGAATGTGAATTACTTCGATACCTCCAATGTCTACGGACCCAGCCAGGCCAATTTTGGGAAGGCGTTCCGGGAGCGGAACCTGATACCGGACCAACCCGGATATGATGAAAACCTGCGATCCTCCATCTTTCTGACGACAAAAACCATGATCCGATGGGCCAAGGGCGGCTATCCGCAGATGGAGGGCGTTCGGAATGCAACGAACGGGGACCCTGCCAAAGGGGCGGTGGGCGATGTCAAACGCGCCCTGACCCTGATGTTCGGCGACGGGGAAGGCGGTTACCCCGAAGGCGCCTACGTGGATATGGTGATGATCCACAACCTGACCAGTTTTGAAGAGGTGGATGTGGTGTACCGGGGACTGGAAGGCGACCTGGATCCGGACGGAAATTTTGGAGCGCTGGTGGCCCTGCGCGATTTCCGGGACGGTACCAACATCACCGGGCTGAATCCACGGAATGAAAAACTCATCCGGCATATCGGATTTTCCGGACACTATTCCGCACCGGCCATGATGGAGATGATCCAGCGCGACAAGTTCGAACTGCTGGACGGTATGCTGGTCTCAATCAATGTCAACGACCGGAAATATCTCAACATGCAGCACAATGTGATCCCCGTGGCCAAGGCGAAGGACATCGGCGTGGTCGGCATGAAGGTGTTTGCAGACGGAGCCATGTACGACAAAGAGCCCCGCTGGTCCCGGAGGCCGGAGGATGTGGTGCGTCGGGTGGGCACCGATCACCTGCCCAGCAAGCCGCTCATCGAGTACGCGCTTACGACACCGGGCGTGGATACGCTGATTGTCGGCATCGGGCATATTGACGAGGATCCGCTCAAATGCCAGCTCATCCAGAATTTCTATGCCTCGCAGATTGCCCCGGATGCTCTGTCGGAGCAGGAGCGGCGTGAACTTGAAAAGCTGGGCGACCGGTCCCATGACGGTAAAACCAACTACTTCCAGCTGGCCGACCAGGGACTCACCGCTCCCCGCAATATCCGTATCACAGGCGATGAGCAAATCCGGCTTCAGTGGGATTCGGCCTATGCCGGCAACGAACCGATTGTCCGGTATGAGGTTTTTGAGAATGGACATCTGGTCAAAACGGTACCCCACTCACCGCAGGTCTGCCTGGAGCAGCCTTTTGAATGCATTCTGGAGCAAACCGGTGGAAAGCCGCTTGCGGTGGCGGCTGTCGACGCCGCCGGAGAGAAAAAAACAAGTGGTGACCTTGTACCGGGGTAAACATAAAGGCACGACGATAGCAGCAGTATCACGAATCATGCAAATCCAAAACCCGATGAGGAGAAATAACTTGAGCAAAATACCATGGCCGGATTCAGGTCACGTGCTGTCCGGACATCCGGACAATCGACACAAACCGGCCAATCAACACAAAATTCCGCTTTTCCTGCTGTTGCTGGTCCTGGCTTGTGGATCGTCGCTGGCCGACGCACGTCCATACAAACTGGTGGTACATAATATCGAAAACCTGTTTGACGCGGACGGCTATGCCGTGTTCCAGGATTACCGACCGGCGGATGCGGACGGCAACCCCCAGTATACCCCGGCACATGTGCTCACGAAAATCCAAAATCACGCCCGGCTCATGGCGCGTTACAACGATGGCGCGGGGCCTGATGTGATCGTCTTTTCCGAGATCGAAAGTGATTTCACACCGTTGTCGGGTGGTGAGCGTTATGACCATCTGGCCGTGATGAAGAGATATGAAGATATGACCCTGGATCAGATGCTGGGGGACGAATTCAATGAGGTTATTGCCGACCTGCCGTCCGAAATACTGCTCCTGAAGGGATTTGAGGATCATGGCCTGACGGGATACGACCTGGCCGTGGCTTATGAAAGGGATGAAAACCATCGTCCGACACATGTGCAGAAGAACGTTATCTTCTCGCGACTTCCGATTCAACACGAAAAGACGCGGTCTCATCCAACAGAAGGGGCGCGGCCGATACTGGAGGTGTGGCTGGATGTCGATGGATACGACCTGGCCGTGTTTGCCAACCACTGGCGGTCCCGGGCGTCGGACCGGGAAATGGAGCGGATCCGTATCCAGAATGCACAGGTTCTGAAAGATCGGCTGGATGAGCTGCGAGCGGAAAATCCGGCCGTTGACTTCATCCTTGGAGGTGATTTCAACAGCGACTACAACCAGTCCCACCGCTATCCCTACATGGAAAAGACGGCGGTCAACGACGTGCTGCGCTCGGTCGGGGACGAGCGGAAGGTCAAGCAGGGCGGTACCGATGCGGTATACAACCTGTGGTATGAACATGATATTTCGGAGCGCGGCTCGGATACGTTCCGGGGATACTGGGGGACGCTGATGCAGATCATGGTCAGTCCCGGCATGTACGATTTCCACGGCGTGCAGTACGTGGACAATTCGTTCGATGTCGGACGCTTTCCCGGAAAGAATGTGTATGTGAACAGCGGCATGCCGAACCGTTGGCATTTCTTCGGGGACGGCGGCGGTTACTCCGACCACCTGCCCATCAGTATGAAATTCACGGTCGTGGAGGACGATGACCCTGAACGGAAGGTAACACTGGAGGATCCGGGCGTGAACGATGACGAGGAGTGGGAGCCGATTCCCGTGGTGTATGAGATCCCGGACCGGGAACACGTGCTGATGCCGGAGGAATACGGCGGAAAGGAATTGCGTTCAGAGGAATTCTTTGACAGGCTGTTTTATGTGACCGGGACTGTTACGGAGGACCGGCAGATCGAGGTGAACGGCAAATATTACGACCTGTTCTCCCATAATCGCGAGCTGCGGGATCACCTTTCGGAACTGGGGCAAACCGGTGAGCAGATCCGCTTCATCGGCCGGCTGGGCACGTTTCGGGGCAACTGGCAATTCGTGATCGGCGACCCGATTTACCTGAACCCCGATTGGTGACGGATGATGTGCGGACAGCGTTACGGATGCTGCTGCAGTCGCCGCACATATACCGATTCAGACACCATTGCAGGCATCCATCACAGACACCATTGCGGGCAACATCGCAGATACCATTGCGGATCCCCGATCTCAGGGATAGTCCTGACGCGTGGCGCGGATGACGAAATCGCCGATATGCACATGGGGCGGTCGTGAGACTACGTAGTGGATCGCATCGGCAACGTCATAACCATAGATGAGCGGCCCGAACTTCATATGGAAGTCCTTGACCAGGTCGTGCGTGTATCCGGCCGTTTCCTGAAACCTGGTGATGACGATGCCGGGCTCCACAAGTGTGACCCGGACCCCTTTCGGACCAATTTCCCTGCGCAGCCCCTCGGTCAGGGCATGCACGGCGAATTTTGTGGCGCCGTAGGCCGTGCTGAACGGGGAGATATGGCGCCCGACAGTGGATCCGAGAATGACGATGTCGGCAGCTGTGTCGGGATAGGATCCCTCCTGCAATGCCACCAGTTTTTCGGATGCTTTTTTCAGCAGGTACAGTGTCCCGGTGACATTGATGTTGAGCACCTTGCGAAACTCGTCCATGTCGACGGTGGAGACGGTCCCACCGAGTCCGCGCCCGGCATTGGCCATCACGATATCGGCGGGTCGGCCGAAATGCTTCTCCGCCCTGTCAAACAGGCTGTCAATGACCTGTTCGTCCGCCGCTTCCCCGACGATACCGCGAAAGGCATTGCCGAACTCCCGTTCCAGCTCCCGGATCTTTTTTTCATTGCGACCGTTGCCCAGTACACCGAACCCATCCTCCAGAAAAGCCCGTGCGGTTGCTTCTCCGATTCCGGAAGTAGCTCCGGTGATGATGGCGATGCGCTTGAAGGAATCAATCATGGTATTGCGTGGATGTGTGGTGTAGCTGTTGAATGGATAATCAGAGGTCTGATGGAAATGTCCGGCCGCTTTTATTCTGAAAACGGATTGACGCCCATGTTGAACCAGGCGAAAGCGTACCGGTCGGCCCATTCATTGATGACCGATTCCGTGGTACGTCCGGCACCGTGTCCGGCCCGGGTCTCAATACGGATGAGTACGGGATTTTCACCGGCGTGTTTGGATTGCAGTTCGGCGGCAAATTTGTAGGAATGGGCGGGGACGACCCGGTCGTCGTGGTCGGCCGTTGTGATCATGGTGGACGGGTAGGCCACGCCGTCCCTGACATTGTGCACAGGTGAGTAGCCAAGCAGGTATTGGAACATCTCCTCGTTATCTTCTGCCGTGCCGTAATCGAACGCCCAGCCGGCGCCGGCAGTGAAGGTGTGATAGCGGAGCATATCCAGCACGCCCACCGCAGGGAATGCTACGGCGGCCACATCGGGACGCTGGGTCATGACGGCACCCACTAGCAGTCCGCCATTGGAACCGCCCGCTATGGCGAGTTTGTCGTGCGACGTATAGCCGTTATCCACCAGGAATTCGGCAGCGGCAATGAAATCGTCGAAGACGTTCTGGCGGTTTTTGCGCCGGCCGGCACTGTGCCAGCGCTCCCCGTATTCCCCACCGCCCCGGATATTGGGCTGGGCATAAATGCCACCGTTTTCCAGCCATACGAGACGGGTCACACTGAACGAGGGCCGCAGGCTCACGTTGAACCCGCCATAGGCATAAAGGTAGGTGGGATTGGTTCCGTCCATCTCAAGCCCTTTCTTGTAGGTGATGAACATGGGGATGCGCGTGCCGTCCCTGCTTTCGTAAAACACCTGCTCGGTCACGTAGGCCTCGGGATCGAAGTCGATGCCGGGGGTCCAGTAGAGTTCGGAGCCGCCTTCCCGGATGTCGTATTTGTAGATGGTTGCGGGGTAGGTGAATGAGGTGAAGGTGTAATGCAGGGTGGAATCGGCTTGTTTGGCGGAAAAGCCGCCGGCCGTGCCAATGGAGGGCAGTTCGACTTCACGGACCCGGTTGCCCTGCAAATCATATTGCATGACACGTGTCTGCACGTCGATCAGGTAGCTGGCAAAGAGGTATCCGCCCGCACTGCTCACGCTCAGAACATTTTCTGTTTCAGGGATCACATCCATCCAGGTATCCGACGAGGGATTTTGAATGGTGGTCTCGACGAGGCGGTAATTGGGCGCGTCGAGGTTGGTCCGGATGAGCAGACGGTCGCCATCAGTGTGGACCGGCTGGTGGCTGTTTTCAAAGTTGTCGACCATGGCAAGGAGCCGTCCGGATTCGTCGTTGAGATCGCGGACGTAAAGTTCGTTGCCGTAAGTGGTCAAGGATGCGGTAATGATGAGATAGCGCTGGTCTTCGGTGATGCGGCCGGAGATGTAGCGTCTGGGGGTTTCTTCGCCGCCAAAGACGAGCTTGTCTTCGGATTGCGGCGTGCCGATGCGATGGTAATAGAGCTTGTGCAGGTCGGTCATGGCCGAGAGCTGGCTGCCGTCGGGTTTGTCGTAGCTGCTGTAGTAGAAGCCGTCATTGTTGCGCCAGGAGATGCCGGAGAACTTGATGTCGATCAGGGTGTCGCCGATCTGTTCCATGGTGCGGGTATCGAGCACAATCGCCTTCCGCCAGTCGGATCCGCCCTCGGAGATCAGGTATGTTGCCAGGGAGCCGTCCTGTGTGAAACTGAGTCCGGCCAGCGAAGTGGTGCCATCCACGGAGAAGGTGTTGGGGTCCAGGAAGATCTCGGTCTCGCCGCCCGGCTGCGAGGAGCGATAGATCACCGAGTGATTCTGGAGGCCGTCATTCCGGGTAAAGTAGTAATAGTCGCCGTACTGTGTGGGTGCGCTGAGGCGTTCGTAGTCCCAGTCTTCGGTCAGCCGTTGCCGGATCTGGTTCCGGAAAGGGATCTGCTCGAGGAAGTGGGACGTGACCTCGTTTTGCGCATGCACCCAGGCGGCCGTTTCGTCGGACATGTCGTCTTCCAGCCAGCGGTAGGGATCAGGTACCCGGGTGCCGAAATACTCGTCCGCCACGTCGCCGCGGCGGGTTTCGGGATAGGGGAGCAGGGATACGGATGCGGGGTTGAGAGCGGTTACTGCTGCGCCGGCACCGTTTTCTGCGGTTGCAGCGGCTGAGGGGGATCCGGTCCCTGTTTCCAATTGTTCGTTTTTGCTGCTCTGGGAATGAGTGCAGCCGGATAGAAATAGCATAAGCACAAAAAGGATCACTGGGTTTTTCATCTGTTTGAATTAATTTCGATTTATATGATTGGAATGATCTCACATGACAGGATATGATCATCCTCCTGTGTGTCAGCCGCAAGCTGTCATGTTCGGTTCATGGCGCTGAATAAATGTAAGTACTGTACATGAGGGTACTGGAATTCGGTAAATATAACATCCCAAGAGGGAATTTAATTTACTGAAATCGGCTCCTTCTGCAAAAATTTTGAATGGCCATATCCGCGGCCGGGTATTCCAGCTCCTTCGCCTTGTACAGGTCGCGGCATCCCTGGTACCAGTTTCTATCTTTGATGAGTATGAGCCCGCGCATAAGCCAGGCCCTGGCAAAAGTGCTGTCAATTTCGATGGCCATGTTGTAGCAGTGGTATGCCTCAAGCCGCCAGCGCATCTCTTCGTAGGAGCGTCCGGCATACAGCCACGCACCGGCATGGTCCGGCTCGGCGGCAGTCACATTTTTGAAGTGCCTCAATGCCACCGGATAATTGTCCTGATAGAATGCCAGAAACCCTCTCGCAAGGTTGCTGGCGGCGGTATTGGTGACATATTGAAGCATGGAGTCGATGTGCGCCTGATCCAGTCTGCCATCCTTTTCAAGATAGGGGAGAATGTAGCGCAGGAAATACCCGGACCCGATGGTGGGATGGGCCATCATGACTTTGTGGAACTCTTCCAGAGCGACGGTGTGCAGTCCGTAATCGTTGTAGATGAGCCCGCGGAAGTGGTAGGTTTGGTATATTTCGGGATGCCGGACGGCCAGTTGATTGAACAGCGTCAGTGCCTGCCGGTCATTTCTGCGGTAGTAGTGGATGCGGCCATGGAACAGCGGCACCAGGGCACAGTCAGGTGCCAGGGCTTTGACTTGCAACAGCATCACCTCGGCATCGGTCCAGCGCCCGCCTTTGAGCAGCTCATCGATCTCTTCAAACTGCTCTTCATACGGTTTGCACGGAGCCAGGCCGGGATGATCGGAAATCCATCCATCCGACAGCGGGTTCTGGGCGGCAATGGCATGCGAACTCCGAAACCCGGACAGTATCAGGATTGCCATGAGCATGCAAGAAGCATGCAAAACGTATCTGTGAATTGCGTTCGGCATACGGCGGGTAATTAAATAACACGACAGCTGAAAGAACTGCTGCCGACCGACCTGCTGCTAACCGTACATTAGCAAGGATTTGGATCACGGGCAAGATAAAATCGAGTTGAAAGACGGTTTTGTATGTCCAATTGCTGTCTCCGCAGGCTCTGCCAAGCTACCGTTGCCCGGCTTCTCTCAACCGGTGGTTCCCAGGCCGCCGGCAATGGCGTTCAGCACCAGCAGCATGTCGGGCAGCATGTCGTCGGCGCGTGCGTCATCACCATCCTCCCGGAAAGCGCGCCATTTTTTCAGCTGACGGATCTGCATCTGATGCAGGGGGCGCAGGTGTTCGTTCCGGAAACCGATCATGGTGTACATGCGGGGCCGGCGGGATTGCAGCTCGTGGCCATACAGCAGTTCAAGCATGTTTTGCGTGCGGTGAAACTCGCCGGTGATCTGCTCCAGATACTTTCCGGCGAGCGACTGATCCTCCATCAGGCCGGAATACCACTCCATGATCTCCGTATCGGCCAGCGCAATGGCCGAGGAAGCATTGGTGATGATATAGCGGAACGGCATGAACTCGACGGCATGTGTTTTGAGGATTTCAAAGGAATCGGGATCTTCATCGCGCAATGTTTCCAGAGCGCTTCCGACACCGTACCAGCCGGTGAGGAAAAAGCGGGACTGGCTCCAGCTGAATACCCATGGGATGGCGCGAAGATCCTCAAAGGTCCGTTTCCCGGTGCGGCGGGCCGGACGCGAACCGATTCTGCTGGATTCAATGATGTCGATCGGTGTCACCCGGGAGAAGAAGGAGACGAATCCGTCTGAGCGCACCAGCCCCTGGTAGCTTTCCAGACTGTAGTCGTAAAGCCGGGATACCGCCGGCTCAAGCCGGTCGTAGAGCTCCTGCGTAGTGATGGTGCCGCCATTGGATTTTGTTGCAATGACATCGAAAGCGCCGAGGGTCAACCCTGCAGTGCCGGCCTGAAGCAGCTCCAGGTTGTAGAGAGCCGTGATCCTGTTGGCATATTTCTGCGATATCACTTCGCCCTGTTCGGTAAGGCGCATATCGCCGCGTATGGTATCGGACGGCAGCCCGGCAATGAACCGGTGGGTAGGCCCGGCCCCACGGCTGATGGTGCCGCCCCGACCGTGGAAAAAGCGGATGCGTATCCCGTGTTTTTGCCCGATTTCACTTAGTTTGCGCTGGGCTATGTTGAGGCTCCAGAGACTGGCCAGGATACCGCCGTCCTTGTTGCTGTCGCTGTAACCGACCATCACCTGCTGGTGGAGATCCAGCTCCGGGGAGAACGCAGTTCCAGCTTCGGGAATAACCGGATGTGTATCTTCTACAGTGGAATCCGTGTGACCCGTGCCGGCCTTCGTTGCATCGGTATGTCCGGGGCCTATTTGGATGCTGTCGGGGTCATGCTGGACGCTATCGGTTTCGTGGTGGTGTTGAAAGGATGATTTGTCGCTTTTCGGTAGCAGCAGGTCGCGGGTGACAGCGTGCCCCTTTGACAGCTCTTTCTGCAGCAGCAGGCTGCGGCGCGTCACGGGATGACTGAGGAAGTCATCCAGTATTTTGGGGCCGCCCTCCAGGTCTTCAATGGTCTCAAGCAGCGGGACCACCGGGAACATGCAGGCAATCCCGTCTTTGCCGGTGATCATCAAACCCGCTTCCCGGGCCAGGAGATAGACGACCAGCAGATCGGAAAGGCTCCGGGTCATGCTTACGATAAGCGCGCCGATGCCACGGGTCCCGTAGCGGCGGGCATGGCGATAGAGGATGCGGTAGCAGGCCAGCACGGCATCAGCTTCCTTGCCAATCCCATGCCGGTGGCGCATGAACGGACGGGCCGTGGAAAGCTCCCTGTTGAGCAGGTCAAGGCGGCGCTCTTCTGACCAGTCGGCGAAATGCTCCGTATCTTCGATACCGGCGGCATGCATAAGCTGTGAAAGCGCTGCATCGTGGAAACGGCTGTTCTGCCGGATATCCAGTGAGGCCATGTGGAACCCGAATGCTGCCACCTTGCGGGCAAGCGGCTCCACATCCACCCGTGCAATACGCCGGCTGTTGATCTCAACGAGGGAATCATGAATCATGTCCAGGTCCTCCTGCAACTCTTCGGCCCTGCGATAGTAACGCTCTTCGGTTACTTCCGTGAGAGGGTTGCCGGCACCGTCAACCGGCAGCCGCGAGATCATCAGGTTGACGAACTGGCGCCATGGCTCACTGGGATTCCGCTCCATTCCTGCCACACCGGCCGGGCCGGCAAGCTTGCGCAGATGCTCCAGGTGCTCCTGGAAGAAACCGGGTACCTCGACCTCATGGGAGGATATGCTGATTTTTCGTGCCAGACTGACCAGATCCGTCCGGATCATGGTCAGCGCTTGCTTCCTCAGTTCATATAGCGTGTGCCCGGTAACATTGTCGGTCACAAATGGGTGGCCGTCACGATCTCCGCCGACCCAGTTGCCAAAGGAGACGCCCGGAAGCCGGCGGCGATTTTCAATAAGCGACGGGTCAAAACCGGTGTGTTTCCACGCGTCCCGGAGACGCTGGTCCAGAAGAGGCAGCACGACCGGGAATACGTTCTTGAGGTAGTGCATTACGTTGCGCAGTTCGTCCTGGATGGAGGGTTTCTGCAGGAACACCTGTCCGGTAATCCAGAGCCGGCTCAGCGCCACCTTGATCTCCTCGGCAATCTGCTCTTGTTCGTTGGCGGTCCAGATCTGGTTCTCGCGCTTGACCACCAGCAGGTAAATGGCCCGGAGCTGGTCGATTACCGTGGAGCGTTTTGATTCGGTCGGATGCGCGGTCAGCACGGGCTCTATGCGGATGTCAGGCAGCGAGGCGGCGATATCCTCTGCCGAGTGCCCCGTTTTTTTCAGGTCATGCAGGATGCGTCCCCACAATCCGGAAATGCGCTCCGGTCCGTGCCTGTTTTCAAGTTTCCGGCGAAGCTGTACGGCCGCATTTTCCTCGACGATGGTGATGAGCTGAAAATAGAGCGAGAATGCCTTGCTCAAGGTGTCGGGATCCGCCCCGGCATCGTGGTCGCCTTCCAGGTGCCGTATCACATCCTCCTCCCCGAGGTCGCGGAGCATGTCGATGAAGCAGTTTCTCAGGTAGGTGATGTCGTCCTGGATCTTCTGCAGGTCAAGGCTGTCGTCCGTGGTGCTGAAGTACATGAGTCCGTGATTTGGTCGTGAGGTGCAAGGTTCTGCAGGCAGGCAGGGACGGTCTCAGAATGAGAAGGCAGAAATGAGAAAACATCCCTGCAACCGGACTCAAGTTACGAAATTCCACCATTTCGTTCTAAGAATTCGTACCAGGAAGCTACGAACAGGCAGACAACACTCTCCAAAATTTACGCGGCTTCAGTGCGAATCACAGACCGGCAACGGCGCACAGGACGCGAGCGGTAATCTGGCCGCCCGCCCGCATTCCTCCGGATTCAGACGTATCCGTTCATCATCACATGACGGTAGAGCTGCTTGAGGCCATGCACCTTGAAGTCCCACCAGACACGTGTTTCACGGGTGGACTGGTACAGCCATTCGTTCACCAGGTTCCCCTGGAAGTCGAATTCGAACATCATGCATCGGCCGTAGCGGGTGAGAAGCGGACATCCGGAAGTTCCGTCGTACAGACTGGTCGGTTCCCTGTCCAGCGCAAGCGAGATCAGGTTTTCGGCAACAGCCGGAGCCTGTTTGCGGATGGTGGCGGCGGTTTTGGGCGCGCCGGTCGCCGCACAATCGCCCACCCCGAAGACGTTGCTGTAGCGCCTGTGCTGCAGGGTTTCACGGTCCACCTGTATCTGTCCGCCAATGCCCTCGGCGGTAAGGGGTCCTTCCCGGAGCGGCCTGGGCGTGCGGAACCGGGGGACAGGATGCAGGAGATCATATTTCTGACGCATTTCCCGGGTGGATCCGTCCGGCATCTGCTCCTCGAAGATGGCGGTGCGGGTGGATACGTCGATTGCCCGGAGCTCCGAACGGTAATGGTTTTGGATGCCGCGCGCTTCGATAAGCGGAGTGACGGCGGCATCCACTTTCGGGACAACCGGAAACAAAGACGGCCGGGTTGTATGAAAATGGACTTCCAGCCGGTCCCGCAACCCGTTTGAACGCCACAGATCCTCTGAAAGCCAGGTGATCTTCTGCGGGGCGCCGCCGCACTTTACATATCCTGCCGGATAGGTGAAGACGGCGTTTCCGCCCTGGAACGACTTCGCCATCTCCCGGTATTTCATGCCGGATTCCAGATTGTATATGGTGGCCGCATAGGGTGTCTGGATTGCCTCGGAATATCCTTCCACCGAAGCGGGGTTCACTTCCACACCGAGTCCGACCACCAGATAGTCATATTCCACGTAACCTCCGCTGCCGGTTTTGACACGGTTCTTTTCCGGCTCAAACGCGGCTACGTAATCTTTGACCCAGCGCATCCCGGACAGGAAAAGCGACTCCTGTTCGAACAGGACGTCCTCTTTCTTGTACACCCCGGCGGCCACCAGTGTGTACCCGGGCTGGTAATGGTGGATGGATTTGGGTTCGATGATGGTGACATTTGCATCGGGGACGGCACGCAGAAGTCGGGCCGCAACCGTAATTCCGCCAATGCTGCCGCCGGCAATCACAAACCGGACATTGCGCAATTTGGCGGCATCCGATGAAGATATGCGCAGGCTTCTTCTGTAACCGTAAAATCCCGTACCGCCGCCAATGGCCAGAACCCCGGCTCCCGTGCCAATGTATTTCAACGCTTTCCGGCGGTTCATTTTGTTTTGGGACTCCGGCCCGGCCGAGGAGTCTTTATTTGTGTTATTTTCTGTGCTCATGGGATAAATATTTTTCTAATCACGTTGAATGTGAGAAATGAACAATTTTATGTCTTTAAAAAAGTGACAGGACTGTTACGCCATTCGCAATATTATTCCCTTAATACAGCGGGAAGCCAAATATAACAAAGGTATATTCTTATTTCAATAACTAAATATATCATTCGTGTTTTTTTCGATGCCAGCTGCTGGGTCATCATCGGGCAGGACACGGGTGCCGCAGGACTGCCGATTGCCGCAGGACTGCCGATTGCCGCTTACATCAAAATAATCAGCAGATTTTTGACGGGATCATTGCCTGTTTTGCAAGATGGCAGCCAGTGGAGTTTCGCTGTTTGGTGTTGCTCCGAACGGAAATCGGTTGTAATGTATCCTGGGAAGGAACATACCCGCGTTGTGAACGTGCTTGAAAGCATCTTGAAAGTACAAACAGACAGAATCCTGAAATGAAATGATATTCCGCGGCTCATTACTGGTGTGGATTTTCGGTCTGCTGGCGGTTGCAACAGGCGGCTCCGGTGTCCTCGGTGCATATGCCGCAAATCCCCGGGCACAGCCTCAGGCACATTCCTCCAGAATACCTGCCGCAAATCCAACCGGATGGAACATCCCGGTTTTGTGTTACCACACATTTCACCACGAAGACTCCTCCCGCACCCCCGGGCCTCTTGATGAAACCTATGAAGGTTTAGAGGATATGCTGCATTATCTTAGGGAAAACGGGTTCCGCAGTTTTCTGCCGGACGGCGATCCCCTGCAGGGAAAACCGGATCCACAGAAGGTCATCATCACCTTCGACGACGGCCATGTCAGTCAACTCAGGGCAGCCGATCTGCTCGAAGAGTACGGCATGCGGGGTATTTTCTTCGTCATCCCGTCCCTGATTGAAGTTCCCCGTTATCCCCATATGTCCAGTAACCACCTGTCCGACCTGGCCAACCGCGGCCATCTGATCGGTGTGCACGGCCACCGGCACGTCAGCATGCCGGTATCCGGCCCCGAGATTATCGCGGTATGGGATACGGTGCCGGAACTTATGATGGAAATACCGGGGATTACGGACGAGAATCTCCATTCCCTTGCCTTTCCTTACGGACACTATACCCCGGCCGTGACGAGGGCCATGCGCCCCCGGTATCCGCTGCAATACACGGTGAATCCGGGGTACTGGGACGGCTCGTCCACCCTGATCCCCCGTATCCTGATCACGCAGGAAACCGACCGTGAATTTTACTTCGACTATCTGTCCGGTGCCCTGGCAGGTCCGCGGGAACTCTCCATGCGTGAGCCGAACGGATCGCGGCAGTCGGTCATTCATTTTGAAAATCCGGCCCGGCTGGATCCGCGCGCGCTTTACATCCGGGCAGTAAGTCCTGATGATGACGGCAGGTATTATGATTCCCGGTCCGCCGCACCGTTTCTGTCCGCCGATGACAGGGACGGTCACGTGCTCGTATTTGATGTCAGCGCCTATCTGGAGGCCCATCACCCCATAGATCATCGCGCTCTGTCTTTTGCCGTAACCGAAAAAGTGGGGGAAATCTACCGGTTTGTATCGGACGGGTACCTGATCTGGGTTACGCGGGTGGATGCGGGGTAATGCCTTTTTTACACCGCACCCTGATCCATCATCGCGTCAGCCACCTTCACAAAACCTGCCAGGTTGGCCCCCTTCACGTAATCGATCACACCATGTTCGTTTTCGCCGTAGCGGACGCACTGCGCGTGGATATTCCTCATGATGTAGAGCAGCTTTTCCTCCACTTTTTCCCGCTCCCACCTGAGCCGCAAGGCGTTCTGTGCCATTTCAAGTCCGGAAGCCGCCACGCCTCCGGCATTGACGGCCTTGCCGGGCCCGAACAGCACCTTCTCTTTTAGGAACAGGTGGACCGCCTCGGTGGTGCAGGGCATGTTGGCGCCTTCCCCGACATAGCGCACCCCTTTTTCAACCAGTTTCCGGGCATCCTCCTCATCGAGTTCATTCTGGGTGGCACACGGGATCACCACATCCACCTCACCGGGATGGTTCCATGGCTTTTCATCTTCGTAATACACAAGCCCGCTGAATTTTTCCGCCATTTCGCTGACTCGGCCACGTTCCTGGTTCTTGATTTCCATCATGAACTTCAGTTGCCCGGTAGTCAGTCCGTCTTCCGCATAAATATATCCCGAAGAATCTGATACCGTGACGACCTTGCCTTTCAGTTCTATGATCTTTTCCACGGCATACTGCGCTACGTTACCGGAGCCGGAGACGGCCACGCGCTTGTTATTGAAATCTTCTTTGGCTGTCTTGAGCATTTCGACCAGGAAGTAGACGGCGCCGTATCCGGTTGCTTCCGGACGGATGAGGGAGCCGCCCCAGTTGAGGTCTTTGCCGGTGAGCACGCCGGTAAATTCGTTCTCCAGTCGCTTGTACTGCCCGAACAGGTAACCGATCTCCCGCTTGCCCACGCCGATATCCCCGGCGGGGATGTCCGTGTACTTGCTGATGTGCCGGTGCAGTTCGGTCATGAAACTCTGGCAGAACTTCATTACTTCACGGTCGGACTTGCCTTTGGGATCGAAATCGGATCCGCCTTTGGCTCCGCCGAGAGGCAGGGTGGTCAGGGCGTTTTTGAAAATCTGTTCGAATCCGAGGAACTTGAGGATGCTCAGGTTGACGGAAGGGTGGAACCGGAGTCCGCCCTTGTACGGCCCGATGGATGAGCTGAACTGGACCCGGTAGCCGCGATTGACCTGGATGCGTCCGGTGCGGTCCACCCAGGGCACCCGGAACATGATCACGCGCTCTGGCTCGACCATGCGATGCAGGATATTGGCTTCCTTGTACTTGGGGTGTTCCTCCATGTACGGGATTGTGATTTCGGCAACTTCCCGCACAGACTGCAGAAATTCCGTTTCATTGGGGTTTTTTTCCTTCACCTCGCCCATGAAGGCATTGATCTGGGCTTCAAAATGGGTGCTCATAAATTTTGCTTTTTAAATGATAACAGTCTGATTGTTGTCTGCATTCATATTGTTGGACAAGCGGGTGAGCCGGCATTAATCCATTACACCAGGTCACATATATTGCAGGAGTTCGGATTTAGCTGAATCAGAAAATGGTTTGGGTTCGCCTGGGGAATCGTCCTATTTTCAAGAGAACTGCCGCATGGCTGTATCCGTTTGAATATAACAGTGAAACAATCCTGTATCCGACAAAATTTTTATAATATGCAACAAACATTTCCAAATTGCGGAGGACCGTCATGCTTATCGTAACAAGAGACATCCATATTGACACACGGGGTTTTTCCGACATCCACGACCTGACCTCGAGGGTTCAGGCCATTATCGATGAATCCGGGATCAGCGAGGGTTTTTGCCATGTTTTCGCTGTCGGGTCCACGGCGTCCATATCCACCATGGAGTATGAACCGGCCCTTGTGAAGGATATCCAGGAGAAGCTGGAGGAATTTGCCTCCGAGAATATGCGCTCACACCATTCTCAGACCTGGGGTGATGATAACGGGTTTTCCCATATCCGGTCGACATTCATGGGGCCGGGAATCACCGTGCCCGTGCGTGATGGCCGGTGCATCCTGGGCACCTGGCAGCAGATTATCGTGCTGGACCATGACAACCGTCCACGTGACCGGCACATTGTGGTCCAGGTGATTGGAAAAGAGTGAAACCGGAATGTGATGGAAGCGCGTATATTCCGGCTCAATCACATTTGCGGACATTCTGCAACAAATGCGCTCTAACGGTGCCGCCGCAAACATTTTCAACAACTGACACATCCTCAATCTGAAAATACCATGACAGAAAAACCGTGGCTGATCGCTGAGACGAACTGGAAAACCGTAAGGGAATTCACCTATGAATTGGCCGTGCTTCCGTGGGGGGCCACCGAGCCGCACAATTACCATCTGCCGTACGCCACCGATAATATGGAATCGGAATATGTGGCAGCGGAAGCCGGGCGCCTGGCCTGGGAGAAGGGCGCGCGGGTTGCCATCCTCCCGGCGGTGCCATTTGGCGTGCAGACCGGGATGCTGGACCTGCCGTTTGCCGTCAACATGAATCCATCCACCCAGGAGGCGGTGCTGGGGGATATCGCACGGTCGCTGGAGGGGCAGGGCATCCGGAAGCTGCTGGTGCTGAACGGCCATGGCGGCAACAATTTCCGTCAGATGATCCGTGAACTGCAACCGGACCTGGGAATCCTGCTTCTGGCGGCGGACTGGTATCGCGCAGCGGACTGGAATGAATATTTCACGGAGCCGGGCGACCATGCCGGTGAGTTTGAGACCAGTGCGGTGATGCATATCCGTCCGGATCTGGTGCGGCCATTATCGGAGGCCGGTGACGGTAACGAGCGGAAATTCCGCCTGAAGGCCATGAAGGAGGGCTGGGTTTGGACTCCGCGCGAATGGAGCGAGATCACGGAGGATACCGGAGTCGGGAACCCGAAGCTGGCAACACCGGAGAAAGGCGCCCGGTTCCTGGAGGCCTGCACGCGGAACCTCGCCGATTTTCTGGTGGAGCTTGCGGATACGGATCCGGACGATATCTACGAATCGGAGTAATATCGCGATGTAATCTGCATCGTTTTATTTTTTTGCTATTTTACCATTTCAGTCCATCTGTAACTCTATCCATCATCACGTATGCTGATTGCTCGTACAAGTCCCCTGCTGATCATACTTGCTGCATTGTTTTTGTTCTCAT
>SL_8KL_010_SEDDRAFT_10001760_pt1 | contig 18669 bp, 16 predicted proteins | sample SodLakKL_010_SED_4_FD_11160 | JGI IMG/M metagenome (IMG submission 11160)
CGCAGCAAAAGGAATTCTTCATAAAAATAACGCGGCCCGTAAGAAATCCAGCCTGAGCCGTAGATTTAATCATTATGCTGCCGGCTAATTTGACCTAAGGCTGCATAAAATACTTAATCCATGATTTTTTCATCCCTAAAATTATAAGCTAGCCTTTTTGCCGTTAAACCGGTATAAAAGGCTGGCTTAATTAAATGGAACCATTTGCTGGGTGCAAAAAGTTTACTAATCACCTTCTTCAATGCCCAGTTCCTTAGCCAGGTGAACCACACCGACCACTTTTTTCAAATCCACGACAAAAGCAATCCCGGTAGCCGGTTTTTCCAGGTTACCCGCTTCGACAATAGCCTTAAGGACATGATCAGTTTTATCTTCTGAAACCACAGTCAATATAATTTCTTTTTCCGGTTCAATAGGAATTCCCATCAATTTTTTCTTTTCATGAATCCCAGTGCCCCGGGCCGGGATAATGGTAGCTCCTTCCGCACCTGTTTTTCTTGATGCTTCGACAATACATTCACAGCAACCCTTTTTGACGATTGTCACAATCAGGTCCTGGTTGGGAATTGATTTCATCACAGCTTACCTACCTTTCTCATCACTGTCATAATCATCCTCACTATTTAAACACTCCCTATTTTCATCTTTTTGTTCGGTTGTTTCATCCTGCCCGTATAGATGCTCGTCCTGAACCTCGGTTTTATCTTTTATATTCTTGCCCTCTCTTCTTGTACTCTTGTCTTCTTCACAATGTTCAGTTGTATCGATAGAAGCCTCCTCTGGAATTTGCTCTTTTTCATGCTCAGCAGACATAACTTCCTCTTTATCTTCGGCAGGTTTATCTACCCTTATATCTTCTGCTGCCTCAGCCTCGCTATCTTCCGGGAAAAAGAAACCGAGCAGCATCACCATAATAATCGGGGCTAAAGCCACCAGGGCAATCAGGCCAAAGCCGTCAATCACCGCATCGCGTCCTTCCATGACATCGGCAACGCCAACCGCAAGAGCCATAATAAAAGTGACAGTCATCGGCCCTGTAGCTACCCCGCCGGAATCAAAAGCTATCGCAGTAAAAGAAGGCTTGGAAAATATCATCAAGATTATCGCTAACATGTAACCCGGAATAATGATATAGTAAAAAGGAATCCCGTAAACAATTCTGGTCATGGCCAGGGCAATAAATATACCTACAGCCAGGCAGAGAGTATAAAGGATTAAGTTGCTCCTGATTGCCCCGCTGGAGGTGTTCTCCACTTGCTTGGTGAGAATCCGCACCGCCGGTTCAGCCATGGTGGCAACAAAACCCAATACAAAGCCAAGAGGAATCAGAATCCAGCGGTGAGGGAGCTCCCCAATTACCGCGCCCATTTCAGTTCCTACCGGCATAAACCCAACCTTTACTCCCTGCAAAAAAAGAGTAAGTCCAACAAAGGCAAATAAAATCCCTTTTAAAAGGTTAAAAAGCAGTTTCTTGGGTAATTTATAAATAAAGACAAATAGTAAAAACATGGCCATCACCGGGATGACTGCAGCTAAAACTTCCAGTAAAACCTCATCAATTTCATGAAAGATAAAACTAAAACTCATCCGAAAATCACCCCCAGGATGAGAACGCCAATCACAGGACCAATCGATGCAATACCAATTAAGCCAAAAGTATCCTGCACCCCAGATTTTCCGCCCAGCACAGAAGTGGCACCAACTCCGAGAGCCAAAATAAAGGGCACAGCCATCGGGCCGGTGGTTACTCCGCCGGCGTCAAAAGAAATGGCAACAAATTCTTCGGGCACAAAGAAAGAAAGGAGGACAACCAAAATATAACCAGCTGTCAGGATATAAAAAATGGGAACACCAAGAAGAATCCGCAAAATAGCTACCGAGACAAAAAAACCTACTCCCAGGGCAACGGCAATTATCAAAATGTTTGCTTCAATTGCCCCCTCGGAAGCAAAATCAACATTGTGAGCCAAAACCCTAACATCAGGCTCGGCCACGGTGACTACGAATCCAAAGATAAAAGCAGCAATCAATAATATAGATAGGGATCCTTTGGTAACCAGTTCGGAACCAATCATTTCACCAATAGGCAGTAAGCCGGTTCTAACCCCAACCAGAAAAAGAAAAAGCCCACTGGTAATCATCACTGCTCCTGCTAAAAATTGCCAGAATAGCTCAAGAGGAGTGCGAATTATAAAAAACTGGATCAAAGATATAACTATAATGATCGGCACAGTGGCCTGCAGCACTTCCAGTAATATCTCTTTTGCATCTTCTAACATTAAGGTTTCCCCACTTAATAATCATAAGTAAAAATTGGTTGCGGTTATTTTTTCAGGATCGGCACCTTTGACTCAATAAGCAATTCAGCCACCCAGGCTGCTGACTGACCGACAACAGAAGGACATTTGTCCTTAAGCCCACCGGCCTCCTCATACTGCCTGTGTTCTTCACTATCCAAAAACCGGTAAGCGGTACCGAATAAATGATGCTGAACTTCGCTGCAGGAGTACCCTCCATAAGCTTTTTCAAACTGCTCCCAGAATGCCCGGACCACCGGTCCCGGTCGGCGTAAAAGACTTATGTCGGAGAATTCTTCCCGTGAGCGTCCAAGAAAAAAGCTGAGAACCATAACTCCACCGGTAAACGCCCCGCAGGGACCTTTAATCGTGGAGGCAATTCCTCCGGAAAAAGAGGTGGCCGCTTTAACCAGCGCACTGTTAACCGGAAAATAATCCTGCAGAGCAGCAACCGTACACTGGGCACAACCATCATAACGTTGCTCCAGTTCATAACCCCGGTTGTATACTTTTTCCATCAGCTTTTCCTTATCCACATCCACTTTTTTATGATTAGTCATTAAAATCCCTCCTTCAGCATAACCCCTTAAAAAAACGATTTATTAATATAAACCGGTCCCGGTTTTCTGGATATAATCTACCCGACTTAAAACCAATTGTAAACCCTTCTCAGGCTCAATTTGACCTGTTTTAAACTGTAAATCAGATTCTTGCAAGGCGATCAGCACATCTTCCAGGGTTGTCCTGTTATAAAAGGAAGCCTGCTGTTTTAACTTGCGGGCAACAAAGTTATGCACTTTTAATGCAGAAGTCAGTTCCTGTTGTGACAAACCTTCTTCAAGCAAACTATGTGCCTGTAAAAGTAGCCGGTAATGGCGGACCAGCATAAAAAATATGAGCAAGGGTTGCTCACGCCTTTTCAACAATAGATCAAGAAGACGGCCGGCATTTTTAATATTTCCTTCTGCCAGGGCATCAGCAAGCTTAAACACATTACTTTGCAAATCACCAGAAAAAAGATGATCTACAGTTTCTGCGGTGATCGTATCCTGGTCACTCCCCAGGTAACTGCAGTACTTTTCAAGCTCCCTTGAAAGGTAGTGAAGATTGTGATCTCCGGTCATAAGCAACTTTTCCACAGCTGCCCGGTCGATTTTTTTGCCAAGACGGCCTGCTTTATGCCTGACCCAGGAGACAAGGGCATCGCCTTTTAAAGGGCTGCACTCAACCACTATCCCCTTTTTTTCAAGCAGTTTGAACAATCTTTTACGGCGATCGACTCCAGGGGCAGTAAAAACAAGTATACTTTCCGGCAGATCCTTTCCCTGGTCGTCTAAGTAATTGTCGAGCATATCCACTTGAGCCTTTCCCCGGGAATCCTTTTCTGTTTCTTCAGTCGCAGTCCCTGCTTCTTCATTTTTGCGGGGTGGAGCCAGGTAAGGCGGATTTTCCACAATGATAAGCTTTTTTTGGCTGAAAAGACTACTTTCGCCAAGCATATCCAGGATCTCTTCCAGGCTGTAGTCTAAACCGTCCACTTTTTCACGGGAAAATTCCGGTTCGTCTCCGAGAAAAGAGGCTTCAAGCCTGGCCACCAGGTCTTCTTGCAAATACTTTTCTTCACCGAAAAACAGGTAAATCGGAGCAAATTTTCCTTCCGCTATTTGTTTTACCAAAGCCCGGTAGGTAAGCATAATTTACTTTTTCCCCTTTTTAATAGCCCTGGACCACACCCGCCTTGCTTCAGGCAGGAAAATAACCAACACCGTGAATATTTCAAGCCTTCCAATCACCATCAGAACCGGCAACAAGAGCTGGCCGGCAGGGGGGATTCCCTGGTAGGTTTCAACCGGACCAACACCCCCTAAACCGGGGCCGACGTTGCCAATAGTTGCCGCTACTGCAGAAAAGGCAGTCTCTGTATCAAGGCCCATCAAAGCCAATAACAAAGTTGAAATTACAGTTAACAAAAGGTAGATAAAACCAAAACCCATTACAGAGCGCAATACATCTTCATTCACAAACTGCTTGCCCAGTTTAACCGATGAAATTGCAGAGGGGTGAATCACCCGGTAAAGTTCACGGAAAGCATACTTAAACATCAGCATCCAGCGCACCTGTTTCATCGATCCCCCGGTTGAACCCCCACAACCGCCGAGAAACATGACCATAAGCAGGAAAAGACGCGAAAAATTGTGCCAACCATCAAAATCAGCCGTAGCATAACCGGTCGTTGTGGTAATTGAAACTACCTGGAAAGCGCTTTGGCGTAAAGCAAGCAAAAATTCTCCACCTGAATCTGTAAAAGTATTGTACGTAACCAGGGCGATACCGGCAAGGATAACTACCAGGTAAAAGCGAAGTTCCGGGTTTCTAAAAGCATTAAATTCACCTCGAATAATCCGGTAATAAATTGCAAAGTTAATCCCGGCGAAGAGCATAAAAAAGATAATTACAATTTCAGCCGCCGGATTTTCAAAAGCAGCTATACTGGCATTATAAGGCGAAAATCCACCTGTAGGCATTGTCGTTAAAGCGTGGGCGAAAGAATCATAAAAACTAATCCCGCAAAGCATTAATAAGCCAATCAGAATTACAGTGAAACCGACATAAATAAACCACAACCGCCTGGCTGTTTCCACCACCCTGGGAACAACCCTTTCTGCAACCGGACCGGGTACTTCCGCCTTAAACATGGTCATACTGCGAAAACCAAACCGCGGCAGAACGGCCAAAAAAAGGACGATGATGCCCATTCCCCCAAGCCACTGGGTGAACTGGCGCCATAGTAAAAGTCCCCTGGGTAAAACTTCTATATCTTCAATTAAAGTAGCCCCGGTAGTAGTAAATCCGGAAACAGATTCAAAAAATGCCTGCAGGTAACTACCTTCAAACACATCAAAAAAATAGTATGGTAAAGCGCCAAACGCTCCTGCTACAAACCAGGCCAGGGAAACGACGATAAAATTTTCTATAATGCTTAGCTCACCGCCGCGTGAGGGAGAGAAGTAAAAGTATAAGATAGCACCAACTGCAGCGGTAACCAGGATAGATTTTAATAAAGCCGGAAAATCCGGCCCTTGTTCAGCGACTGCCCATAACAATGGGAGAAGCATGGTCAGAGCTAAAAACAGTAGCATAATACCCAGCAGGTAAAAAATACGAAACTGGCGCAATAATCTACTCCCTCCCGCAATCTTTGCAATTAATAATAACGCTATACTGTGAGTTTATCAAGCTTAGTCAGCTTCCTCAGTATGAACCAACTTGTTTCGAAGGTATTCTTTGTTTTCCTTGCCTGCGGGCGGGGCAAAATACCGGTCTAATGTAGCGCTTACCTTGGGAACCGCAAATATGACCAGGTGATCGCCCGGTAACAGTGTAGCATCACCCCTGGGCACAACTACTTCACCATTACGTATTATAGAACCGATAAGCATACCACGGGGAAGATTAGCCTCAACAATTTTTTTATTAGCTACTTTAGCTTTTTCAGGCAGTACTATTTCCACCACTTCGGCTTTTTCATCCTGGAGCAAAGAAAAAGAGACAGCATCTTCTTTGCGGGTCAAACGAAGAATCCTGGAAGCAGCTAAAATACGGGGATTGACTACGCTGTGAATATCCAGGGTGCTGTATACCGGAACATAATGCGGCCTCATTACCTCGCATATTATTTTGTTTACTCCAAACTGCCGGGCCAACAGAGCCACTACGATATTGCTGCGGTCATCACCAGTAACAGCGATTACCGCATCAGCCCGGTCCGTATCCTCTTCTTCCAGCATAGCAATTTCAGTGGCATCACCCTGCAAAACAAGGGTGCGATCCAGTTCCCGGCAAAGACCTTCACAGCGCTCTTCATCTTTTTCGATAAGCTTTACATCAAAATGCTGCTTACTTTCCTCCAGAAGTTTGGCAAGCTGCACTCCAATCATGCCACCGCCCATAATTGTTACCTGGCTGATCCTTCTTTTCTCATGGTGCAGTAGTGAACTTACATCTTTCAAGGTCATGGTTTTACCAAGTAAGTAAATTTTATTACCGGGACGAACAATGTCATCACCACCGGGAACCACAAATTTGCCCCCTGGCTCGCTGATCCCGACAATGATAGCATCGGGGTTAATGGGAAGGTCACGAAGCGGTACATCGGTAATCCCGGCCTCGGAACCAACAGTGACTCCCAGTAACATCACTTTACCCTTGTGGAAATATTCTACCTCACTGGCTTCGGGAAAGTGAATCATCTTGGAGATTTCCATGGCTGCTACTTTTTCAGGGTTGATCACAACATCAATGCCAAGCTGTTGGGGTTTTAATACTGAGGATTCGCCAGCATATTCCGGGTTGCGAATCCGACAAACTGTAATAGGCACATTATATTGCTTGGCCAACATGCAGGCTATCACGTTCACCTCATCCGACTCGGTGACAGCCACCAGCATATCGGCATTTTTTACACCGGCTCTTTCCAGGACAACAGCACTGGCTCCATCCTCTTCCAGGACCATCACATCAAGTGATTCATTAAATCGGCGGGCTTTTTCTTCGTTTTTTTCTATAACCACTACATCCTGGCTCTTATCTGCCAGGTTCCTGGCTAATTCATAACTAACTCCTCCACCGCCAACAATAATAATGTGCACAGAAAACCCCTTCCTTTCACTCCAAAAAATCAATCTAAAGAGTCAGCAAAAAAAGAGACAGCGGCTACGCTGCCTCATCAGGGAGAAAAAGTATAAGACAAATCTATTCCTGACCGGCAACCCGTTGTTTCTAATTTGAATAAAAACGGGTAATTAAACGAGTAATCCTACAAAAAGGAATACTCATACCAGCCTGGCAATCTTATTCAATTATATACGATACACTTTATGATGACAACACCATATTACTCTTTTATTAATTCGTTCTTAAGCGCGCCAATTCCTTCTATTTTCACCTCAAAAATATCACCGGGAATAAAAGAACCTACTCCGGAAGGGGTTCCGGTCATAATTACATCGCCAGGCAGCAAAGTCATGCATCCGGAAACAAATTCAATTATTTCCGCTACCGAAAAAAGGTGATCTGCAGTTGAGGCTTCCTGGACAACTTTTCCATTCAAAACACCCTGTATTTTCAATTCTTCGGGGTTTTTTATATCGGTTTTAATTACCGGACCGAGGGGACAAAATGTATCAAAACTTTTAGCATATGTCCACTGGCCATCTTTAGGTTGCTTGTCCCGGGCAGTTACATCATTGGCACAGGTATAGCCTAAAACATAATCAAGCGCTTCTGTTTTACTCACCCTATAAGCCTGTTTGCCAATAACCACAGCCAGTTCAGCTTCATAATCTACCCGGTTGATCTGTGGTGGATAGATGATTTTTTCTTCCGGACCGGTAACGCTTGTAGATGGCTTTAAAAAAATAATCGGCACCTTCGGCAAGGGCAGGTTAAATTCTTCGGCGTGGGTGCGGTAGTTTAAGCCCAGACAAATCACCTTGGAAGGAAAACAGGGTGGAAGTAATTTCAACTCGTTTAAATTATACTCACGCCCGGTTTCTGCAATTGCAGTTATATCCCAGTCTCCATCAGGCGCTTTTATTTCTCGCACCATTTGCTCCTTTTGTATCCCGTAACTTACTGTTCCATCAATAGCAAAGCGTAGCAGCTTCAAATTTGGTTCCTCCCATACCAGGTTTTAATCAGTTTTATTGCCACTCAGTCGTGCGGCTGAGTAGATGCAAACGTTAAGAACCCGGAGAAAGCCCGGGTTCTAATTACTTTGCTATAGTTTACCAGTTTTCAGCTAAAAGCTCAAAGTGAGCCTGCGGGTGATTGCAAGAGGGGCAGACATTAGGAGCTTCTTCTCCCTCGTAAACATAACCGCAGTTGCGGCAGAACCATTTCACCGGTTTATCTTTCTTAAAAACTGTCCCATTATCAATATTGGCCATAAGCCCAAGGTACCTTCTTTCATGCTGTTTTTCTGCGACGGCGATTGATTCAAAAACACTGGCAATTTCCTCGAATCCTTCATCCCGGGCCACCTGGGCGAAGCCTGGATACATATCGGTCCACTCGTAGTTTTCTCCCCCGGCAGCTTCTTTAAGGTTTTCCCTGGTCGTCCCGATGACACCGGCCGGGAAAGCAGCGGTGATTTCAACGTCGCCACCTTCTAAATACTTAAACAGTCTCTTGGCGTGTTCCTTCTCCTGGTTAGCCGTTTCTTCAAAAATTGCTGAGATCTGAACAAACCCTTCGTTTTTTGCCTTGCTGGCAAAATAAGTGTAACGATTGCGAGCCTGGGATTCTCCGGCAAATGCAGTAAGCAAGTTTTTTTCAGTCTTAGTTCCTTTAATGCTCATAAGTGTATGCCTCCTGTAGATTATAATTTGGTTTAAGCTGAATAGTATCCAACAAAATACCTTTAATCCTATTATACACAAGGAGTCAAAGAATTGCACCCCATTATTAATATTTTAAATCTTCTGTTTAATCGGGCTGTTGAACGCCGGCTAATCCCAACCTGATAAATGCCAGCGGGGCCAGGTAGGTAGCCCAAAAAGTGGCTAAAGCATGTTTGAAAAAGGTTAAAAGATGAAAATTAAGAGGAAAGAGCAAGTCCGGGCCCAGAACGATTATCGCAATAACTACCATGCCCAGCAGGGCACGCAAAAAATGCTGTGATAAGTTACCCTGAAGGTTGAAATTAACATACTTCCGTTCCAGCAGATAACCCGTACCCGCACCAGCCAGGTAACCCATCAAGTTAGGAGCATAAAGAGCAGGAGCAAAAGACAAAGCCAGGGGCACGGCCAGAGCTAAAAACATTAATAAGTGAAAACTCAATTTTTCTGCAAAGCTATATTTTATTATCCTGGTAGCAATCCAGAAAAATATCACTAAAAATACGGATCCTGTAATGATACCTCCGATCACATCTCCCAAGTAATGATATCCCAGCATGGTCCTTGATAAGCCAACCATAGCCATAATGAAAAGCGCTATCATCCAAAACCACCGCTTTTTAATCATTACAGCCAGGTAGCCCCAAACACTGACTGCACCGGAAGTATGACCGCTGGGGAAGGTATAAGTAGGAACGGACACACCCCTGACCTCCGGGCGGGGCAGCCTGATTATATCCTTGGGCACTTCGCTGGTCACGAAAATAGCCAGGGGCATTAAGATCAACCCCCAGAACCCCAGGGTTTTATTTACCGACCAGTAAATGGCTGATAAAAAGATAAGGAAAAACCCCTCGCTTCCCAGGGTAGTTACTCCCTGGAAAAAGAGAAATATTGCTGTGCTACCCACAGTTATAGATACCAGGGAATAAGTGAAAGCAGTATCACGAAGTGGCATCCAGAAAATATAAAGAAATACTGTTAGGGAAAGAATTAATAAAAACAGAAGCCAGCGGTACTTTCTTTCTTTATGTGGTTTGGATGAAAAATAGTTCTCTGTTAAAGGAGGCAACTCCATTACTACAACTCTCCTGCTTGAACTTGTTCAACCCATTCGGCAAGGTCGCTGATTGTGCTTATATCATATTCACGGGCATGCTCCCGGCGAATCATTACTGTATAAGTTTTGTTCATCGGGGCGTAATCAAGCCAGATTATTCCCTTTTCCGCATCTCTTTCTTTAACCTCATGATAAAGCTCTTCAGAATCACTGATGATCTCTTCCTGGTGATGGAACTCTTCCCAGGCCACCCCGGTATAATCCCAGTAAGCATCTATTTCTTCGGCAATCAAAGCTTTACGTATCGTTTCGGCCCCAATCATCTGTTTCCTATCCTCCACCGGTATCCGGGCATTTTCCAAGGCCAAAACCATTATATGGCGCAATATCCGATGCTCGGTAAATTCAATCGAACGGATCGTAACCGGTTCTCCGTCAAAAGGCACCCTCTCTTCTTCAACAATCAAACCTTCATCAAGAAGCCATTCCCGGGCTACTTCTTCTGGCTCTTTTTCATCTATTGAAGCCCGGTAGTTTAAACGTTTCTTTGTTTCCGTGTTCAGTTTAGAGGTCACTTCAGCCATGATTCCTTCAATATGCGGATAACGATCCAATACATCTTCCCGGACTACCGGAGCCGGATTGTTTGCCGGAAATATTTCTTTGTCATCGATAAGCCCGACTAAATCATACTCTATGATCTTGGCATCGGTCGAAAACCCGATAGCTGCATCTACATCGCCAGATCGTAAAGCTTCGTGGGTTAAACCCAGGGCCATCTCATGGACTTCCCCAAATTCCAGGCCATATTCTTCTTTAAGCATGGTTAATCCATCTCTAGCGACTATAAATTCTTCATTAGCCGCAAAACCAACTATCCTATCAGGTTCCTCGGGTTCTTCTGCAGGACAACCACCCAGGAATAAACTGGTTAAAAAGATTAAAACTATGGCGCCTCCCAAGGCGAAAACATTTGACGTTTTCATATAAAGCAAGGCCTCCGATCCAATTGGCCACCAAAAAATGAACAACAATAATCAAAATAAAAATTTGCCTGCTCAGCCATGCTGTTTTGGACAGGGGCCATTGCGATAGAGCGGTAGCATTGGCCGACGAAGCAACGGCTGTAACCGGTCGGCCTGCATGGAGGCAGGCCGCCGAGGCCTGAGCCATGGATGGCGAATGCCGAGGGTAACCAAAGCGAAAGCCTGTAGCTTGAGTCGCTGCCATTGCCCGCGATGAGCCGGCACCAGTCCATAATGCAGCATGGCTGAATCGTAACAGAATAACTGTAGTATTACTATAACATGTTACAACAACCGTTAAAAGAACGGGACTAAAAGAGTTTAATTACTCCGAGGATACTGGCAGATCCAGCAAAAAACATGGTCGGTGCATCCCAGGTATGCGGCGAAAAAGCCTCAACAATAGCCATAATCAGAGGAATTGCCAGCATGGCAACCATAAACTGAGTAGTTGTGAAGTAATTATAAAAAGCAGCTATAACCGCAAGGCTGGCGATAAAAACAACTGCGCTCCCCTCCAGGCTGCGGGTATACTCTTTTTTTGTAAACAGGGCATAAGCTCGGTACTTGTGCTTACCAAAACGTACCCCAACCGGTTCGGCAAGTCCGTCGCCAATACCATAAATAAAGATAGGGATGGCAATCAGATGCAGCAATCCATAATGAGCAAAAATAATGCTTGCCGGCAGGAGAACCATGTGACCGATTGCTGTTTGGGTCACAATCCATAAAAGAGTATAAGGTCGGTCTTCGGGACGATCAAATGAAAGGAACATCGTATTAATCAAAGGAACCCGGTCGCGAATCGACTTGATATAAAAGATAAACTTGGCTACAGCCAGAAAAGCACCAAAAGCATAAAGCCCGAAATTATCCTCATGAACATAACCCTGATTAAGGATTATTGGCACAAAAAAAAGCATAAAATGATTAATCTTGCGGGTATAATTAACCTTAACATTTTTGTGGCGTACCAGCAGTCCATTGATATACTGGATAAAAACCAGCACAAAAACATTGACTGACTGGGTGAGCACATAACCAACATCAAAGATTTTCTCCATAAAATACCTATCTTTCTTAACATATTTCCCGGCTTTCCCATATTAGAAAGTACCGGATCCGATCCAAAAAATATACCATAATTAACAGGTGGGTAAACTTAGAATAAAGTCTTTTCTTATTGTAATTGATAAAGGAGATTAATCAAGTTACAAAAGACTTGTAATATGTAAACTTTTTGTAAACTTTTAACGCCAGAGGCTTAAAAGATCAAGGTTTAGCTTTTTATACAGCTTAGGCAGGAGATTTACAAAAAACATCTAATTAGTAAGGTTATTATTATTTACCAAGGAGGACTGATCACATGGCAGTAATGTATTATGACCAGGATGCTGATTTAAATTTGCTTAAAGGAAAGAAAATTGCTGTCCTTGGTTATGGCAGCCAGGGACATGCCCAGGCCCTTAACCTGAAAGATAGCGGTTTAGATGTAATCGTGGGCTTGCACCCGGAAAGTAAAAGCCGTGAAAAAGCAAAAAGCGAAGGGCTTGAAGTGGCAGATGTCAGTGAAGCAGCCAAAGCCGCCGAGGTAATTCAAATCCTTATCGGCGACAGCCATCAACCGGCGGTATTCAAAGAATTTGTTTTGCCTCACCTGACCGAAGGAAAGGCTCTGGTTGTATCTCACGGTTTCAATATTTTATATAACCAGGTAGTGCCTCCTGAAAAAGTCGATGTATTCATGGTTGCCCCCAAAAGCCCCGGTCACCTGGTAAGACGCCTCCATAAGGAGGGAGCTGGCGTTCCCGGTTTAATAGCTGTTTACCAGGATTACAGCGGCAGGGCTAAAGAAACAGCGCTTGCTTATGCCAGGGGAATCGGCTGCACCCGGGCAGGCGTGATCGAGACTACCTTCCAGGAGGAAACTGAAACAGACCTGTTTGGGGAACAAACTATCCTGTGCGGCGGGGTTTCTGCTCTGATCAAGACAAGTTTTGAAACTTTAGTCGATGCCGGTTACCAGCCCGAAATCGCTTATTTTGAATGTCTGCACGAACTAAAGTTAATCGTCGATCTTATTTACGAAGGCGGTTTGGCAGGGATGCGTTATTCGGTGAGCGATACGGCAGAATATGGTGATCTAACCAGGGGCCCCCGCATAATTGATGATCACGTGCGTGACGAAATGAAATTAATATTAGAAGAAGTCAAGTCCGGTCAGTTTGCCCTGGAATGGGTGCTTGAAAATCAAGCTAACCGGCCCAAGTTTAAGGCCATGCGCACAAAAGAAAAACAGCACCAAATAGAAGAAGTGGGTAAAAAATTAAGAGGGATGATGCCTCACTTGAAAAATGATTAGTATCTTGCCAGTGTTGGAGAGCAGGGGTTAGATCTAACCGATCTAACCCTCTGATTTCCTTTTGTTTAGTGTTTACCCGGTTTGTTCCCTATTAAACTACGGCAAACCAGAAATTAAAGATCAGACGAGCCCTTCAGCTATCTTGATTAATTTTTCTGGAGAAATGGTGCCCGCTTTGAACAGCAGGGCATAATAACGCCCTCCTACCTGCCAGGCCAGGCCGGTCTGCCCCTCTGCCTCAAAATGAGTATACCCGTTAATCTCGCCCACAGCGTGGATCCCGGTTTCCAGGTGCTGCCCCAACCTGACTTTGAATTCCTCGATTGTTTTATCACTTTCGCCGGACTTAACTAGCAGCAGGCTTTCATCTGCCCGTCTATAAACTGCCCCATGGTAATCCGGGACATCACCGGCAGTTAGCAGGATCGCATCATCCAGGATAAAATTGCCAGGCAACTCTTCGGGCCACCGTGGAGGAGCGGGATCTTCTTCCCGGTGATAATGTAATACCCGCTCGGGGGCTTCTGCCTCTTCCAACATGGCTTCGGGGGCAGCTTCATCTTCTTCAACTTCCATTACCGCAGGCTCCTCAGCAGGATCCATCTGCTCATCGCTTACAACCGGAAAAGAAAGCTGATCCCATTGCCAAACACCCAGGCTGTTTAATACAAATACAACCATAAAAGCTGCGGCCGCTACGGCACTGTAGCGCAGCCAATTGAAACTGCGCTTCCTGGTAAAATTGAGCTTGCTGCTTGCAGGATTTTTTTCTTGTTCGAGACCTGCTTCAATACGTTGCCAGATTTTTTCAGCAGGGGGAGGTTCTATCGATTCCATTTCCTGGTGTAGGGCTTCTTTAAGCAAATCCTCGTTTAGTTCTGAATTATGCTTTTTTGTCATTTTTCCCACTCACCCCCTTCATTAGAAAGACAAGTGGGACTTTCTTTTAGTTCCAACTCTTCAGCCAAACGTTTTCGGGCCCGGTGAAGACGAGATTTAACTGTTCCTGCCCGCAAGTTCAACATAGAGGCAATATCTTCCATTTTTAGGTCATAGTAATACTGTAAAACAATAACTTGATACTGTTCCGGCGGCAACCTTTTAATAGCCTGCCTAACCCTTTCCACTTCCAGGCTGCGCAGGGCAGCATCTTCAGTATCAACGGCTTCCGGCTCCCCGGAGCTTATTACCTCTTCATCGGTATAATATATTTTCTTATTACGTTTTAAAAAGTTCCGGGCCAGGTTGGAAGCAATCACCGCCATCCAGGCTCCAAATTTTGCACCATCTTTTAACTGGTTAATATTCTGGAAAGCTTTTATAAAAGCATCCTGGGTAATGTCTTCTGCATTTTCCCTGGAGCGCAGGATATTATAGGCCACAGCATAGGTCTTTTTGTAGTATGCTTCAAACAGAAGGCGGCGGGATTCATTATCTTTCTGCTTGACCAGTTTTTTTAGTTCTTCAGCTTCCACGCCGTATCTCTCCAATTATATTCATTATTAAACACTAAAGACCAGGTCGCTACTATTTTATCGAATGAATAAATGCTCTACCCTTTTATACCACTTCAGCTATTGATTAACAAGGGTCGGCTGTTCGGTTATCCGCACTTCCATAACCTGTCCGCATGTCTCTACGATAATCGCTCCATGCCGGTCGGTCCGGTATGTCCGGATGGCTGCTTCTTCAAGGGCACCGGTTACATAAGGATGAGGGTGACCGAAAGGATTTGAACCAACCTGGATCACTGCAATTTCCGGCTGCACAGCTTTCAAAAACTCAGGCATCGCTTCCATGTATCCACCGTGATGGGGTATTTGTAAAAGGTCGGCCTGTAAATCAATTTGCTGCTGTAAAAGATCAGCTGCGGCAGCATCTTCAATATCACCGGTAAAAAGCATCCCGGTATCTTTATAGCTGAGCAAAAAGACAATGGAATTGTTGTTAAGATCACATCCTGTCCCGCGATAAAGCTCTTCAGGCGGTCCGAGAAGAGCAATGGTTAACTCGGCGCCGCAGCGCCAGTGTTCCCCGGAGCAAACTTGATCAACCATAATCCCTTCTGCTTCAGCTTTGTCAAGGAGCTGATCGTAGTAAACAGTTTCCCCGGGCACCGGAGAAATAAGCATCCGCTCTACCGGGATTTCACCAATTAATGGTAAAAATCCGCCAAAGTGATCTTCATGGGGATGGGTCACCACAGCCAGGTCTATCTCCTTGATTCCCCGGTAGCGCAAGAAAGGAAGGATCACTCTTTCCCCGATATCTCCTGGTTCTCCATAAAAAGGAAGCTCACCGCCGGCATCAACCATGATAACCGCATCACAGGGAGTCTCGATTAGTGCTGCGGCCCCCTGGCCAACATCTATAAAAGTAACCTCCAGGTTATTGCGTGAGGGGATGAGAATGCTCCCCCATACAAAAAGCACCGCGGGCAAAAGGATTCCCCCGGTGAGCAGATAAAATTTTAGTCGACTGTTTTTATAAAAGCCTGAAGTTGCCCTTTTCAGGTCAATGGTTGAGTTTTGGCGGTACCCGGAACTGTAGTGATCCGCCCATAGGTAATAGGCGACCAACCCGGCAAAAAGCAGTGCATAATATAAAATCAAGGGAAAAAGCCCCGGCGGATATACAACCAGGTAAAATCCGGGCAGATTACTTACAGCTGTAATGCTAATCATCAGTTCCAGGAGAGGGTAAACAGCCCATAAAATGGAAGCACCGACAGGCGCTATTAAAAGGCTAACCAGGGCTCCAAACAAACCCAGTCCCACCACGAAAGCAGTCAAAGGCATCAACAGGAGATTAAAAAAGAGGGCCCCGGTAGGCAGGTGATGAAAGTAGTACACACAAAGGGGCAAAACGCCAAGTTGAGCTGCCATAGTCACTGCTACCGGCATTTGCAGGACCCGGGGGCACTTCAATTTTTTCAGCAAATGCTTTAAAGGTCGATATGCATAAACCAAAACCAGGGTGGCGGCATAAGAAAGCTGGAAACCAAGAGAAAAAAGCAGTAGTGGGTTTAAAAATAAAGTGATCAAGGCGGCAGCGGCTACCGCTGTGGGCAAATCTCTTTCTCTGTCCAGCATTAAAGCTCCCAGGGCAAGAGAAATCATTATAGCCGCCCGCAGGGCAGACGGGCGCATCCCGGTGAGGTAAGCATAAGCAATTACCAAAGCGATAGCCATAATAATCGGCAGGCGTCCCCTTAGTCCAAGAAATCTACCCAGGCCAAGGACAATAGCGGCAACCAACCCTACATGGAGACCGGATACAGCCATTAAATGCCCCGCACCCGCCCTGGTGAAATTTTCCTGGATTCCTTCGGGAAGGCGGTGGCGTTGGCCAAAGAGCATCGCGATGAGCATTTCACCCGCCGGGGTGGGCAATTCATTACCGATTGCTTCCGCCATTTCCCCGCGCAGCCTAATGGCTGCAGCAGGTAAGCTGCCCACATCATCCATGCCAAGAGAAGTGACCTGGGAAGGCAGGGGATTTATTACAGCATCAATTCCCTGGCTTTTTAAGAAATAACGGTAATCAAACCCACCGGGGTTGCGAAGTCCTCGAGGCTCCCTGATCCTTCCTCGCAGGCGCAGTCGTTCGCCAAAAAAGAAATAATCATTTTCTTCGCCGTCTTCGTAAATATTAACTAGCAATTTTCCAGGTGCTGCAACCTGGCCAGAAGCAGTCTCCACCCGATCAACCTGCAGGTGGTAGGCTGCACGATTGTCGTAAAACACCGGCTCTTCAATTACAGTGCCTTCGATATAGACAGGATCGTCAGTGTAATCGAGAACGCCTCCGGCAGGTGGTTGCAGAGCAAAATAAAAAGAGGCAGTACCGCTTAGTGCAGCTAAAAGAAACAGAAGGACCTTATAAAAATCGATTAAACGCCAGTACCAGGTTCCTGTTAGAACCAGGATAATAGCTCCGGCATATAAAAAAACAGCTGACTCCTGCATCCAAAGCCTGGCGCCAATAATACCGGCAATATAAAAAAGGGCGATCAAGAACAGATGTCGCCCAAAGGCTTCATGAACAAGCTTTTTTATTGCCTGCACTATTTGAAGACCCTTTCGAAAAGGCCAAATGTTTTTTCACGCTGTTCAGGAGAAGGCGGTGGAGTAAGCAAAGATACGACAATTAAGATCAAAACTGCAAGCACGAAAGACGGGAAAACAGGCATAAAGCCAAATGTGGTCCACTGGGGTAAAACTTCCAGGTACCAAAGATGAAGCATAATTGCTGGAATAATCAAGGCTGCTGCTGCCCCGTATTTATTAGCCCGGGACCAATAAAGCGCACCGATCATTACAGGCAGCATCACTGAAAAACCGGAAAAAGCAAAACCGGCAATACTTAAGATCGCCCCCGGTTGAATCAGGGCAATATAAAAAGCGAGGACCGCAAAAAATACCAGGATTACCCTGCCCCAAAAAACTGCCTGTCCGGAAGTAATCCTTTTTATATTGGGCAGGAAATCAACAGTCACCAGGTGGGTTACCGCTAACAGTTGTGAATCAATCGAGGATTTAACAATTGCCAGGACGACCACTAACCCCAAAATCATCCAGGTTGGAGATAAAAACTGGTGGATGAGCAAAGGCACGATATTATCAGCTTCCTGGCCCTCAAGTCCAGGCACAGCCACCGAGCCCCACACTCCCATCAGAGTGGAAACTCCAAATATTGCTGCTAAGGCCAGGGGATAATACATACTGACCTGCTTTAAGTTACCACTACTGCGGGTGGCAAGAATACGGGTATAAATCTGGGGAAACACAATCACGGCAATCGAATTAATAAAAGAATAGCTAAACCAGTTAATCGGGGCCAGTTGTTCAGAAAGACCCCGCTCCAGCATTGCCGGATTATCCCGGACAATTTCATCAGTTATCTCAGAAAAACCACCCAATGCTCGGGCTACCGCAGAAAGTAGAAGTACAGCGACTATTAAAAACAAACTCCCCTGGAATATATCGGTCCAAACAGTTCCCCGTAATCCGGCAGGAAGGGTATAAATCAGTGAGATAGCAATAATTACCAGGGCCGAGAGCCAGTATGGCACCAATCCCTCGGTAACCGTGGTAAAGGCGAGTCCTCCACCGATAATACTGACTACCAGGTAAGGCAGGGTATAGTAAATCAGGAGGACCAGGAACAAAAGGGAGATCAAGCGGCTGTTAAATATACCCCCGAAAACCTGGGGCTGGGTGGCAAACCCGTATCTTTTGCCAAGAAGCCAGGACCGGTAGCCCACCAGGTAATAAGTAAAAGGGGTTATAAAAATGCTCCAGCCAATCACGTAACCATAAGCGCCGTAACCTGCTTCATAGGCAAATCCGGCGTGACCGATAATGGTGAAAGCGGTAATATTGCTGGCGAAAAGGGCCATGAACACAGCAATACTGCCAAGCCCCCGCCCGGCCATGAAATAGTCTTCCCTGGTTTTGCGGGCTATCCAGCCCCCGTAAACTCCGATAGCAACTAAAATCAAAAAATATATTGCCAGTAGGCC
>SL_8KL_010_SEDDRAFT_10001763_pt1 | contig 18658 bp, 16 predicted proteins | sample SodLakKL_010_SED_4_FD_11160 | JGI IMG/M metagenome (IMG submission 11160)
CGGCGCGCCGCCGGCCAGTTGGCGACCACCAACTCCACATCCACCGCTGGTGAGCGTTCCCAGTACAGGTTCGCGAACCGCAGGTCGTAGCAGACCGACAGGCCGACGGTCAGACCTCCCACCTCGGTGCTGACGACGTCGGTCCCGGCGCGGAAGCGCTCGTGCTCCCCCGCATAGGTGAAGGGATGCAGCTTGTCGTAGCGCGCGCGGAGCCCTTCGGCGTCGACCACCATCAGGCTGTTGGTCGGCAGGCCGGCCGGGCCCGAGGCCCCGGGGGTCGGTGATCGCAGGGGCACCGAGCCGGCCAGCACCACCCCGTGGGACCGGGCCTGCTCGGCCAGCCACGCCACGGTCGGACCGTCCTCCTCCTCGGCGGTCAGGTGGGTCGACATCGAGAAGCCCGTAGCGAACATCTCGGTGAGGACGACCAGGTCCGCGCCCGCTGCGGCGGCGCGGGCCACCATCGGCGTGAGCCTGGCCAGGGTGGCGCCCCGGTCCTCCCACACGATGTCGTGCTGGACGGCAGCGACCCTCATACCACGTCCTCCTCGATCGGCGAGCTGGCAGGCTCCCTCACAACGGTGTCGACGCGATCCTCGCGGGCGTCACCGCCATCCGCAGCGGCGGCACGGGCCGCCCGGGCACGTCGGGCCACATAGCGGTCGACCGGATCGGGCTTCAGTCCCCGCAACCCGTGCCACAACAGGTTGACGATATGGGCCGCGACCTGCTCGCGCGGCCAGTCGCGGTGCTCGAGCCACCACTCGCCGACCAGCGCCACCGCCCCCACCAGCATCAGGGCGTACATCGGCGCGGTCTCCGCATCGAAGCCCTGGTCGCTGAACCCGTCGACGAGCTGCTGCTCCGCCCGGGTCGCCACATCGGAGATAACGCTGGCGAAGGACCCGCCGGTCATGCCGATGGGCGCGTCACGGATCAGGACACGGAAGCCCTCCTCGTGGTCCTCGATGTAGTCGAGGAACGCCTCCGCAGCCGACTCCGCCACCGCGCGCGGGTCCCGGGCATCGAACGCGGTCGCCAACGAGGACGTCAGCCGCTGGACCTCCCGGTCCACCACCACGGCGTAGACGCCCTCCTTGCCGCCGAAGTGCTGGTAGACCACCGGCTTGGACACCCCGGCCCGTTCCGCGATCTCCTCGATCGAGGTGGCCTCGTACCCGCGCTCGGCGAACAGCGAGCGGGCCACACCGACGAGCTGTTCCCGCCGTTGCTGGGCGGTCATCCGCACCCGCTTGGTCACCGTGGCACCTCTCGTCGGCCGACCTCAACGCCTCACCGACACCGAGCACGTCCCTGGGAGCGAGGTCACCAGCCGTCCGACCACGCTGCGACCGTAGCGCCGCAGCCCGGGTACCGTGCCTCCGTGACCTCCGCCACTGCAGCCTCCGGCCGACCAGACGACGTCGACCTCTTCGTCGCTCGCGACGTGCTCACCGCCGCGCTCGACGAGGTCGCCGGCTGGCTGCTCGCCGACAGCGGCGACCTCGAGGTGACCGTGAAGGCCGACGGCACACCGGTGACCGATGCGGACACCGCGGTGGACGACCATCTGCGTGCGCGGCTGATGGACGCGTACCCCGGCCACGGGGTGCTGAGCGAGGAGCGGGGGACACGCTCCCCGACGACCGCCTGGACGTGGGTGATCGACCCCATCGACGGCACGTCCAACTTCACCAACCGGCTGCCCTACTGGTGCATCTCCGTGGCGTTGCTCCGCGACGGCGAACCCGTGCTCGGCGTGGTGGACGCGCCCGTGCTCGGCCGGCGCTACGTCGCGATCGTCGGTGGCGGCGCCGAGGTGATCAGCCGGACGACCTCGCTCGACGGGCGTGAGGACCACAGCCGCAGCCGACGGCTGGAGGTGCGCCCACCCGTGGCCTGGCGCGACCCGGTCAACGGCCACGTCCCGGTCATGCTGACCACGGGGACCGCTCGCCGGGCGCAGGGTGCCGGCCTGGCGCTGAACCCGCGGGTGATGGGCTCGACGGCCCTGGACCTGGCGATGGTCGCGGAGGGCGTGGCCGCGGCCTCGGTCGCGAAGGTCCCCAAGGTCTGGGACGTCGCAGCCGGGGTGCTCCTGATCCGTGAGGCGGGCGGGGTGATCGTCACCATCGGTGGTGAGCCGCTGCTGCCCTTGGTGGGCGACATCGAGCAGGTCGGGCGGTCGGCGGTGACCGCGTCCGGTCCCGACGAGAGCTACGTCCGTGAACTCGCCGGCGCCCTCCTCGGCGACGTGGGGGACGGTCGAGGGGTCGCGACGGCGTGAGCCGGTTGCCCCTCCACGGGTGACGACGGACGGCGAGCGCCCGTCGAGCGGATGTCGAGCGGATGCCGAGCACCCGTCGCCGCTCGACGGGCATCACCCGCAGCCTCGCCCCGGAGACGAGGAGGCGGCTGCCCGCGACCTCGCCGCCGGACCGCGATCCTGGCAGCTGCCCGGTCGCGCCGCAGCCCGCGGCGGGTCAGCCCTTCGACCTCGGAGGCGACCCACCCGCAGCAGGCCGCGACGCCGAACCCGTGGTGCCCCCGACGCCGAACACGAGGTCGCTGTGACGATCCCTGCCACGATGCGTGCTGCCCGCATCCACGCCTACGGCGGTCCGGAGCAACTCGTCGTCGAGGACCTCCCCGTCCCCCCGACAGCTCCGGGCCAGGTGCTCGTCGAGGTCCACGGCACGAGCGTCAACGGCGCGGACCTCGAACTGCGACGCACCGGCTTCGACGGGTACTACTCCCCGCCGCGCACCCTCGGGCTCGACCTCTGCGGGGTCGTGCGTGCGGTGGCTGACGACGTGGACGGGTTCGCTGTCGGCGACCGGGTCCACGGTCGGCGGTCGTCGGCGGCCCGCGGCACCTACAGCACCTTCGCCGCCGTGGACGCCGCCGACCTCATCTCGGTCCCGGAGGAGCTCGACGACGTCGTCGCCGCCGCGGTCCCGCTGGTCGGGTTGGCCGCCTGGCAGGCGGTCGTCGAGGTGGGTCGAGCCGCTCGCGGGGAGCGGGTACTGATCCACGGGGCAGGCGGTGGGGTGGGACACCTCGCCGCTCAGTTCGCTCTCCACCTCGGCGCCCACGTCATCGCCTCCGACGTCGCCGAGGCGCGGGAGCTCCTCGAACGGATCGGCGTGAGGGAGATCCACGACTTCCGCGCCACCGACGTCATCGCCGAGGTGGGCACCGTCGACCTGGTGATCGACCCGGTCGGTGGGCCGGTGACCGCCGCGTCGCTCGCCGCGCTCGGCTCGGGCAGCAGGTTGGTGACGCTGGTCGGGCAGCCCGACCAGGACGCCGCTGCCGCCCGCGGTGCACAGGCTGCCATGCTCGACTCGTGGATGGACCGTGACCATCTGGCGCGCATCGACGACCTCGTGCGCACCGGGGAGGTCACGGTCGAGGTCGCCGAGGTGCTCCCGCTGGAGCAGGCCGCCCGAGCGCACGAGCTCGTCGAGAGCGGCGTGGCCCAGGGCAAGGTCGTGCTGGACCCCAGGCGCTGACACCAGCCCGGGGCGGGTGCCGCTCGGCGGCGATCCGGACAGGTGCGGCCCGACGAGCAGGACGGCGGTGCGGCCCGACGGTGCGGCCGGCCCGACGAGCAGGACGGCGGCGCCGCGATGCGCCGCAGGGCACGACTGAGCCCCCGCCGAGTACTCGGCGGGGGCTCGTCTCTGCAGCGACGATGCGCTGGGTCACGTGGGATGGTCGCCTGGACGGGACCCGTTCCGCACCTCCTTGTTGAGGTGGCGGCCGGTCGCCCGTCCCCACAGCTCGGCCCTTGATGGCCGGTCGCCGTGGTGCGTCCATCACACGAGTCGGGAACACCTCGGAGCACGGTGGGCGTCCGGGTGTGTGGAAGTGGAGCTGCCGGGAGTCGAACCCGGGTCCCGCGATCCCGAAGCGCTGGGCTCTACGTGCGTAGGTTCCGGATGTTCTCGGGCACGGTGCTCCGGCGCCAGACAGCCTCCGTGTCCCATACCACCGTTCAGTGTTCCCCTTGGCCCGGTGGTCATGTCCGCGGGGTTGAGCCTCGTGATGTCGATCCGACCCTCCTACGAGGCGTCGGAGGCGGATCGTCGCAGGTGTTTAAGCTGCGATGGCAACCTCAAGGTTCTCGNCNNTTNTNGTTTCCCGCGCGTGATTAGCGAGGTCGCGTGGGCACCCTCGGCACGCTCCCATGGCAACGGCCAGATCACGATCGAAACCGTGTCAGCCCCAGGAAGGTGCGTATCGTCGCTGTGGAGTTGTCAACCCGCGTGGTGGAACTCACCGGACGGAACCCTTGCGGGCCCCTCCGCGTGTCCCCGACGCGGCCTCTCATCGTAACCCATGGTGGCCGGTCTGGCTAGCGGCGAGGTGGCTGGCAGATGGCCGCTCGGCCACGGCCGGCGGACGGTACGGCGACACCGGCCGGCGAGCGCCTTCGGCTGCCCGGGCCCGGGGCCGCGCACGAGCCCAGCGCGGCTGGTTCAGCGCTGCCGGGCCTTGAGCGCCCGATCGATCTCCCGCTTCGCGTCGCGTTCCTTGGCGCTCTGACGCTTGTCCGCGACGTTCTTACCCCGTCCGACCGCGAACTCGAGCTTGACCCGGCCGTGCTTGAGGTAGAGCCGGGTCGGCACCAGGGTCACCCCCCGTGCCCCCACCTCGTGGGCGAGGCGGTCGAGTTCGCGGCGGCGCAGCAGCAGCTTGCGGGGCCGGGTGGGGTCGTGGTTGTTGCGGTTGCCGAAGGCGTACTCGGGGATGTGGGCCTGCATCAGCCAGGCCTCACCCTGGTCGTCGATCTTGACCCACGCCTCGACCAGCGATCCCTTGCCACCACGCAACGACTTGACCTCGGTGCCCTGCAGCACGAGGCCGGCCTCGAACCGGTCGTCGAGGTGGTAGTCGTGGCGGGCCTTGCGGTTGCTCACGATGAGCTTGGTGCCGTCGCCGCCCTCAGGTTTCTTCGCCATGACCGACCAGCGTACCCAGCAGGCAGCAGGGCTCCCCGGCGCACCCCGGCCAGCGCGGATCGGTCAGCAGGAGATGTAGTTGCAGGGGTTGCGCGGCACGCCCGCCTCACGGACCTCGAAGTGCAGGTGCGGTCCGTAGCTGTTGCCCGAGTTGCCGATGCCGCCGACCGTCTGCCCCGCGCCGACCTGCTGGCCGACGCGCACCGAGCTGCTGGAGAGGTGGGCGTAGATCGTCGCCATCCCGCCCGAGTGGGCGATCGTGACGTAGTTCCCGAAGCCGCCACCACAGCCCCAGGACGAGGTCGGGTGACAGCCTGCGATCACGCCGACGACGGTGCCCGCCCGCGAGGCCACCACGGTCGCGCCGACGGCGCCGCCGATGTCCACCCCGTTGTGGTTGCGNCCCCAGCGGGGACCGAAGGGCGAGGTGAGCGGGCCGGCAGCCGGTCGGACCCAGGTAGCGGGGCTGGGTGCCGGAGCGGCCGAGCCGCCCGATCCGGAGCTCCCGCCGGACGCTGGTGCCGGGGCCGGGGCCGGGGCCGGCGCGGGGGCCGCAGCCTCCCGGTCCTCCTCGACGTCCTCCTCCGCGCCTTCCTCGGCGTCCTCCTCGACGTCCTCCTCCGCGGCATCCTCGGCGGCAGCCGCCTCCTCGGCGGCGCGCCTGGCGGCCTCCTCCTCCTCGGCCTGGCGTCGACGAGCCTCCTCCGCGGCGGCTGCGGCTGCGGCCTCTCGTCGGCGGGCTTCCTCGGCCGCCTGCTCACGGGCGATCGCCGCCAGCTGCGACTCGATGCGGGCGGATTCTGCGTCCAGCCCGGCGAGGTGGCCCTCGGCCGCTGACCGGTCGTCGCGGAGCTCGAGGAACAGCTGTTCCCGCTCGTCACGACGGTGCTCGATCGTCGCCAGCACCTCGGTCTGGGAGCGCGTGGCGGCCTCGATGGAGGCGGTGGCAGCCTCGGCCGCGGCCGCCTCCCGCTCGGCGTCGGCGCGCAGCGCCTGCGCCTCGGCTCGCTGCTCGGCCACCAGGGTGAACAGTCGCTCCACCTCGGCGACCATGACCCGGTCGCTGTCGAGCACGTGGCCGACCATGACGCTGGAGCTGACGAGGTCGCTGAAGTCGCGGACCCCGGTGAACACCTCGGCGAGGGAGACCTGGCCGTACTTGTAGGCAGCGATGACCCTGGCCTCGAGCTTGGTCGTGGCTGCGCCCAGCTCGGCCTCGGTCGCGACCAGCTCCTCGGCGACCACCGCCAGCGCCGCCTGGGCCTCGACGACGGCGGCCTCGGCCGCGGCCAGCGCCGCCTCCGCTTCAGCGAGCTCGTCGCGGAGCGCCGCGAGCCGCTCCTCGGCCTCGTTCAGCTCGTCCTCGACCGCCGCGAGCCGCTGGCGGGCATCACCTTCACGCGCGCGGAGTTCGCCGACCTCGGCCTCGACCTGGTCCCGCTCGGAGGCGACGTCCTGGAGCCCGTCGCGGAGCTCCCCGGTCTGCGCGGACGCGGCCACCGGCAGCAGGGCCAGCGCGCAGACCGCAGCGACGACCCTCCAACCTCGACCCGACTGCACCCGCACCGGCGAACTCCATGCGACCGAACGTGACCGCCTCATGACGCTCCGCTACCACACGAGAACGCCGGAGCTTACACGAGCCACATCAGCCACGGTGGCGGCCGACTCTACGGGTATCGGTACGCGGTGGCCCGAACTGGAGGGTCCGGAGATTCGCGACGAGCGCGATCCGGCTCAGATGTCGAGGAACCGACGCAGCGCCAGGATGGAGGACACCGCGGCGATGCCGGTCCCCGCCAGCAGGAGCCACGGGCCGACGGCGATGACCTGTGCCTCGCCGATGAAGGGCATCAGCTCGATGTCCCGCGCCAGGCTCGTGGCCACCCGTGGGACGGTGCCCCACAGCAGGCCCCATGACACCAGCGCACCGATCAGGCCCGCGAACACCCCCTCCAGCACGAAGGGCAGGCGGATGTACCAGTTGCTGGCCCCGACCAGCCGCATGATGCCGGTCTGCTCGCGACGGGCGAAGGCCGCGACCCGGATCGTGTTCGCGATCAGCACGCCGGCGGCGACCAGCTGGATCGCGGCGACGACCAGCGCCGCGGTGCGCACGACGTTGGTGAAGCGCAGGAACTGGTTCAGGACCTCCCGTTGGTCGACGATCTCCTCGACCCCGGGGTAGGTACTGAACTGGTCGGCGATGACGTTGAACAGGTTGGGGTTCTCGAGCCGGACGCGGAAGGAGGCCGGCAGGATGTCCGCGTCGATGGCGTCGATCAGGGATTCCTGGTCGGCGAACATCGCGGTGAAGCGCTCGTAGGCGTCCTGCTTGGACTCGTAGAACACCTCGGCGACGACCTCCTGGTCCTCCAGGTCCTCCCGCAGCTGCTCCTGCTGCTCCGGCGTGATCGCCGGACAGACGCGGTCGTCGCACAGGTAGATGGACACCTCGACCCGACCGGTCCAGTCATCGGTGGCCAGGTCGACCTGCTCGGAGAGCAGCAGGCTCGCACCCAGCAGGGTCAGTGACACCGTCACCGACAGGATCACGGCGACGGTCATCATCAGGTTGCGGCGCAACCCGACGAAGGCCTCGCGGATCACGTAGGTCCAGCGCGCGGTCATCGATGCCTCCAGCTCGCCCGACGCACGTCGAGCCTGATGTCCTCGGTCAGCCGCCGTAGCCGTACACGCCACGCGACTGGTCGCGGACGACGTGGCCGTTCTCGAGCTCGATGACGCGGCGCCGCATCGAGTCGACGATGTGCTGGTCGTGGGTCGCCATCACCACGGTCGCGCCCGTGCGGTTGATCCGGTCCAGCAGCTTCATCACCCCCACCGAGGTGGAGGGATCGAGGTTGCCCGTCGGCTCGTCGCAGAGCAGGATCCGAGGGTTGTTCACGAAGGCGCGGGCGACCGAGACGCGCTGCTGCTGCCCACCCGAGAGCTCGTGGGGGTGGGCCCGCGACTTCTCCGTCAGCCCCACCAGCTCCAGCACCTCGGGCACCCGCTTCTCGATCTCCCGGCGTGGACGCCCGATGACCTCGAGCGCGAAGGCGACGTTCTCGTAGACCGTCTTGTTCTCCAGCAGCTTGAAGTCCTGGAAGACGTACCCGATCTCGCGCCGCAGCACCGGCACCTTCCAGGACCTGAGCGTCGCCAGGTTCTTGCCGGCCACCCAGATCTCACCGCCATCGGGGAGCTGCTCCCTCGTCAGGAGCTTCATGAAGGTGGACTTGCCGGAGCCCGAAGGGCCCACCACGAACACGAACTCGCCCTTGGTCACCTCGACCGTCACGTCATCGAGCGCGATGACCTGGTCATCGGCGCCGCGCTTGTAGGTCTTGGTGACGTTCTGGAGCTTGATCACGGGATCCGCCAGGGGTCGTGGAGCAGGGCCGGGGCCGCGGGACACTGGTCGGTGCTCGTCGACGCCGCCGGCCAGCCGCGTCGTGGGGACGGCCCGACGTCGGGTGCCGGACCCCCTGCTCCGCCGCCGACGCCGTCCGCTGCAGGCGGAGGGTACAACCTCACCCGGGGCATCCCTCGTCACCCGTACCGGGGCGAACGGTCAGGGGCGATGCGCCCCGATCAGGTCTCGCGGGCGCTGGCCTCTCGCACCCGCCGGCGCAGCTCGGCCTCCATGAACGCGTCCAGGTCGCCGTCGAGGACGTCGGACACGTTCCCGGTCTCGTGCTCGGACCGCAGGTCCTTGACCATCTGGTAGGGCGCCAGCACGTAGCTGCGGATCTGGGACCCGAAGCCGACGTTCTGCACCCCGCCGCGCAGCTCGTCGAGCTCCTCGGCCCGCTTCTGGCGCTCCAGCTCCGCGAGCTTGGCCTTGAGCACCCNNAGCGCCGCTGCCTTGTTCTGGTGTTGGGACTTCTCGTTCTGGCAGCTGGCCACGGTCCCGGTCGGCAGGTGGGTCACCCGCACCGCTGAGTCGGTGGTGTTCACGCTCTGCCCGCCGGGGCCGGAGGAGCGGTAGACGTCCACCCGCAGCTCCTCCTCGGGGATGGCGACCTCGTCCTCCAGCTCGGGCAGGACCGGCACGACGTCCACCAGCGCGAAGGAGGTCTGACGCCGCGCCTGGGAGTCGAAGGGACTGATGCGCACCAGCCGGTGGACACCGTGCTCCACGGTCAGCCACCCGTAGGCATCGGGGCCCCGCACCTCGAAGGAGGTGGACTTCAGCCCCGCCTCCTCGCCGTAGGAACGGTCGTACACCTCGGTGTCGAACCCACGGCTCTCCGCCCACCGCAGGTACATCTTCTGGAGCATCTGGGCCCAGTCCATGGCGTCGACGCCACCCTCGCCGGCGTGGATCGAGACGATCGCGTCCTCGTGGTCGTACTCGCCACCGAGCATGGTGGCGACCTCCAGGCGGTCGAGCTCGGCCCGCACCTCCTCGAGCCCGGCGACCACCTCACTGGCCGAGGAGGCGTCGTCCTCCTCCTGGGCGAGCTCCTCGAGCACCTCGAGGTCGTCCAGACGCTCCACCAGCGCGTCGAAGCGCTGCAGTTCCGTCTCGACCCGGGACAGCTGGGTCGTGACCTGGCGGGCCCGATCTGGGTCGTCCCACAGGTCCGGCGCGGCTGCCCGCTCCTGGAGCTCCCCCTGGCGGTCACGCTTCACGGCGATGTCGAGATCGGACTCGAGCTGGACGACCCGACGCCGTGCAGCGGCGAGGTCATCGGCGTAGCTGGTCGCCATCGGCGGGACTCCTCACGGCTCGGGCGGGGACGCGGTGGCCAGGGCGGGCCGGCGTGGTCAGCCGGATGCTACCGAGGCCGGTGCCATCGTCCGTCGTGAGGCGCTCGGGCGCAGGCGGCCGGCCTGCTGGTGACCGACCCGGCCCCTGGTCCGTGGCATCATCGCGACCCCCGGACGGGAGGCGGCGAGGTGGAGGACGAGGCGAGAGGGCGGGCGAGCGGCACGGCCCCGGCGACCGACGATGCGACTGAGCCACAGCCACGGCTCGAGGACCGCCGCGGACGCACGTTGGTGATCGGGGCCGGCAGCTCGGGGTTGACGGCCGCGAAGAACCTCCGCGAGCGGGGGTTCGCCGTCGACCTCGTCGAACGCGAGGACCGTCTGGGTGGGAACTGGAACATCGACGGCTCGTCCAGTCGGGTGTACGAGTCCACCCACATGATCTCCTCCAAGCCCTTCACGCAGTACCCCGACTTCCCGATGCCCGACGACGCCCCCGACTACCTCCACCACACCCAGGTCCTCGCCTACCTGCAGCGCTACGCCGCCCACTTCGGCCTCGACGAGCTGGTCGAGCTCGGCACGACCGTCGAGCAGGTCACCCCGCTGGCCCGCGGCTTCGACGTGACCCTCACCGGACCCGACGGCACACGGTCGGCCCGCCGCTACGGGCAGCTCGTGGTCGCCAACGGCCACAACTGGTTCCCCAAGTGGCCGAGCTACCCCGGCCAGGACACCTTCACCGGTGAGCTGCTGCACTCGGCCGACTACCGCTCCNCAGCCCAGCTCGACGGCAAGCGGGTCGTGGTGGTGGGCGCCGGGAACACCGGCTGCGACCTCGTCGTCGAGGCCGCACAGCGCGCCCAGGCCGCCTTCCACTCGACCCGACGTGCCTACTGGTACGCGCCGAAGTACGCGCTCGGCCGTCCCGCCGATCAGGTCAGCGATGCGATCTTCGCCCTGCGCCTGCCGCTGCGTGCCACCCAGGCGCTGTTCGAGGCGACGGCTCGGCTGGTGGTCGGCCGGTACGAGCGGTTCGGCCTGCCCACGCCCGACCACCGGTTCCTCGAGACCCACCCGATCGTCAACCAGCAGCTCCTCTACCACGTCGGCCACGGCGCGATCACCCCGAAGCCGGACATCGACCACCTCGACGGCGACGAGGTCGTGTTCACCGACGGCAGCCGGGTCGCCGCCGACCTGGTGCTGTTCGCCACCGGCTACCTGATCCGCTTCCCGTTCCTGCCCGAGGGGCTGATCCCCGGGGGCGGACGACCGCGGCTGTACCGCAACGTCTTCCACCCCGACCGCGACGATCTGTTCGTCATCGGGTTGATCCAGCCGGACTCGGGGCAGTTCTGCCTGGTGCACTGGCAGGCGGTGCTGGTCGCCGCCTACCTCGAGCTACGGCAGCGGGACCCGGCCGCCGCGGCCGCCTACCTCGACGCCGGACGCGACCACCTCGACGAGCGGTCCCAGGGTGGCATCGACCTGATCGACTCGACCCGCCACCACGTCGAGGTGGAGCACGCCGACTACGTACGCGACCTGGAGCGCGAGATCCGCGACGTGGAGGCCCGCAGCGGCGGGACCCGGCCCGTCAGGCGTACGTCGCCCGCAGTGGTGTCCGCTGCCTCGCCGGCAGCGGGCACCGCGGAGGTGTCCATGTGAGCCACCCACGAGCCGCCAGCGACCACCCCCCGCGGGAACGGGTCCGCCGCACCCTGGACTGGACCCTGCCGCCCGAGCCCGTGGTGCGCGAGGTCATCGAGGTGATGCCCGACCACCCGGTCCCCGGCCGCCCACCGCTGCTGTTCGTCCACGGCGCCTGGCACGGCGCGTGGTGCTGGCAGGAGCACTGGTTGCCGGCGGCGGCAGCAGCGGGCTGGCACAGCGTCGCGGTGAGCCTGCGGGGTCACGGCGGCAGCGGACGCCCCGAGCGCTTCGGACTGGCGAGCCTGCGCCACTACGAGCACGACGTCCTCCAGACGATCACGACCCTGCCGTCACCGCCGGTGCTGATCGGCCACTCGCTGGGTGGCGTGGTCGTCCAGGGGGTCCTCGAGCGCTACCGGTCGGCGCCGGCGGGGGTCCTCGTCGCCTCGATGCCGCCCATCCATGGGCTGCAGGCCCTCCCGAGGCTGCTGCGACACGATCCCCGCATGCTGGCGCAGGCGCTGACCGGCCGCGAGGTCACCCCCCGGTCAGCAACGTTGTTCGGCCCCGGGACCGACCCGGCGAACGAAGCCGACTACCTCGCGAGGCTCGGGCCCGAGTCGTGGCTCGCGACCCAGCAGGTCGCGCTCCCGCGACGGCGACGCGACATCCGGACCCCGTTGCTCGTGCTCGGCGGCGAGCATGACGTCATCGTGCCGCCCTACGCCGTGCTCCGCACCGCACGCCACTTCGGGACCCGCGCCCACCTGTTCCGCGGGATGGGCCACCAACTGATGCTGGAACCGGGTTGGGAGGCGGTCCTGCGGCGGGTGCTCGGATGGGTCGACGCCACGCGAGCACCCTGAGCCGGACGCCGCTCCTCAGGGACGGACCCGGGGGGTCCCGGAGTGTGCGGCCGGCGGGGGCGGTGCATGCTGGAGCGACAGCGCGGAGCCCACCGAACTCCCGGCGCACCGAGTACCGGCCACCTCCGGAACGAGGCACGACCATGACCAGCCCCACACCCCCACCCGCCCCGGCGCCCCGCAAGCTCTACCGCTCCCGGTCCGACCGGATGATCGGCGGGGTCTGCGGAGGGCTCGCCGCCTACCTCGGCGTGGATGCGACCGTCGTCCGGCTGATCGCGGTGGCGACCATCCTGCTCCCCGGACCGTCGATCATCGCCTACCTGCTGGCCTGGATCATCGTGCCCGAGGAGCCCTGGATCGCAGCTCGCTGACCGGCCCGTACCCCGCCGCCGGGGGACACCCAGCCGTGGAGCCGTCACCCACGCCGGGCGAACCACGATCGACGCCCGCCGGTCTGGCCGGCGGGCGTCGGTCGGATCAGGTGGTGGGGTCGGCCGTCAGGCCTTGTGGGCGGAGACGACGACCTCGAAGCTCCACAGTTCGCTCCCCGTGGCGGCCGGGCCACCGCGGCTGAACGCCCCGGGGTGCCCCTCGTCCGGCCCACTCGGCGCGGCTCCCGGCGCGCTGGATGCCCCGGGGTGCCCCTCGTCCGGCCCACTCGGCGCGGCTCCCGGCGCGCTGGATGCCCCGGGGTGCCCCTCGTCCGGCGCACTCGGCGCGGCCGCCGGCGCGCTGGACGCCCCGGGGTGCCCCGAGGTGGGGTCGTTGACGGAGTCGTCGCGGCCACCACCGTGGCTCTGCTGGAAGGACTCGGAGCTCATCCAGGCGTCGAAGGCCGCGTCGTCGCTCCACCGCGTGACCACCAGGTACTGGCCACCACCATCGGTGGGCCGCAGGAGCTCGAAGGACTCGAAGCCTTCGACGGTGTCGACATCGCCCTTGCGCGCAGCGAACCGTTCCTCGAGGGCGGCACCGCTGCCGGCCGGGACCGCGAGCACGTTGATCTTGACCACTGTCATGGGTACCTCCATCCCGACACACCGAGGTGGCGCGTCCTTGCCATGTCACTCTAACCCCGCGCGGCCTGCGCGCGCAGTGATCGGGTGGACGTTCGTCCGGGGGTGCGCTCCACGGGACAGTTGTGCGCCCACCGGTACGTCTGCGAGCACCCAGCGCTCGGATGGCCGGTCACCACCACCGGGTACCCGGCGCACCCTTGAAAGGTCCCACGACGCGGGAGGTGATCCAGCCGCCGTAGAACCCGCCGTCGCTGGCACGGACCACCTCGTCGTCCACCCGGCAGCGGTCGACGCGGTCGGGGTAGAAGGTGACGTGGTCGAGCAGTTGCGCGAAGGCCGGGGTCGGCTGCGGGTAGCACCACCCGGCCAGCTCCGACCGGCGCTCGCCGACCACCAGGTCGACGTAGTCCGCCTGCCCCTTGAACTCGCAGAAGGTCCGGTGGGGGTTCGGGACCAGCAGCTCCTGGTCGACGTCCTCGAGCGGCAGGTAGTACGACGGTGGGTGGGAGGTCTCCAGGACCCTGATCGCCCGCCGGGTATCGGCGACGATCCGGTCGGCGAACTCCACGACCACGTGCTCGTCCGTGGGGTCGAGCGCCGGCGGGCGGGGGTAGGACCAGACGGACTCCTGCCCCGGGCCGACGGGATCAGGGGTGGGATGGCGAGGCATGGGGGACCCTTCCGGACAGCGAGGTGGGGCGGCATCGCCCGCGGGGCGAGCTCACACCCCACGGACCCTCGACGTTCGGAGCCCTCGAGCCAGCTGGCCGGGAGGTGGTCGAGCGCGCAGCGTCTACCCTGCACCTCCTCCCCACGAGCGACGGAGGCGGACCAGGTGGCCAGCAACGACGACCGCCAGGAACTGCAACGGCGCTTCAGCGGTCTCACCTCGCAGCAGCGTCGCGCCGTCGTCAAGGCGGTCAACCGGGGCCGGGCGGTGGAGACCCGCAAGCACGCTCCGCTCGCCGTCCACATCGCGTACCGGCAGATGCGGTTCTGGAAGTGGTCCTGGCTGATCGGGCCCGCCGTCGGCCTGCTCCAGATCGGCCAGCTCGGACCAGCGGCCGCGGTGGTCAACGCCCTGCTGGCGACCGCGCTGCTCGGGTCCATGTCCGCGTTCTTCTACCTGCGGGCCCAGCGCTCCGCCCGGGCGAACCTGGAACTGATGGGTGGCAAGCGCCCAGGCCCCGGCTTCGATCGCCCGCCGCCACGTCGCTTCGGGGGACGTGGTCGCCGCGGCGAGGCGGAGAGCAAGGGCGGTGCTCGGCGCGACGACACCGCGCCCGCCCGTGCGGAGGGCACCAAGCGCCGGTGGTGGGGGGGACGTGACACACGACCGACCACTTCCTCCTCCCCCTCCTCCGCCTCCTCCGCCGCGAAGGGCAGCGGTCACCTGCCGGGCCGACCGGGTGGGCCGCGCGGCACCACCGAGCAGGGCGACGCCGACACACCGGGCACGACCCCACCGCAGCGATCCCAGCCGGATCTGCCACCGGACCGACGCCCCTACCAGCCACGGGGCAAGAAACGCCGCGGACGCTGAGCGCCGCGCTCCGGCGCAGGCGAGCAACGCCCGATCGCTGACCGGCCGTCAGCCGGCGGCGTGGGTCGCCAGCGTCCCACGCGCGACGTCGGCGACCCGCTCGGGGGTGAAGCCGAACTCGGCGAACAGTTGCGGCGCCGGCGCCGACGCGCCGAAGCGGTCCAGTCCCACCACCGCACCGGCGGGCCCGACCAGGCGCTCCCAGCCGATCGTCACCCCGGCCTCCACGGCCACCCGCGCCAGCACGGCCGGCGGCAGCACCTCGTCGCGGTAGGTCGCGTCCTGGGCCCAGAAGACCTCCACTGACGGCATCGAGACCACCCGCACCGACCGACCACCCGCGGCGAGCAGGTCCGCGGCCTCGCTGCACACCGCGACCTCCGAGCCGCTGCCGATGAGCACGATGTCGGGGTCACCCACCACCTCGGTGTCTCCCTCGGCAGGCAGCTCCGCGACGACGTACCCACCGCGCGCGATGGACTCGATCGGGCGGGGACCGAGATCGGGGACCTTCTGGCGGGTCAGCGCGAGGACGGTGGGGTGATCGGCCTCGATCGCGGCGCGCCAGGCGGCCACCGTCTCGGCGCCATCTGCCGGCCGCCACACCGTGAGGCCCGGGACCAGGCGCAGGCTCGCCAGCTGCTCCACGGGCTGGTGGGTCGGACCGTCCTCGCCGAGGCCGATCGAGTCGTGGGTCATCACGTAGACGACCCGCTGACCCATGAGCGCGGCCAAGCGGATCGCCGGCCGGCAGTAGTCGGTGAACACCAGGAACGACGCCACGTAGGGCAGGAACCCACCGTGCAAGGCGATGCCGTTGGCCATCGAGGCCATCGCGTGCTCCCGGATGCCGAACCGGAGGTTGCGGCCGAGGCGGTCGTCGGCGGAGAAGTCCCCGCCGTCGACGACGTCGGTGTTGTTGGAGGCGGCGAGGTCGGCGGAGCCGCCGAACAGCTCGGGCACCACGGGTGCGAGCGCGTTGATCACCGCGCCGGAGTGCTGGCGCGTCGCGGCAGCGCCATCCAGCGAGGGCAGCGCCTCGGTCCAGTCGCCCGGGAGCTCGCCCCGGACCACTCGCCGGTCGAACTCGGCCGCAAGCTCCGGTTGTGCGTCCCGGTGGGCGCGGACCCGCTCACCCCACTCGGCCCGCAGTGCTGCGCCCCGATCACGGCCGTCGAGGTGGTCGGCGACCTCGGCGGGCACGTGGAAGGCCGGGTGCTCCCAGCCGTAAGCGCGTTTGGTCACGGCTACCTCGTCGTCACCCAGGGGTGCGCCGTGGGCCGCAGCGGTGCCGGCCTTGGCCGGTGACCCGTACCCGATCACCGTCCGCACGGCGATCAACGAGGGTCGCGGGTCGTCGTCGGCCACGGCGATCGCGGCGCGGAGCGCGTCGAGGTGGTTGCCGTCGGCGACCTGCTGGGTGTGCCAGCCGTAGGCGTCGAAGCGGGCCAGGACATCCTCGCTGAAGGCCTTGTCGGTGCTGCCGTCGATCGTGATGCGGTTGTCGTCGTAGAGGTAGGTGAGGCGACCGAGCCGGAGGTGGCCGGCCAGGGAGGCCGCCTCGGCACTGACGCCCTCCATGAGATCGCCATCGGACACGATCGCGTAGACCCGCTGGGGCAGGATGCCGATGCCGTCCGGGTCGAGCTCCGCCGACAGGCGTTCGGCGGCCAGCGCCATCCCGACGCCGTTGGCGAAGCCCTGGCCGAGGGGGCCGGTGGTGGTCTCCACACCCGGGTGCTCGGGATCCCACTCCGGGTGGCCCGGCGTGGCGGAGCCCCACTGCCGGAACGCCTGCAGGTCCTCCAGGGTGGGGCGTTCGTAGCCGCTGAGGTGCAGGGACGCGTACAGCAGCATCGACCCGTGGCCGGCGGAGAGCACGAACCGGTCCCGAGCCGGCCACCTCGGGTCGTCAGGGTCGTGGCGCAGCACCTCGCGGAACAGCAGGTACGCCATCGGGGCGCAGCCCATGGGCATGCCGGGGTGACCGGAGTTCGCGGCCTGGACCGCGTCGACCGCCAGGGTGCGGATCGTGGTGATCGCAGCCTGCTGCAGCTCGGCCGGGACGGGGTGAGCGGGTGGTGCGCTGGACATGACACCTCGAGGCGGGGGTGTCCCGGATGCTAGTCAGCCGGCCCACGCCCCTATCCTCCCCCGACGCCCGACCGGGAGCCGATGCAGATGCCACCTCTTCCGCAGCGCATCACCTACCGCGTCGCCGTGGACCGCGCTGCCGGCGTGTTCGCCGCCGTCGTCGCGGCCATCGATGAGCTGGGCGCGGAGCTGGTCGGCACCGACACCACCAGCCAGCAACGGCACGTGGCGTTCCGCGACCTCACCATCGAGGTCCGTGACGCGGTCCACGCCGACGAGATCGCCGCCGCGTTGGTGGAGCTGGCGAGCGTGGAGCTGCTGGCCATCACCGACGAGGTCCTGGCCGCCCACGACCACGGCAAGATCCGCATCGAGGTGACCCGCCAGGTCGACGGTCCCCGGGACCTGTCGCTGGTCTACACGCCCGGCGTCGCGAACGTGTGCCGCATCATCGCCGACGACCCGGCGGCCGCCTACCGCCTGACGATCAAGTCCAACTCCGTGGCGATCGTCACCGACGGCTCCGCGGTGCTCGGCCTCGGCGACATCGGGCCGCTGGCATCGCTGCCGGTCATGGAGGGCAAGGCGATGCTGCTGAAGTCCTTCGGTGACGTCGATGCCTACCCGGTGCTGGTGGACGAGCGGGACCCCGACACCTTCGTCGACACCGTGGTGCGGATCGCGGGCGGGTTCGGCGGCATCAACCTCGAGGACATCTCCGCTCCCCGCTGCTTCGAGATCGAGGGGAAGCTGCGCCAGCGCCTGGACATCCCCGTCTTCCACGACGACCAGCACGGCACGGCCGTGTGCGTCCTCTCGGCGCTGATGAACGCGGCGAAGGTCACCGGTCGCGAACTCGCCGATCTCAAGGTCGTCGTGCAGGGCGTCGGTGCGGCCGGCGTCGCGATCGTGCAGTTGCTGCGGGCGGCGGGCATCGAGGACATCGTGCCGGTCGACATCGACGGGATCGTCGAGCCGCGCCGGCGTGCGGGGCTGGACCCGGTCCGCTTCCGGCTCGCGCGGCAGGTCAACCCCCGCGAGCTGACCGGCGGCAAGGAGGTCGCGCTGGCGGGTGCGGACGTCTTCATCGGCGTGTCCGGGCCGGAGAGCCTGCCGCTGGAGCTGGTGCGAACGATGGCCGACGACCCGATCGTGTTCGCGCTGGCCAACCCCGTGCCGGAGATCCACCCCGACATCGCCGCCGGGCACGTCGCGGTCATGGCGACCGGGCGGTCGGACTTCCCCAACCAGATCAACAACGTGCTCGCGTTCCCCGGCATCTTCCGGGGGCTACTGGACGCGGCGGCGACCGCGGTCACCGACGAGATGAAGGTGGCGGCCGCCGAGGGCATCGCCTCGATCGTCGGTGAGGACCTCGCTCACGACTACGTGGTCCCCTCCCCCTTCGACCGCTCGGTGGTGCCGGTCGTCGCCGACGCGGTGGCGCGGATCGCACGGGAGCAGGGCCACGTACGTCCCGGCTCGGGCGGGTCACTGTCCAGCGAGCGACAGGCGGCGGAGCAGGATGCAGCGCAGCGCGCGGTGCAACGGGCCGTGACCCGGCAGTTCCACGGGAACTGACCGGCGCGGGTCGGCCTCGTGGCGAAGCTGCGTGCCGGGTACCGGGTGGCGGGTGGCACGGCGGGTGGCGTGGCGGGTGGCGCGGCGGGTGGCGCATGGCGGTTGGCACGGCGGGTGGCGCGGCGGGTGGCGCGTGGCGGTTGGCACGTGGCGCGTAGCCGGTGACGCGTAGCCGGTGACGCGGGTGCGCGGCGCCCCGGCTAGGACGCC
>SL_8KL_010_SEDDRAFT_10001764_pt1 | contig 18634 bp, 16 predicted proteins | sample SodLakKL_010_SED_4_FD_11160 | JGI IMG/M metagenome (IMG submission 11160)
TGTTTATAATTTCTGATTCATAAGGTCAGAATGAATTCACCTGGCAGGATGTGATCATGTTCCTGTGTGTCCGGGAGCCGTCATGGCCATTTCAGCTATAGACCCCGGTGCGTTCCATTTCCATCAGCTTTTTGATACGGAGCGCGGTATCGGGGTGCGTGGAGAACAACCTGCTCATGCCACGCGCGGAGAAAGGGTTGACCGGGAACATGTGGGCCGTGGACCGTTGTGCCGTTTCTGATGCCTGCATCGGCATGCGTTCCACGGATGCCTGGATTTTCCGGAGTGCATTAGCCAGGCTTTCGGCGCTTCCGCAGATCTCGGCGCCCACCCGGTCCGCCTCAAATTCACGGGTGCGCGAGATGGCCGACTGGAGCATGGCTGCAGCCAGCGGCGCCAGTATGAGGGTCAGAAGCACTACCAGGATGTTGGGACCGCCGCTGTCACCGCGGCCAAACGGAAGGAAGATGGCAAACTGGGCTATCATGGTAATGGCGCTCACTACCGTGGTGACGATAGTCTGGGTCAGGATATCCCTGTTCTTGATATGGGCAAGCTCATGGGCCATGACCCCCCGAAGTTCCCGCTCATTGAGACTCTGCAAAATACCCTGGGTCGCCGCCACTGCAGCATTTTTAGGGTTGCGGCCCGTTGCAAAGGCATTGGGCTGCTGTTGCGGAATGATATAGACTTTGGGCATAGGCAAGCCGGCATTACGCGAAAGCTCTTCCACCATATTGTAAAAACGGGGTGCATTATCACGGCTCACTTCCTGCGCCCGGTACATTTTCAACACAAGCTTGTCCGAGTACCAGTAGCTGAAGAAATTCATGGACAGTGCGATGATCAGTGCGATGATCATGCCCGTCTGTCCACCCAGCAGTCCACCTATAAATAAAAACAAAAGCGCAACAAGCGCCATGAGAAACACGGTCCTAATTGTGTTTTTGATCATTCCGGATTACCTCCTTATCAATAAAGTTTAAATTATGCCGTTTGCATATGCTGTTTTGATTCTGATATATAACTTACGGGATTGGCAAATTATTTTTCCGTCCATCTAAACAGTTTTTTCGCCCGCGGCATTTCATAATTTTACAGTTTCATTATATTGTTTTCTTATCCTCTTTGAGTCATCCTTGATTTCCATACAACTGCGTACCCGTTTGCACTTTCCCGGTCCGTGTTTGCAATCGGGTATCAAAGGATACGATGCACCTGCACAGCTCTTACAGCATCTCTTAATATTTCACATTTCTCAACTCATCAGATTATGTCACAAAAAAAGACTTCCAATAACGGTTCTTTCAGCAGGCGGGATTTTCTCAAAACAGGTGCGCTCTCCGGTGCAGCCCTTGGATCCGGCACCCTGTTTGGCGGCTGCGCCTCCAATAACGGGCAAGCCCGTCCCGGCGATACCAAAAACATTATTTTCATGGTCAGCGACGGCATGAGCATCGGCACCCTGACCGCTGCGGACCATATGCTGCGCCGGCACTACGGAAGGCCATCGCACTGGATTTCACTCTATGAGCAGAAAAGGGCCAATCGTGGCCTGATGGATATGGCATCTGCCAATTCCGTTGTTACCGGATCGGCTGCCGCCTCCTCTTCATGGGGATCCGGACACCGCATCAATAACGGCCGTGTGAACATGACCGAAGAGGAACAGGCGCTCAAACCCATCCTCCGGATATTCCAGGATGCCGGCAAAGCAACCGGACTGGCTACAACCACCACCATTACGCATGCAACGCCGGCCGGATTCAGCGCCAACGTCATGCATCGGGGTGACGAAGCAATCATCGCCGAACAGTATCTGGAGCGGGAATACGATGTGCTGCTTGGAGGGGGAAATCGCTTCTTTGATGCCGCACACAGGGAAGATCAGCGCGACCTTTACGGTGAATTCGCACAAAAGGGGTACAAGGTCGTCCGCAAGAAAAACGACCTCATGCAATTCAACGGCAACGAGAAACTTCTCGGGATTTTTTATGACGGACACGTACCGTATACGCTCGACCACATCAATACCGAGGAATACCAGCGCGACATCCCCACATTGGCCGAGATGACCGGAACGGCAATCAACCGCCTTTCAAAAAATACCAACGGGTTCATCCTTCAGGTGGAAGGGGGCCGGGTAGATCATGCCGCCCACGGCAACGATGCCGCCGGGCTCATATATGACCAGATCGCCTTCGACGATGCCATCGGGAAAGTGATGGAATTTGCCGAAAACCGCGACGATACCCTGGTCATCATCACCACCGACCACGGAAACGCCAATCCGGGCCTGAGCGGGGTCGGTTCAGGCTATAATGCCAGCGGACCGCGGTTTGACCTTCTCGCCGAATTCCGCCACACCAACAACTGGTTCCTGCCGCAGCTGGATGAGAACAGCTCCGTCAGCCGGATCCGCGAACTGGTGGAATACGCCACGAAGATAGAGATCCGTCGCGACGAAGCCGAGATCCTGCGCAAAGCATACGCCGGGGAATATGAAAACCTGCACCGGATGATGAGCCGGCCCTGGCCCGTAATGGGACAGATCCTGGCCAACTATCTGGCTTTCAACTGGATAGGCACTTCGCACACAGCGGACTATGTAGAGTTAGCCGCCGTAGGTCCGGGCAGCGAGCGTATCGGTCCGTTCACCAGGAATACCGACCTGTTCTATCTTATGGTGGAAATGGCCGACGTACAGGCTTACACGGGAGAATATGCATAGGACATTGCGGTTCTGACAGAACATCCATAAACGGCGAAAAGCCGGCCGGAACGACGTTTAAAAGCATCCGTCTTCATTTACGGATGCTTTTTTTTGCCTGCTACGTTGATCCAGGTGCGTTCTGTGCTGCGCAGATTGGCTCCCGCTACACGGATATTCCGCTTCATACCCTCGAATTTCGCCCGTTTGACGGCACTCCGGCGGAACAGTTTGCGATATTCCTGCAGGTCCAGCTCTTCCCAGTAATCGATGTCACGGTCCGCGCTCTCCGGCCGGGCAAACAGACGCTCTTCGGATCCCCGCCGCGCCTTACGGTTCCACGGACACACATCCTGGCAGATATCGCATCCGAAGATCCACTCGCCCATCTGATGCTGGTACTCCTCCGGGATCTCGTCCCGGAGCTCGATGGTAAAGTAGGAGATGCACTTGCTGCCGTCCACCTTGTAGGGTTCGTAAATGGCATCGGTGGGACAGGCTTCGATGCATCTGGTGCAGCTGCCGCAATGGTCGGCCACCGGGTTGTCATAGTCAAATTCGGCATCCAGGATCATCTCCCCAAGGAAAAACCAGGAGCCCCATTCGCGATTGAGCACATTGGTGTGCTTGCCCAGCCAGCCAACGCCGGATTCCACGGCCCAGGCCTTGTCCATCACCGGAGCCGTATCCACAAAAACCCGTCCCTCCACCCTGCCGACAACCGACTCCGTGAACGCAAACAGCTCGAAGAGTTTTTCCTTGAGGACCAGGTGGTAGTCCTCGCCCATGGCATATTTCGAGATTTTTGGCTTTTCGGAGCGGAGTTGCCGTCCGGCAAGCTCCGGCTGGTGGTAGCTCATCATTACAGAGACGACCGACTGAGCGCCCGGCACCAGCTTTCGCGGATCCATCCGCTTGTCGAAGTGGTTTTCCATCCACTGCATCGATCCGTGCCGCCCTTCCCTGAGCCATTGCTCCAGCTGGCTCTCGTGTTCCTCGAGGCGACGTGCCCGGGCAAAACCGACCGCGTCAAAACCCAGCCGTTCCGCTTCGTTCCGCACCATTTCCGTGCGCTCCGCAGTGTTTTTTACCATTCTGGTCATTCCTGCCGTCTTTTTTTGGATGGCGTGTCAGTTTTTTGGATGGCGTGTCAGGTTTTTTGGATGGCGTGTCAGCCCGGCCATCCGGATCGCGGCGGGTCACCGCATCATCTGCAACGGTCGCATCCACAGGCGCATCCGCATCAGTGTCCGCAGGCGCAGACGCATCCGTGTCCACGTCCACGTCCGGAACAGTTTCCGCATCTGCATCCGCTTTCATCAGTTCTTCGCGAAGAAGTTCCCGGAAATGCTGCTCGTCCTCGGCAAGGTCGCGCAGTTTCCACTGCTGCACGCGGACTTGCTGCTTGACGATTTCCAGCGACTGGTCCATGGTGTCAACGACCAGCCGGTTCAGTTCGGTATCCTCTTCCTTGAGCAGGATCGCATCGAACAGCACGTCGGCCGCCTCGTTGATGAGGACCCGGTTGCGGCTGGAGGCCAGGTCCTGCATGATGCCGTTGATCACGCTGAAGACCATATCCGAAATCGCCTTCTCCATTGTTTTCCTGACCACGGATCCGAACACCGGGATCAGTTCGAGCCGGGCAAATTCGTCGTTTTCATCAAGTGCGGTATTGATACGCTCCTGCACATATTCGCGGATATCCTCCCGATAGCCATCATAATTGTCGTTGGCCACTTTTTCGATCCGGTGCGACATCCACTCCACCAGTGATTCCCGCTGCGGCATGACCACTTCGTTGACAATGCGGTCCACGACAGGTCCGCCGGTCCGCACCTCGCGCTGGATGTCGGTCAGGATGTTGATCGTGACCCGGTCGGAGAGCTCCTCAATGAGAATTCCGTGGTATTTCCGGATGAAACGGACGACAGCGGTGTCGCTGAGATCGATTATGCCGTTTTTCTGCAGCCGGTACGTGATGGATATGATCCGCAAAAGGCGCAGAAACCGGAATCCGCCCACGGGAATGCATCCCAGAAGATCGTAAAAATGGAGGAACGGAAAGAAAAACCAGCGGTGATAGATACGCTGATAGACCGCCATGGCCCACCGGATGAAAAACTCGGCGAGAAACACGGAGACAAACATCAGATCGATCAGGATGAAGCGGGGGTGGATGGAGGTCGCGTACATCTCTGTGAAATCCGGGACTACTCCGTACAGATAGCCCCGGAGCATCTCGTACTCGAACAGCCAGTCGAAGACGATCCACAACAGGTTGACCACCAGCAGGATGATCATCAGAAAATCCAGGAAAAAAAAGCCTATTTGTCCGCTTTTAACGGGATTGTTACGTGACATGTCGGACCTTGATTTTCAATAGGCCTTGATTCTATCCTTCAGATGCTTGTTCAACAATTCCCTTGCACGAAAAATATGGGCTTTCACCGTACCAAGCGGAAGTCCGAGCTCTTCGGCGATTTCCTCGTAGCTCATCTCCTGCATGTGCCTCATCCGGACCACCAGCCGGTACTTTTCGGGCAGGCTTTCCACGGCATCCCTGAGCATTTTGCTCCGCTGCTTCACAATGACTTCCCTGTCGGTGCTGGCCGATTCGTCGGTCAGCTCCATCTGCATCTCACCATCCTTGCCCTGCACCGGCTCGTCGATCGAAAGAGTGCTGAGTTTTTTCTTTCTGAGATAGTCAATGGTATGGTTTGTGGCAATCCGGTAGATCCACGTTGAGAAGGCATATTGCCGGTTGTAGCTGCCCAGGCAGTCAAAGGCCTTGAGGAATGCTTCCTGGACCAGGTCATCCACGATATCGCGGTTGCGGACCAGCTTGAGGATATGGAAGTACAAGGCACGCTGGTATTTGTCCACCAGTTGCTGATAGGCCTGCTGATCACCGGACAGGGCCGCATCCACCAGCATCCGGTCTTTGCGGCTGCTGTCAGTTGATGTCGTTTTTTGTGTCACTTTGTGTCACTTGGGTAATGCCTTGACGTTTGGTACGGGGTCAGCAATAATTTTCAGAGTATAAATATAGCAAGATTATGCTTTGTAATATAACTGATTCTGCGGACGGATTTGTGTTCACTCCCTGCAATTGCAGGAGTCACAACGTTTTTAAAATCAGCATGTTTATTATTCAGCATGTTTATTATGATGTGCGATAAACCAGCGCACGCCATTCGTTCTCTGCGCCCTGCGCCAGCCGTTCCATTGCGGCACAGGCCGGATGGGTCGAGATCGCATCCACATCCTCTTCCAGGATCCCCGAGAGCATGAGGATGCCACCTGGAGCCAGGTATCCGGCCAGGATTCCGGCCATATCCAACAGAATATTCCGGTTGATGTTGGCCAGGATCAGGTCATAGCGGGCATCGGGTGGAATCTGCTCCGTGGAACCGATGCGGATTTCCAGCCGGTCGCTCACTGCGTTGAGCCGGGCATTTTCCAGGGCATTGTCGTAGCACCAGGGGTCGATATCGATGCCCAGTGCGCCGCCGGCACCCAGTCGCAGCGCCGCAATGGCCAGGATTCCCGTGCCCGTACCCATGTCGAGCACCCGGTCCCCCGGACGCACATGGTCCGGCAAAAGCCTGAGCAGCAGCCGCGTTGTCTCATGATAACCGGTCCCGAATGCCATTTTCGGATCGATGACCAGGGGGATGCAATCCTGCGGGGGAACCTCGTCCGTCCAGGTGGGATGGATAAAAAACCGCCCTACGGTCAGCGACCGGATTGTCTTCTCCCATTCCTCATTCCAGTTGCGCTCCGCCACGATTTCCTCGTCCACGATCTGCCACCCGCCGTCTGATTGTTCTCCGAGCCAGGCAGAAAGCCTCTGATTTACGCTTTCTGTAAATTCTGTTTCCGGAATCCACGCATCCAGCTCTTCCTCCTGCTGCTCAAACCCGTCAAAACCGAAGGCCAGAAGATCATCGGCGGCAAGGTCCTGTTCTTCCTTCGGGATCCTGATTTTCAGCTTTACGTATTTTCTGTTCATGGATAGAAAGGGGCTGGATGGAAAATAACCGGTTCGCTACCGGATTCGATTGTAGATCAGTTCCAGGATCACATCGCCAACGGCCTGGAGTGTTTCGGTGCCGATGATATCCAGGTCGTCGGCATGGGTGTGCCAGTATTCGGGAAATGATACGCCGGTCTGCAAGGGACGCGGTGGCTGATGGTGGATGATATTGATTGTAGGGATACCGGTCTTGCGGTTGATGATCCAGTGGTCGTCGGCAATGGATGAGCCTTTTTCATCCAGGAACAGGGCATCATGTCCCAACTCACGGGCGATGCGCCAGACCTCATCCACCAGACGGGGCGCGAACTGCATGGAGAATCCCTCGCGGGGGAAGACGGCGTCCCTGGCACCGACCATATCCAGCAGAATACCGAAGCGCGGACGGTAGCCGGGGACCGGCGGGTTGTTGGACCAGTAGCGTGAGCCCAGGAAATAATACTCCAGGTCACCCTCGCGCCCATAGTCTTCGCCGTCAAAGAGCAGGAGGTCCACCCCGATGGGCGGCGGATGGTCGCGGAAGATCCGGGCCAGTTCGAGCAGGACTCCAACGCCGCTTCCGCCGTCATCCGCTCCGGGGATCGGTTCGTTGCGGCGCCGGGGATCGGGGTCCTTTTCGGCGCGGGGACGGGTGTCCCAGTGAGCGAGCAGCATGATCCGGTCGCCGAGATCCGGGCGGAACGCGGCGATGATGTTGCTCATATCGTAGGTTTCGCCGGCATATCCGGTATGGGTAAACGGCTGCAGGTACACCGCCTGCGGTCCAGCGTAATCCCTGAGTTTTTGGGCCAGATAGTCACGGGTGAGACGGTGGCCTTCCGAGCCGGGGTTGCGTGGCCCGAACGCGACCTGGGCGGCGATGAACTGGAAGGCCGAATCAGCGTCGAATGCCGGCACGTTACGATCCCGCTCAGTGAAGGTGAGCCGCGGGTCAGGTTCCTCCCCACCGCAGGCCGGCAGCATCAGCATCATTATCAGCGAAAGCATAAGCAGCCAGGGCAACGTACCGGGTGAGAAAAACAGGGAACTGCAGATGGTCCTTTTATCCATTCGATGGCCGGAAATGTCCTGATAATGGGGTTATGGGATAATGGGATTACGTTTTTCCGGTCCGTCAAGCCGGCGGGTCATCCGTAAAATCAGCACACACCGTTTCCGCCATCTGAGCGGCATTGAGCAGCTCCGGCTCCTTGAAGGCATCGGCCATGAACTGGACCCCGATGGGCATACCGTCGCTGCGGTGGTTGCCGGCCGGTATGCTGATTCCGCAAATACCGGCCAGATTGGCGGATATCGTGTAGATGTCGTTCAGGTACATCTGCAGCGGATCGTTGACCTTGGCGCCCAGCTCAAATGCCGTGGTAGGCGCTGTCGGGGAGATGATCACATCCACCCTGGAGAATGCTTCTTCAAAATCCTGCTTGATGAGACGCCGGATGCGCTGGGCTTTACCGTAGTAGGCATCGTAGTAGCCGGCACTGAGCACGTAGGTCCCGAGCATGATGCGCCGCTTGACTTCCGGGCCGAATCCCTCGGTACGGCTCTGCTTGTAGAGCCGGATCATCGGGGTGTCCAGATCGGGACTGTGCTCCGCCCCGCTTTCAGCCATCGCTGTTTCCTCGGCTTTCAGCTGCGCGCGGACGGCCTTGATATCGGCCCGGTGTCCGTACCGTATGCCATCGAACCGGGCCAGGTTGCTTGAGGCCTCTGCCGTAGCCAGCACGTAATAGGCAGCTATAGCGTATTTCAGGTTCGGAAGCCGGATATCCACCAGCCGGGCCCCTTTCTGTTTCATCCTGCCGGCCACATCCATAACCCGCTGCCGGATACCGGGATCCAGGCCCTCGCCGAAATATTCCTCCGGAATTCCGATGGTGATGCCGGGCCGCGGATTTATAAGCAGGGCGGGATAGTCGGGCACGGCCTCCGGGGAGGATGTGGCATCCATGGGATCGTGACCAGAGATCGCTTTCAGTATGACCGAAGCATCGTACACCGTGCCGGTAAACGGGCCAATGCTGTCGAACGATGAGGCATAGGCAACAAGGCCGTGGCGGGATACCCGGCCGTAGGAAGGTTTCAGCCCCACAACACCGCAAAATGAAGCCGGTTGCCGGATAGAGCCCCCGGTGTCACTGCCAAGGGTGGCATGGCACATACCGGCGGCGACAGCCGCTGCACTTCCGCCGCTTGAGCCGCCCGGGACCCGGGAATGATCCCTGGGATTGCGGACCGGGCCGTACATGGAGTTCTCATTTGACGATCCCATGGCAAACTCATCCATGTTTAGCCGGCCGATGATGATGGCATCTTCTGCAAGCAGCCGCTCAACGGCCGTGGCATCGTAAACCGCTTCATACGATGCAAGCATTTTAGAAGCGCAGGTTGCGGGGTGTCCCTTCTGGCACAGAACCTCCTTGATACCCATGACCATTCCAGCCAGGGAGCCGGCGGTGCCGTCAGTAATTTTTGCCTGAATTTTACCGGCCCGGTCGAGCGCCTGTTCCTTATGCACCTGCGTAAACGCATTTACGTCTGGATTTCCCTTTTCTATGCGGGACAGATACCCCGACACTAGATCCGGCAGGGTGAGCTCTCCGGACCGGAGCTGTGCGCGGGTACTGCGAATATCAGATAACTTCAAAACGGGTGATAACCTGGTTCAAATAATGTTCAAGGATATGTGTAAGATACTTTGCGGAGATCTGGATGACAGTGTCTGGTGTCAGTCCTGCTCCTCTTCCTTCTTCACCTTCTGCTCTTCCCGTTTTTTCTCTTCACGCCGGGGTTCCACCGGTTCTTCGGAACCTTTCTCCAGTTCCTTCCGTATGTCGGTGGAAGCCTTGCGGAATTCGGTGATTCCCTGCCCCAGTCCGCGGGCAAGTTCCGGAATCTTCTTGGCTCCGAAAAGAAGAAGCACTACAAGTACGATGACCAATATCTCAACACCACCAAATGAGCCCATAAAAAACCTCAAAATTTATTTTTAAAACAATCGTTCGATTACGTAAAATAGCAAACTTTCACTTCAGGGATAACCCCTGAAAAATTTATTTTATTGTGATGACGTTAGGGACTTGAATTTTACCATAATTATTAGTTAATAGACGACGAAAGTTACTAAACCAAAAAATCAGGATGTACCACTATGATTTGGACCGTTGAACTCGCTGCAACACTTGAGGATGCACCCTGGCCGGCAACCAGAAACGAACTGATTGAGTGGGCCGAAAGAAACGGCTGCCCTCAGCAGGTGATCGACAACCTGTATGAACTTGATGAGGAAGACGACACTCCCTATGAAAGTATTGAGGAGATCTGGCCTGATTACATCATGAAAGAGGATTTCTTTCACGGAGAAGAAGACGAGGGATTCGACTACGACGACGTCTGACGTCCGGCAAACGGGCATACAACATCAGCTTGCATAACGGGCGGATTCCATCCGTTACTGTCATGATATGAAATGCTTATATTCGGGAGAGCCCTGTATTATTCGCCAACTACTATCTGTATCTGATTTCATTGAATCGTCTCTTACGTGTTATAAGCCTGTGTTTGTTGCCCGGCCTGAGTCTGCCCATGCTAGCGGGGGCCGGTGTGCCTGCCGGTCCTGGCGCACCTGTCGGGGCCGGCGTGTCTGCCTCTCTGATCGAAACAGAAGTGGAAACGGCATGGCCTCCCGCCCCCCCACAGCAGACCCAGAGTGCAGCACCGGATGGAAATGAAAATGAAGATGACGACAGAAGGATCCGGAGGGTGAGATTTGTCGGCAATCAGGCATTCAGTGACGGAGAGCTTCGGGCCATCGTCCGGACCCGACCCAACCGTCAATTCCTCGGCATTCCCGGGCTCACGTTCTGGTATCAGCTCCACAGAATTCACAGCCGTATCGGCGAACCCCCGTCGCTGCTGGACAGAAACGTTCTTGAACGGGATATGGAGCGCCTGACCAATTTTTACGAATCCAGGGGCTTCCGCAGTGCCGTAATTGATACGAATATCACCTTTTTCGACCGTGAGCGCCTGGAAGTCTCTTTCATGATACGGGAAGGCAGGCAATCGCAAATCCGTGATATCTATTACAGCGGGATGCCCCGCATTGGCTCCGATAATGACCCTGTTGCTTTTTTCAAAGACAGTGACATCGTAACCGGGGCCATTAGCGACACCTCATTTCATTCCGGTGAGGCCTTCACCTATGAAGAAATTGCCGAAGAGCGAAACCGTTTAATCGCACACCTCAGAAACAACGGCTACGCCTCGGTGACCCGTGATTCGGTGATCGCCGTTGTTCGGGAGGATACGGTAAACACCCTTCAGCTCGATGTGCTATTCCGCATTTTTCCGGGCCGGATCTACACGTTCGGTGATGTTCATGTGGAGCTTCGCGGACCGGACGGGGAATTTGAACGGGTCCGCAGGGATACACTCACCGGTCCCCCGCATGCTGAGGATCCCTACAAGATCGTGATCAATGTGGATGAATCCGCCCGGACCCGTACCAGTCTCATTGCGCGCCAGCTGCTTTTCAAGCCCGGGACGCAGTATGACAACCTCGCATACCGAAACACGGTCAATCAGTACCAGAATCTTGGAATGCTGGTGGTGAACCAGTTCGGCCATACTCCTGACGGCTCGCTGCCTGATTTCACGAACGATATCCTGCCGGTCTATGTGCGGATGCAAACGCTGCCCAAACACCGTATCCAGCTTGATTTTTTCGGCATGAGACGCCTTGGTTTCGGTGCCGGTGCAGGTATTCGCTATATCAACAACAACCTGTTCCAGGGAGCTGAAAGCTTTGAAGTCGGGCTGCAGGGCAACTTCGAATATGTGAGCGGGACCCTGCTCAACAGCACGGAGCTGAGCACGGCATACACCGTTCAGCGTCTGAATTTTCCATTCCGTCGCCTCGACCAGACTCCGTTTTTCCTCAACGCCAGCACACGGTACCGGTTCAGCTGGGCACAAAGCCGCCAGGAAAATTTCACCATTAATGCCAATTTTCGGTTCAGCAACCAGTTTGAAGTGCGGCACCGGCCACAAATGGCAAGCCTGCTTGACTTCATTGAGCTCGACTGGCTCGATGCCTCCGCCACATCCGAATTTGAACGCAACCTGCGCGATCGGTTCGATGAAATCATCGTGGAGCGGATTCTGGAGGATTTCAATCCGCAATTCAGTTCCATCATCCGGTACACCTTCCGCTATGCGATGACCGATCTGATCAAGCGGAATTACGGTTTTTTCAGCGAATCGTCTATTGAACTCGGCGGTACCATACCGTTTCTGATGGACAGGTTCATCTTCGATCCCGGAGATGTGCAGGGCACCGTGCCCTCTATCAGTCTGAGCGACAGCACGCTGACGTACAGCCAATTTGTCCGGGTCTCATTTGATTACCGAAAATATACTCCGGTCCTCGAAAACGGCACCTTTGCCTGGCGGGCTTTTGCAGGATACGCTCACGCCTTTGGTGTCACCCGGCAAATTCCTCTGAACAGGCGATTTTTTGCCGGAGGAAGCAACGACATCCGGGGATGGCCTCCTCTGAGGCTAGGTCCGGCCGACCTCGACGCTGCCGCCGGTGAAGTGCCAATCAATGGCGGGGATCTGAAGCTGGCCGGTTTTCTGGAATACCGGCATATCATGTTCCACAATTTCCTTGGTACGAATTGGGGTGTCGCGGGGTTTACAGATTTCGGAAATATCTGGTATGGGACACGCAGTGCTTTCGATGAAGGGAAATTCCGGTTGGATGAATTCTACAACCAGATTGCGGTCGGATCGGGATTCGGGCTGCGCCTGGATTGGGAATACCTGGTTTTCCGGATCGATGTCGCCTATCGGGTACATGATCTGCAGCGCGGATGGTTCAATAACAGCAACCCATACTGGCACTTCGGCATAGGTCATTCCTTCTGAGCAATGTAATGGAATGCGCTCATGCCGCTTCCCGAACTCACTGCCCGGTCACAGACTGAATCCAATCAGCTCGTATAATCCGTTCCGTGCGCGTTCCCACAGGTCCNGCTCATTGATATATATGGCTTTCAAAGCCCGGATGTATGCCGAAACGGCTGCCTCGAATGCCGCATGGGCCTTTTCCTTCCGTTCCATAATGCGGACCGCGTCAGGTATTCCAAGTTCCCGTATTTTTTTTTCCGGAACGCCGTCGGAAAACAGCTGGCTTTCGACAAGATATTGTGCATTAGCGGTTCCGGATGCAAGGAATACCACAACAGATGTAATAATGATTTTTTTCATTGGGCTGCATCTGTTTTTATTTGCGGCAAAATAAAAACCCTTTAGGGTATTGGGATAAAGTACGTAAAGAATAGGATGAAACCTGCGAATTGACCAAGCAAATTGTCCCTATCATTTTGTACCTTATCTGACACCCGGATTGCAGCATTCCGGGGATTTTAATCCGTTTCAACCACTTGGCCATTTCATGATCAAGCCAAAATTCTGGAAGCGCATAAAAGCGCAATCCGAAATGATTTTTCAATCACCGTTTTTGAAGCGCATGTCGCAGCTCGAGCGGTACGAATTCCTGCAACTAAGCCACCGGCGCCGCTTCAAGGCCGGAGAATATGTCTACCATCAGGGGGATCCCGGAACCGGCTTATACATGATAGAACAGGGTGCCGTTGAACTGCTCTACCAGGAAGAGCATACAGACAATGCCGTTCAACTCACCGTACTCCATGCCCCGGAGTCTTTCGGCGCTTTCAGTGTAGACTATCTTGTAAAAAGAAAAGCTTCCGCGCGATGTGCCACTGATGTTGTGATCTACGGCTTTTTCATTTCCGATTACCAGACCCTGGGAAAAAGACATCCTCGCATCGCCCTGCGTTTCCTGGAAACACTGAATGTATTTGCTACCCGGCAACTCGATCTGGTCATGACACGCATGTCACAGATTGGTGACGACGAACCCGGTACGGAAGCCTATGCGCTGCTTTTTGAAACATATGACATCCCCGCCGAGGAATCGGCAAAGGATAAAATCATCTGATCCTGAATGAGTCACCACACACCTCCATCCCCTGTAAAAAAGGGAAAGGAACTGATTCTGGATATCACCACTGCCGCTTTTGAGGGAAAAGGCCTGGGTAAAGTGGGTGAATATGCCGTATTTGTCAAGAATACCGCACCGGGCGACAAGGTCAGGGTCCGCATTATCCGCAAAAGGAAGAACTACGCAGAAGGCGTCCTGCTCGAACTGCTCGACCCATCACCGGTACGGATAACACCGAAATGCCGGCACGCAGGAACCTGCGGCGGCTGCACCTGGCAGCACATCCCGTATGAAATGGAACTTGCCTACAAGTCGGAACATGTAAAGGACCATTTCCAGCGGATTGGCGGTTTTCGTGATATCAGCACCGAACCGGTCATTGGCGCCCCGGAACCGTTCTACTACCGCAATAAAATGGAGTACACGTTCGGCGACCGGCGCTGGCTGACGGATGAAGAGGTGCAGTCCGGCCGGGAGATTGCCGACCGCGACTTTGCCCTCGGCCTGCACGTACCCGGACGCTATGACCGGATCCTCAATCTCGAAGAATGCCATCTGCAGGATCCTGTGTCGTTCCGCATTCTTGATGCCGTCAGGGAATATGCGTTGGCCAACAACATCCCGCCTTACAATACCCACCGCCACGAAGGCTTTCTGCGTAATCTGATCATCCGCAATGCCGAACACACCGGCGACCTTATGGTCAACCTGGTCACGAGCGGAGAAAACGATGAGATCATGCAACCCTTCAGCAGATGGTTGCTTGAACGGTTTCCCGAAATCACCACGGTGATCCACACCATCAATGACACCCGCTCCCCTTCTTCTGAGGGACGATACCAGAAGGTGCTTTACGGACCGGGCTACATCCGTGAATACCTGGGGCCATACCATTTCCGGATCGACCCGAATACCTTCTTCCAGACCAACACACACCAGGCCAAGGCCCTGTATGATGTGGTACTGGGGGCGCTGGACAAGGTTCCGGTTCTCTATGACCTTTATTGCGGTGTCGGCACCCTGTCCGTTTATCTCAGCGGGATGGCCACCCGGGTCGTGGGCCTTGAAGTTCACGCCGGAGCGGTCGGAAAAGCCCGTGAGAACGCGGCTGAAAACGGAGTAGCCCACGCCGTGTTCGAACAGGGTGATATGAAAGACATCTTCAACGACGAGCTGGTACGCAGGCACGGACGTCCCGATGTCATTGTAACTGATCCGCCGCGAGCCGGTATGCATGAGTCGGTGATCCGCCAGATCATCAATATCCTTCCGGAAAAAATCATTTATGTCAGCTGCAACAGCTCCACCCAGGCCCGCGATGTGGCGCTGCTATCAGAACATTACCGGCTGGAACGTATCCAGCCCGTAGACATGTTTCCCCGGACATATCACATTGAGTCCGTTGCCGTTTTATCAAGAATTGACACCTGAATCACTCATGGAAATTACCGTACTGGCATCTGGATATGAAATTGAGGCACTGCTCAGGCCGATGTTTTCACGGCAATACAACATACTTCGCAGCATGAACACCAAATCCCGCAGGAACAGATGAAGATCAGCGTTATTGGAGCAGGCTTAGGTGGCCTGTCCACGGCTGCCATCCTGGCCGCACAGGGACATACGGTCGATTTATTTGAGCAAAATGAGAATCCTGGCGGTAAAATGCAGGAACTATCGGCCGATGGATTCCGGTTTGATACGGGCCCGAGCCTGCTCACAATGCCCTTTCTGGCAGAGCAGGTATTCGAAATGTGCGGAAAATCTGTCAGTGACTATGTGGAATGGATGCCGGTGGAGCCGGTCTGCCGCTACCAGTTTCCGGATGGGGCCGTTTTCAACAACTACCAGGATCCGGTGCGGAACAGGTCCGAGCTGATGCGTATCGCCCCGGAGGATGTGGAGGCATGGGATCGTTTCCTGGAGTACAGCGCCGATCTGTACCGACGGACCGCCGATACGTTCCTGTTCAATCCGCTCCAGGGTGTACGGGATCTGCATCTCCGGGATATTCCAGACTTTCTGCGGATCGATGCCTTTACCACGGTTTCCAGGCGGGTGGATGACTATTTCAGCTCCAAGCGGTTGCGTCAGCTTTTCAAGCGGTTTCCCACTTATAACGGTTCATCGCCCTACCAGGCCCCTGCTACCTTGAATGTCATTCCCTATGTAGAGCTGCGGCTTGGCGGCTACTACATCAAAGGCGGGATGTACAATCTGGCCCGTGCGCTGGTCCGGCTTGCCGAGGACTGCGGAGTACGTGTGCACACAGGGGTGCCGGTGGATATGATCGTTCCGGATCCGGGTCGCCGGCGCCAAATATCCGGACTCATGATCAACGGCACACTGTATGAGGCCGATGCGGTGGTTGCCAACAGCGATGCCACGGATACCTATCTCAACCTGATGCCGGAGCGGGCACTCTCCCGCTATAAAAGAGCCCGCATTGCGCGCATCGAACCCTCCTGCTCGGGATTTGTGGTGCTGCTTGGCATCAATCGTGTCTATCCGCAGCTTGAGCACCACAACATCTTCTTCTCCGAGGACTACGAGGAAGAGTTCCGCACCATCTTTGAATTGCGTGAGCCGCCTCAGGATCCGACGGTCTACATTACCAACACGTCTGTTACAGATTCCGTCGACGCTCCCCCGGAGTGCTCCAATCTGTTCATGCTGGTCAATGCCCCCTATACGGCACCCGGACAGCTCTGGCATGAGTGGCAGGAGACCTATACCGATCATATCATCCATACCATGGAAGCCCGGGGACTGGAAGGGTTAAGGGATGCCATTTTGTACCGGAAAGTCATCACGCCACCCGATTTTGAACGGCTGTACGGCTCAAACCGCGGCAGCATATACGGAACCAGCTCCAACAACAGGAATGCGGCTTTTGTCCGCCCACGCAACAAATCGCCCTGGTTCGACAATCTCTATCTGTGTGGCGGAAGTACCCATCCGGGAGGTGGAATCCCGCTGGTATTGCAGTCGGCCATGAACGTGGGTGCGCTGGTTGAACGGGATTCCCGATAAGACAAAAGGGTTATCTGATAACACATACGGAATATCTGATAAAGCATAGGGATATCAGACAAGGCATACGGATTATCCGGCTGACATGGTTTGACCTGGCCCGGGATTCCGGAGGCCCGCAAGCGGATTCTGAGTGCCGCAAGCGGATTCTGAGTACCGCGCAGGTTCAGGCACCCGTTTTCACACTTTTAGCCGCTCTCTTGCCCAGATTGATCACTTCCACTTCGAGGATTTTACCCTTCTCAAGGCCAAACCGGACCATGGTACGATACTCATGGAATCCGTGCACGCCGGCGGCACCGGGATTCATGTAGATCATGTCTCCCTTTTCGTGATCCCTGGCAATTTTCAGGATGTGCGTGTGCCCGCAGATAAACAGGTCGGGTGGATGGTCCTCCAGTTCTTTCTTGATAGGCAGTGCGTAGCGGCCGGGATTGCCACCGATATGAGTCATCCAGACATTCACTCCTTCTTTGGTAAAACGCTGGTGCAGCGGATATATGGAACGGATATCCTGGCCGTCGATATTGCCGTAGACACCGGTGAGCGGAGCCAGTTCCTCAAGTTTGGAGGCGACGTCCAGGGTTCCGAAGTCCCCGGCATGCCAGATCTCGTCCACCCCGGAAAAATATTCGGGAACTTCCGGGTCCAGGTAGTGGTGCGTATCCGATATCAACCCTATTTTAAGCATCGTACTAATTGTGTATCATAGGACCACGGTTCTTCACCCTGCCATTATACGGCAATATGGAACCGGGGTAAAGCATTATCTGAACTTCCTTAACGATTTTTCCTGTACCTGATTACACGGCCCAAATGTGTTGCCATGCCGGGTGGATGTGTTGCCATGCCGGATGGATGTGCTGCCATGCCTGATTAATCTGTTGACATGCCTGATTTCAGCATCATTATTGTTACCTGGAACGCCCTTCATCACCTGAAAACGTACCTGCCGTCTGTGTGGGAGCACTCGCATCCGCAGGCCGAGGTACTTATTGCCGATAATGCCTCCACGGATGGCACGGCGCAGTGGGTGAAAGAAACGTTTCCTGATATCCGGGTGGTCACCCTGGACCGGAACTACGGATATTGCGGCGGCAATAACCGCGCGGCACAACATGCCGGAACAGACCGGCTCATTTTCCTGAACAACGACGTGGAAGTCACTCCGGGCTGGCTTGAACCCCTGCGGGAGATTCTGGATGAGAATCCCGATGTGGCTGCCGTGCAGCCCAAACTGCGCAGCTGGAGCGACAAGGAATTTTTTGAATATGCCGGGGCGGCGGGCGGCATGCTGGACCGCTACGCCTATCCCTTCTGCCGGGGACGCATTTTTGACACGCTGGAGCGGGACAACGGGCAGTATGACGATGCGTGCGACATCTCATGGGCAAGCGGGGCGGCCCTGGTGATCCGGCGCGAGCTGTTCCAGGAGTTTGGCGGCTTCGATGAAAGTTTCGAGTTTCACATGGAGGAGATCGATCTGTGCTGGCGGCTGTGGAACCGCGGGTATCGCATCCGGTACTGTCCCGACTCTGTCGTGTACCACCTGGGTGGAGGCTCCCTTCCAACCGATTCCCCGCGAAAGCTTTATTACAATTTCCGGAACAATCTGAAAATGATCTTGAAAAATTGCCGCACGCGCGATCTTCTGCCGCGGCTCTTCATCAGGATGGTCCTGGACGGGGTGGCTTTCGCCCGATTGCTGGCGGGTGGCAAGTTGCGTGAGTGCTTTGCCATCCTGCGCGCACACCTGCACTTCTACCGCTCCCTGCCCGGATTGATAACCACCCGAAAAACACTGAAGGCAGTACGGACCGCCCCT
>SL_8KL_010_SEDDRAFT_10001765_pt1 | contig 18632 bp, 16 predicted proteins | sample SodLakKL_010_SED_4_FD_11160 | JGI IMG/M metagenome (IMG submission 11160)
GGCTTGGCGCCCTCATCTACCAGCTTGCGGGTCAGCTCATCGGCCTTCGCCGCATCACACTCGATAATGGCGTTTGCTAAAGTTTCAAAATCTGCCATTATCCATCACTCCTTTCTTATTATAATTCTTAATATTCATATCTTTATTCTTTGAGCGGCAGACCGCCGGATAGTAGTACCCATCCGGCGGTTCCTGCCATTGCTCTATTTAAGCTATCCATGAAACTGCAATTTGAAAAAGGGATCTTTATATTACAGATCTCCTTTTTCCTGCTTCAGCTCCTGGATGGCGGCGTCAATGCGCGCTTTTTCCAGGGGCAGCGAGCCTTCATCTCTTTCCTTGTAAAGCGACTTCATCAGGCAGTAAAGCATCAGGAACATGATAATCATGAAGGGGAACCCGCCGACAACTGAAGCCGTCTGCAGCGCTCCCAGGCCGCCGGTAAAGAGCAGGATGGCAGCAATTGCTCCCTCGAGGACCCCCCAGGTAATGCGCAGCTGGACCGGCGGGTTGGGGTTACCGCCGGAGGTCAGCATGCCGTTTACGTAGGTGCCGGAGTCAGACGAGGTAATAAAGAAGACCGCCACCGAGAAGCTGGCTGCTCCCACCAGCAGAGCTGATGCCGGCATAATTTCCAGGAGCGTAAAAAAGCCCATCGCTTCGTCTTGACCGACGGCTTCCTGGATGATGCCTACTTCCTGGAAATGCTCATACCAGAGGGCGGATCCGCCAAAGACGGCGAACCAGACCAGGCTGACCGCAACCGGGACCAGCAGCACGCCGGTGATAAAGTTACGGATGGTGCGGCCGCGGGAAACGCGGGCGATAAATGTCCCGACAAAGGGCGCCCAGGCGATCCACCAGGCCCAGTAGAATATGGTCCAGGCACCATACCATCCTTCGGTTCCTTCACCGGCGGCATCGAGGCCAAATGACATGTAGATAATATTTTGCAGGTAATCGCCGGTAGAATGGGTGAGGGTGTTAAGAATAAAAAGGGTCGGACCGAGGACAAATACCAGGGCCAGCAAAGCCAGGGCCACGACGATATTGATCCGGCTTAACCACTTAATGCCGCGGTCGATACCGGTGTAGGTGGAAATAACCGCCGCGGCGGTTACCACGATAACGATAACGACCCAGAGGGTGTTGGTGCTCGGGATTCCGAATAAGAATTCCAGACCGGCGCCGATCTGCATTGCGCCCAGGCCCAGGGAAGTCGCCAGACCGAAAAGGGTGGCGAAAACACCGATGACGTTAACGACAACGCCCCAGCCCTTGTTGATATTTTCCGGGCCGAGGATCGGCTCCAGGCAGGAACTGAGCATCATCGGCAAGCCCTTGCGGTAGGAGAAATAGGCCAGCGAACCGGCCACTACCGCATAGACAGCCCAGGGATGCAAACCCCAGTGGAAATATGAATAGCGCATGGCCATGTGGACAGCGGCGGCGGTCCCTTCTTCACCCATCGGCGGCCACATATAATGCCAGATTGGCTCGGATACCCCCCAGAACAGGAGGCCGATACCCATGCCGCAGCTAAACAGCATGGCAAACCAGGTAAAGTTACCGTACTCCGGTTTTTCATCATCCTGACCCAGCTTGATCTCGCCCACCGGACTCAATAGCAGGTAGATGATCATAATCAGAAAGACACTGGCTCCGAGGATGAAAGACCAGCCCCACTGCTCGACCATGTAGTCAAAAACGGTGCCGGCTGCTTCACCAAAAGCTTCCGGCGCAGCAATACCAAATATCACGAAAACAAGCATGATAATAAGAGCAACCCAAAACGTGCGCTTGGCGTACATACTTCTTTCTTCTGGCGTTTGTTCCTTAACCACTTAATATACCTCCTTCAAAATAATATGATCAGTGCGGAATAAAAGGTGAGTTTTCATGTTACATATATCAACCCCCTAACTCGTTTTTTGACGACTACAAACAAACAGTAAGAAAGAAACTCGCAATCACTTTATTAAAAAGCAATATTCATGCCATACATGCAAGGTGACCCGAAAACTCGAGACTGCCCATGATCACTGGACAAAATGCAACCAGGTTTAATATTGCAAATATCTTCTTTTCTCATAATTAGAAATATGATGTGGCAACGGGATCCTGAATAGCTAGCGGCAAAGGCTGATAGGTAGATAGATCAGTCTATTATCAATATGATAAAATTTATCAAATTAAGAAACGCCGACTTCAATATCTTTTAGCTTTCGATAGAGGGTGGCCCTGCTTATGCCAAGGGCGCTGGCCGCTTTCTCTTTGCCCCGGGTGCTGTGGCCGTACTTTTGTAAGGCGGCTCTAATGGCTTTTTGTTCCAGCGAAGAAATATCTTCAATTCCAATGGTGTCGCCCCTGCTGTAATACCTGGTTATTTTGTCAGGCAAACTGCTTTTGCAGATTTCGCTGCCGGACTCTATATTAATGGCATACTCAATGGCATTTTCCAGCTCCCTGACATTACCCGGCCAGGGATAGGCCAGCAGGGCTTCACGGGCTTCTTCTTCAAACCCTTTAACTTTTTTATTTAAGCGCACCGAGTAATAATCGAGGAAATGATGCATCAAAAGGATGATATCGTCCTTGCGATCACGCAAGCCGGGCAGCGTAAAGGGAATGACGTTAATCCGGTAGAAAAGATCCTCCCGGAATTTCCCCTGCTTAATCAACTCTTCCAGGTCTCTGTTAGTGGCGGCTATAATACGCACATCGACATCGCGTAAAGAAACTCCCCCGATACGGACTATGCTTTTATTTTCAATCACGTGCAGCAGTTTTACCTGAAAATCGAGAGGCATGTCGCCGATTTCGTCAAGAAAAATTGTGCCCCCGTGAGCCATCTCAAACTTCCCGGGTTTGCCGCCTTTGCGGGCCCCGGTAAATGCCCCTTCCTCGTAGCCGAAAAGTTCCGATTCAAGCAGGGTGGCGGGAATGGCCGCACAACTCACAGATACAAAAGGGTTTTTCCGGCGGGGGCTTTCTTCATGTATGGCGCGGGCAAAGATACTCTTTCCGGTTCCGGTTTCGCCTCGAATCAATACGGTCGAATCGGTAGCAGCGATTAACTTCATTTTTTCCTTGATCTCGTTGATTTCCGAGCTGGCTCCGATTATACCGGAAAAAGTGGATTTTTTATTTTCTTTCATGATCCGGGTGGCCATCTCTTCTACTTCCTCTTTCTTGCGAAATGTCAAAACGGCGCCTGAGACCCTTCCGTCTTCATACATGGGGGTAACATTATAAAACAGGTAGAGGGTTCTATCTTCCGGTCCGGTATAACTGACTTCATTTACATAATAAAGATCGCCTTCCTCATCCTTATGTTTGCTGATGGCTTCCTCTACGACAAACTCCGGAAAAAGATCATTAATGTGGCAGCGGGCTTCTCTTTTATGCTTAAGGTTAAGCAGTTCTTCCGCAGCCTGGTTCATATTGGTTATTATACCCTGGTTGTTTATGGCAATAACGCCTTCGTAAATCGAGTTTATAACATCCTTAAACTGGTTCATCAAGCTGGTAACCTTGGACTCCATTCTTTTTTCATTAATCGAGATTAAAATGATGTTGCCCAATTTACTTAGAAAATCCTGCATTTTTTCATAATGGTTGAGCAGTTTGCGGCGGTGCTGCTCGGTCAGGGCCAGCAATGAAATGGTCCCTACTTTTTTATTGCCAAAGATAATAGGCGTCATTACAAAAGCCAGCACTTCACACTTTTCTGAATACTCGCATTCAGAACAGCAAACAGCATGAGCAGTGTTTTCTACAAAAATCGATTCGTCGTTTTCCGAAGATACCAGCTTATGGGTCATGCATCCTTCTTCATATACAGCGCCTACTTCTTTTTCAAAGTAACCACTGCCGGCAATTACTTCAAGGTTACTGCTGATGATACCGATCTCAATATCAACTACCCCTGCAAAAGCCCCGGTGACCTGTTGTAAAAAGCCCTGGATTCTCTTTAATTCTTTCAAAAAGATCTGCCACCTTTTCTGCTTAAGTTACCCCATAGAACAACTAAATATAGATAACTTGATTACCGCTGTGCTTAAGAAACTTTTCAAAATCCTTGAAGGAAAGGTTCACGGTAGCGGTATTGACATTGGGATGAAAATTGACAGAATCCTGCTTTTGTAAAGCGCGGTCGATAACTAAAATAACCGCTTTTTTATCGTCGTTGATAATGCCAAATGGTGAGACCGCCCCCGTATCAAGGCCGAGGTGTTCCTGCAGGCGGCGTTCTGAGGCAAAACTGAGTTTTCCTGAGGCCAGCTTGGCGGATAGATCCTTTAAATCAGCAGATTTGGACTGCTCCAGGACTACCAGGTAATGACGGTTACCCTTATTATTCCGTAAAAACAAATTCTTGGCGTGGGCGCCCTGGATATCTTTCCAGTACTGCTGTGCTTCTTCAACCGTGTAAACCGGAGGATGTTCGTATCGGGTATACTCGATACCCAGCTCATCAAATACATCATATAATTTTTGTTCGCTTTCTGTTATCATACCAGCATTCCCCTTTCAGATTATATTTAGTTGAAGTAATATGTTGTGATGCGGATAATTTATGTCTTGCCCGGGCAGGCTTATGACCAAACTTAATAACCACTGGCCCCCTGGTAAAAGTTTAACCCTGCAGAAGAAGCAATTGACGGAGCCCAGTATAAGGTTAATTTTATGCATAAATATAAATAAACTCTATCATGGTACACTTTCGATGTCAAATTTTGAATATTCTAGCCGGTAGTTAAAAAGGCATCTTGACAAATAGACTGAACATTATTTTCCGGGGGAAGGAAGCTTTACGTTTTCATCCTGCAGTTTATATGGCCCCAGCCCAGTAAACCAGAGACCTTTTTTGGCCTGCCCATTTTCTGAAACCAGCCTGCCATAACCGTGGCGGCGACCCAAAAACCATTTGCCGGTAAAACGCTCGCCTACAGAGGGACTGTAGGTGCCGTAGCCATGACAGAAATCTTTCCACCAGCGCCCCCTGTAGACGCTGCCGCTCGGCCAGGTCCTGATGCCCCAGCCGTGATATTTGCCGTCAGCAAATTCACCCTGGTATGCTCCCCGGCCCGACATTTCACAGTAACCGTAACCATGCATTTTCCCATTTTCCCAGGAGCCTCGCCACCAGGAGCCGTCTGCCTTTTTCAGCAGCCCTTCTCCGTGATAAAGACCACCCGAAAAATTGCCTTCATAACAATCTTTATTCGCATAACGGTATACTCCAAACCCATCTTTTTCATCGTTATCCCAGTTCCCCCGGTATTCAGAGCCATCCTTGAAAGTCATGATTCCATAACCATGCTTTTTACCATTGTTGAAGCCGCCCCTGTACCTGGAACCATCCTTGAATGCCACTGAGCCCTCTCCATGCGGTCGACCCTTTTCTAAATCTCCACTGTAAATAGAACCGTCAGGGAAAAAGAAAGAGCCGCCTGCCTCCGCCGCACCTTCTTTAAAAACTCCGACATACCGGGAGCCGTCCCGAAAATAGAGAGTGCCCTTGCCATGGGGACGGTTATCTTTGCATTCTCCGGCATATTTTGAGCCGTCGGGGAAGAAGCACCGCCCGCTGCCGCTGTTTTTGCCCTTTTCAAAATAGCCCTGAAACCGGGTTCCATCGTCGAAAAGAACATTACCCCGGCCGTGAGGCAGGCCCTCTGTTAACTTGCCCCTGTATACAGCGCCGTCTGAAAAATAGAACTGCCCTTTATCGGCAATCCGGCCGTTCCTGAAAACGCCTTCGTACCTGGACCCATCGGCGAATATAAATATGCCCCGGCCGTGCATCAAGTTTTTTTCCCACTGTCCTTCGTATTTGCGGCCATCGGGCCAGTTTTGCGTACCTGTGCCTTCCCGGCGGTTTTCAACCCACTGCCCCTCATAACTCTTACCGTTCGGCCAGGTCATTTTGCCTTTACCGTGCCGGTAAGCATTTTTCCATTCTCCGCTATACTTTCTTCCATCAGGCCAGGTAAAGGTGCCGTGCCCCTCATACAGGCCGTTACAAAATTCGCCCTCGTATTTTTCACCGCTCGGCCAGTAATATTTGCCCACCCCATGCATTTGATCGTCTTTCCATTCGCCAACATACTTGCGCCAATCGGCAAAGATGTAGGTCCCCCGGCCGTGCATCTTGTCTTCTTTCCAGTGGCCTTCGTATTTGTCGCCATTAGACCAGACAAATGTGCCTTCTCCATCAAAACGGCCCTTTTTCCATTCACCACTGTACCTGCTACCGTCTGGCCAGGTAACTGTGCCCCGGCCGTGCGGTTTATTTTTTAATAATTCTCCCTTGTACATTCCGTTTCCGGCCAGTTTCATGGCATATCTACAGCCCTTCACAAATATGGTAGGTATATATTTCTTCAGGTTGGCAAGCTATTCCTTCGTCACGGCAATATATAATCAGGTTAACCGGCTGTTACATCGGGCAGGTCCCGCTTTTTCTTTTTGCGCCAGGATAGATGAACCATGAATATCCCCAGTTCATAAAGAATCATCAACGGAATGGCCATTAAGACCTGGGAAAAAATATCGGGAGGGGTTAGGATTGAGGCAAAAATGATAATAATGAGCAGGGCAAACTTACGGTTTTTCCGTAAGAATGTGGTGGTAACCAGCCCTATACTGCCCAGGAACCAGAACAAAACCGGCATTTGGAATACAAGGCCAAAAGAAAGTAAAAAAGAGCTTGTAAAAGATAAGTAGCGGGCAATACTGAAACTGGGCACCAGGTCGGCGCCTGAAAATCCAACAAAAAAGTTTAATGCGAAAGGCAGAACTACAAAATAGGCAAAGGACAGGCCCAGGGCAAAAAGCACGTACATGATCAGGGTAAGAAAAACAGCAGAACGGCGCGGTTTTCCAGCCGCTGTTATAGCCAGGGCCAAAAGCTGGTAGAGGATCAGGGGTAACGTGACAATACCGCTGGTGATAAAGGCCAGCCGCAGGTTGGCTAACAGCGCTTCAGAGGGAGTGAGAAAAATAAGCTGGAGATCCAGCCCTCCTTCTTCAAGCCCGGCATAAGCCATATCGGCAGGCATCAACAGGATATTTCTTATTTGATCACCAAAAGTAAAGCTAATTATTGCTACCACAAAAACTGCGCCTGCGATGATCATCAAGCGTATACGCAGTTCTTCAAAAAGACGGATCAGCCTTTCTCTTTCCATAATCCTTTTATATAACGCTTCCTCTCCGGTTATTAATCAAAGTAAATGTCATCTTCAACATCTTCGTTAGCCTGCAGGTAGCGCTGGTAATTCTGGGCTTCCCGGTAAATCCAACTGTCTTCGGGTTCATCCTCCAGGATGCCTTCGAGCATAGTTTTGGCGGTATCCTGATCGTCAAGATATTCTCCCAGTATGAAGGTGTAATACAACCGCTCTTCGTTATCGGCTGTGCCGTCCACTACCCTGCCCTCCAGGTGCCCAAAAAGCCATTCCACCTCTTCCTGCTGCAGTTCATTTTTGCCTGCAGCATCCAACAGGGTGATAAAAGAGAGGTGAACCATCGGATCCGGGTTTTCGCGCAGCAGCTCCTGCAAGACGGCAATTTCGCCTGTTATTAAATCTTCCTCTTTATCCTGCTCTTTGTAGATGTTGATCAATTCGAGGCGGAACATCGGATCGTCCGGTTCCATATCAACCAGAGTCTCATATATGGAGAGAAGCCTGTCCTGGTACTCTTCCACGGCTTCCTGGTCATTAAAATACATCTGCTTGATCAGGTTTAAATATCGGTAATTTTCGGCCAGTTCCTGGAGAATTGTAGGGTTAGGTCCATGTTCTTCCAGATGTTCCTCCAAACGCTCTACTTCTCCCTCATAGAAGGCCAGGTAATCTTCCGGTTCAGGATCAGCCTGCTGCTGGGGCATAACACTGCCATTATCACCCAGGGCATGCCCCAGGTATCCTCCCACCACTGATGCCAGCATGCCAAAAGCAAGGACGGCAGCAACAATAACCGCCCAGCGCTGATTTTTCAGATCTCTTGGTCTTTCAGTCTTCTTTGCCACTCTAAAACCCTCCGGCTCACTTTAATAATATTGTAAAAGATATTGAACTCAATTACAGGCGCCTGGTCTAGTCAAGCTTGACCAGCAAACGCCCGCAATTCTCACAATACACCATTGAACTGGGATTGTAAAGATGACCGCGATGGGCTGAAGAAATAAACACCCGGCAGCCGCCGCAGATGTCGTTAACTACCCTGGCCAGGGCCTTGCCCTGGTATTTTTCTGCCAGCATTAAGTATTTTTCCAGGTATTTCTGATCTATTTTGCCCGCAAGTTCCTCCCTTTGCGACTGCAGTTGGGCAATTTCCTGGTTTAATGCCGTTATTTCTTCTTCAAGCTGTTTTTCTTTGCCCGCCAGGTCTTCACGGGTCCGGCTTATTTTTTCTGCCAGCTCATTTAACTCTTCTTCCAGAGCCTCGATTGATTCCATCAAATTTATCATCTTTTCTTCCAGCTTTTTTTTGTCTTCTGCAAGCAGATCCAGTTTGCGCTGCATTTGTTCCAGTTCTTTAACATTGGAAACCTTACCGCCATACATATTGTCCTTCAGTTCCTTGCTGGTATCAAAAATACTCTGTTCTTCAAATTCCATCTGTTTAAGTTCCTTGCGTTCCGATTTAAGGCGGTTTTCCTTTTCAGAGTAATCTTTTTCCAGGCTTTCCAGGTATTCTCTGGCATCCGGCACCCCGCTAAGCCAGGGCGCTTCTTCAATTTTGGTTTGAAGACCTTTTATAGAAAGGTCAATTTCCTGTAATTCCCATAGCAGCTGCAATTGCACCCACAAACACTCCTCTCGGTTAATAAAAAAGGGGTAGGCGTTAACCTACCCCGTTTAAACTATTTCCAGGCCGGTGAAGCCGAAGCCTGGATCGATACTCCGGTTTCATAGTGATCGGCTTCCAGCCGTTCCACCAGGTATTCCCGGAGGTAGGCTACTCCCGGCCATTCGGTGGCATCATGGCCGGCATCCACCAGGGCCAGGCCGTAAGCCTGGGCCAGTTTCAAATCATGATAACGGAAATCACCGGAAACCAGGACCTCAATGCCCTGGCGCGCTGCCTGCTCAACCAGTGACCCTCCGCTACCGCCGCAAACCGCCACCCGGCTATAATAGCTTTTCCCGGCATCCCAGCAGCGCAGAGCTGCGGGTTTTAAAGCGGACCGGCACCGGCTTAATAAATTTTCCAGGGAACAGGGTTCTTCAAGGTCAAATTGCAAACCCAGACCGATACTTTCTCCTTCCAGGGCCAATGGATAAAGATCATAGGCCACTTCCTCGTAAGGATGGGCTTTGATCAGGGCCTGAATCACTTCGCTTTTCCTGGCCTCAGGAAGGACTGTTTCCATCCGCAGTTCTTCTACTTTTTCCAGTTTGCCCTGGCTGCCGATAAAGGGGTCGGTCCCTTCGCCGGGCATAAATGTGCCCGTTCCCGGCGTTTGAAAGGTGCAATGGCTGTAAGCGCCGATCCACCCCGCCCCGGCCTGAGAAATGGCATGGCGGATCCCGTCTTCATGGCCGGCAGGTATAAAGACAACCAGCTTCAAATACTGCTCGGTTCCGGTAACATTAATTATCCGGCCCTGCTCAGCAGGCAGGCCAAGCGCTTTAGCCAGGCGAAAATTAACTCCCCGGGGGGCAATATCATAATTGGTATGAGCGCTGTATATATGGAGACCCTTCCGCAAGGCTTCCGCAGCCAGCCTTCCGGCAGGATAACTCTCATCAAGGGAGGAGAGCATATTATAAAATAGCGGGTGATGGGTAACCAGCATCTCCGCCCCGGAAGCGCCTGCTTCCGTGAGCGCTTCATGGTCCGGATCTAAAGCCACCATTATTTTTTTCACTTCAGCTTCCGGGTGACCAAGCTGAAGTCCCACAGGATCACCCGGCAGGGCAAGTGAAAGGGGGGCGAGCTCTTCCATATAAGCAGAAATTGTTTTTACCTTAGCCAGCATTTTCCCACCTCTTATTACCGGCATTGAGAAACTATTTATATCCCTGGTCCTTTAACCGCAGAGTTTTTTGCCATCGCAGCATTCTTGTTCAACCCGTTCCCGGTACTTTTCGATCAAATGCCTGCAGACCGGGCCCGGGACCTTTTCACCGACTGCTTTGCCGTCAATATCTGCCACCGGGAGGACTTCCATCCCCGTAGATGTAGTCCATACCTCGGACGCTCTTTCCAGTTCGTCTAAGTTGAAGGCTTCTTCCGATACGGGGTAATCGAGTTCCCTTAAAATTTCCAGGGCAATCATCCTGGTTATCCCCGATAAGATAAGCTTTGATTCCGGGTGGGTCCGGACGATGCCGTCGATAACGGCAAAGGTGTTGGACCTGGTCCCCTCTGTAACTATACCGCCGGGACGGTAGAATAATACTTCCTGGGCTCCCGCCTCCGCAGCTTTGTGCCTGGCCATGACATTGGGCAGTAGATTAATCGATTTGATATAACAGTTCATCCACCGTTCATCCGGCACAGTTATACATGAACAGGGTTTAATCTCCTCTATGGAGACCGGTGCAGGGTAGTCCCTCACATACATGACCATGGAAGGGTTGGTCCCTTCTGGAGCCAGGTGGTCCCTTTCAGCGCTTCCCCTGGTGACCTGCATGTACAGGTAGCCGCTTTTACATTCGCTATTCTCAAGCAAAGTGGCTATTTCCCCTTCTATTTTTTCCATCGAATAGGGGATCTTAATATTAACGGCGCTGGCGCTGTTTTGCAGCCTGTCCAGATGGGGATGCAGGTAAAATGGATTCCCATTATATATTTTAATTACTTCATAGACACCGTCTCCCAGAAGATAACCCCTATCTTCCAGGGGCACCATTGCTTCGGAAAGATCACATCTGGAACCGTCTATCCAGGCCAGAGGTTTCAAAATTAACCAGCTCCAATCTAACAAGATTATTCATGCTTTAAGGTAGCACAATTACCGGAAAGTGTCCACCAGGTGGTTGTTACTGCGTTTGCTTTCGGCCCCGCTTTATTCGCCTGAACAGGATGCTTACCCCCAAAACCAAAAGCAGCAGCATCAGCAGCGGCCAGATCACCAGGGGAACCGTCCAAACCTGGTTGATTCTTCCGGCAGGCATGGCATAGTAGGGTTCGATTTCAGGGAGGCCGGAATTTCCAACCGGCTGGTTGGCTGCATATTCCACCACGGTTTGCCAGACTTTAAGCTCCTCGTCGTTCACATAGACGATCAGCTCCGCTAAATCTTCATCGGCAACTGGATTGCCATCCCGATCTTTTAATTGCACATCAAGTTGCGGTATCATTTCCCCGATCACGGGCAAAAAAGAGGCCACATATGCGTCGGTAACCAGGCAGTACAGCGCTTCGTCACCCTTCTCGATCGGAACATAATCGCCATTATCAATACCCTGCCGCCCTTCCCCGGTATACCTTTCAGCGCTTACAACCGCCCTGGTCGTCGGCACCGGCAAATCGAGAAAAGGCACCGTTAAAAGCACGGCGTTTTGAGGATTATAATCGTAACGGAGCCCGGAAAACTGCAGGAAGTAAGTGTTGCCCAGCACTTCTTCAAGCAATACGGCCACCTCCAGGATCCGCATAATTTCATCGCCTGTCAGGTAGGCGGCAACCAGTGGATACCCGGCATAGCCGTCATCGCCTTTTCCCAACCCCACCAGTTCAACCAGGTCATAAAAAGAAATCATCCCGTAAGAATGGGGCATTGTTCCGGGCATGATTCTGCCCCGGATCACGCCGTTGGCCTGGACGGCAAAATCGGGGACATGGTCGGTTTTTTCAGCCGCCACCAGGCGCATGGCATCAGCAATAAAGTTCCCCATCGGTGTTTCCTGCAGGGGTGGGTAATCAGGAATTTTAAAATCTGAAAAAGCAACCGGATCCAATATATGCTGAAATCGTCCCTCAGTTTTCTTTTCAATATAGGCATTGAGTATTTCGCTGTATTCTCCCACTGCCTGATCCACTTTCGGATCAAGAGGCAGAGTATGATCAAGCTTTCTAAGAAAAGGCATGCCTTGTTCCCGGTTTTTTACACTCACTGAAGCGGTTGAGGTGTTATAAGAAAGGGACAGCTGGCCTAAATATTCCAGGTGGGCCCCGGCCTGGACAATAATCGTCTCATTTTCCGTAACCGGCTCTTCAAGGGCGGTATGGCAGTGCCCCCCGATGATGATATCAATTCCTTCAACATCTGCGGCCAAATCGCGGTCTTCTTCAACCCCGGAGTGGGTAAGCGCTATGATCAATTCCGCGCCTTTTTCTTTAAGTTGTTCGACCATCCGGCGTGCTGCTTCATGCTGATCTGTAAACTCAACAGGCTCATTGGCCGTAGTAACCGCCACGGAATCTATGCCGATCAACCCAAACAGGCCGACTTTAAGACCGTTGTCAAGGGTGATCACCTGATTTTCCAGGTACAGGCCTTTATCAACCAGGGGATGCCGGGGAGGCGGAACAGTATTTGAAGCAAGAACTGCTGTTTTTTCATGAGACTCCGGGTATCCTGCTTCTATAAGGTATTCGGCCAGGATTTCCGGGCCGTAATCATACTCGTGGTTACCGATAACTACAGCGTCATAACCGATTTTTTGCTTGATGCTCAGTTCGGGAGCATAGCCAAGGGACACAAGCCAGCTGTAAGCTGTGCCGCCAATAAAATCCCCTCCGGACAACAGTAAAACAGGCTCTCCTGAAGCCTGTTTTTCCTGTCTGACTTCTTGCACGGCGGTTGCCAGCCTCGCATAGCCGCCGATGCTGGGATCCTCCCTGTACGGATGGAAGTCAACTGCCGCAGAATGAGGAATTAATGCGCCGTGCTCGTCATTGGTATGAAGAATGGTCAGGCTCAAAACCTCATGATCCGGTTCTGCAGTAGCATAAGCCCGGACAGCGGGGAAACCAGCGAAACTGAAGGTTAAGAAAACAGCGCTTATTAATGCAAAAGTAAGAACAGAGGTTAAAGCTAATTTTAGGCGAACTGGACTAAATATAAGCATGCGCCCACCCCTTCTTGAGTACTGTTATACAATCTTATCATATTCGGAATCCGAATAGTAAATTCGCCCAGCCGATTATTTAACCCGTTCTGCCCTGAACCGGCCCTAAATATCTTTCTTTATTGACATAAAGCGGGCCAGCCGCCTGAACAGCAGCCCTGGCTTCGTTCAAACCTTTACCTGTGCAATAATGACCAGCTTAAATTAATAATAAATATCTTTCATGCTGATGCCGAGACCTGACAATTCTTCAAGCACAGGTTCATAAAGATTTTTATCAACAGGGATGTTAACCCCCGGCTTGTTATATTCTCCCCGGGCCACCATTCTGGCCGCGGCGGCGACAGGCAGTCCGGTAGTCCGGGCCATTGCCGAATGGCCATCCGGTTCCCCATACTCAACCAGGGTTGATGTAATGCGGCCCGGTTTCCCGTCGGCACGCCGGATATCAAACTGATGCAGCATTACCACCATATCCCTTTCGCCCTGGTTATAACTCAGTTTGTCCAGCAGGGTGTCGGACAATATTTCTTTGGCCGAGGCCTGCCGAAAGGGCAGCGGCTCATTTTTAAGCAGCCCCAGCCATTCCAAATTTTTAATTACCGCCGAGTATTCAAGGATGCCAAGATAATCAGACAGCGCTTTCTTGATGTTTGTTCCATTAGAAAGATCCGCCAGCATACAGATATACTCAAGGTAGGTCATATCCTCCACATCACCGACCTGGTCATCAAACATGCCCAGCTCGTTAAGGCAGGCGATGGTTTCGCACCAGCCTGGATAACGAAAAGTCCCCCGGTAAATAGACTCAACTTCAGGGATACCATAGAGATCGATATAAAAGATGGCATCGCTATTGGGGTATTCTTCAAACCACCCGTAACCGTCCACCTGCTTAAAAGAATAGTTTTTCATCAACTCGCCACCGGCTATATTTACCTCTTGGCCCTGCTCCAGGAAACGGGCCGGGCATGTACAGGCTTCGATTGCCTCTTCCGGAGACCAGGAGAATTTATACCGCACCGGTTCGTTGGCCGCTTCCGGGGCCGGCAGACCGCCGCACCAGGAGCTAAACCTTTCGATTTTTCCGCCCTGCTCTTTGACTTCGTTAATAATTTTAACAGCAGACATATGATCGATGCCCGGGTCGAGACCAATTTCTCCCAGCACAGTTACGCCTGCTTCTCTGGCTGTTTTATCAAGTTCTTTTATTTCCGGAGATAAAAAGTTTGGGAAAACAATTGCGGTTTTTTGATCGATGCATTTTTTTATTACATAATGATCAAGAAACCGGGGCAGCAGGCTTACAACCAGGTCGGCTTCTTTTACAAGATGGTCGGTATCCTTGAGATCGAAGGCTACCGCTTCGCCGCGGGGATGATCACCAACCACCTTCCGGGCATTTTCAATAAACTTATCCACTACAGTAACCTTCAAATCCGGATCGCTTAACATATGCCCAACACAGGGTCCGGCAATCCTTCCTGCTCCAAAAACGAGTACATTTTTCATTTCGATTGACCTCCTTGTTTGAGAATCAGTTTACTGCCTGGCCAAGTTTCCCGCCGCATATGATATAAACTATCACATAAACGGCTTGCTGATTAAACCACCGCCCAAAACTTCTTCTCCATGGTAAAAGACGGCCGACTGCCCGGGAGTAACCGCTTTCTGTTTAGTTTCAAAAACCAGCCTGGCCATATCCTTTTCCGGGGGGTGCAGAACAGCCGGCACAGCGGGGGCCCGGTACCTTATTTTCACCTCTACCGGCACAGGTTCTTTGGGGGGCAGACCGGATATAAAGTTAAGCTTTTCCACCACCATGCCTGTGCTGTATACTTCATTTTCGGTTCCCACAATAACGAGGTTATTGGCCGCATCGATGTCAACCACGTAGAGGGGCTCGGAATAAGTTATCCCTAAACCTTTGCGCTGGCCGATTGTGTAAAAGGCGATCCCCTGGTGGGCGCCCAGCTTCTCCCCGGAAGTTGAAACAATATCACCCGGCCGGGCCGCTTCCGGGCTCATCCGTTCCATAAATGATCGGTAATCGTTGTCGGGTATAAAGCATATTTCCTGGCTTTCTTCTTTCCCGGCCACCTTGAGATTTCCTTTTTCTGCTTTTTCGCGGATCTCCTGTTTGGTCATCTCCCCCAGGGGAAAAATTGTCCTTTTTAATTCTTCCTGGGTGAGCACATAAAGCATGTAGCTTTGATCTTTTTGCCTGTCTTTGCCCCTTAAAAGTTTGTAGTAATCATTTTCCGAGTCATATTCTATACGGGCATAATGACCAGTGGCCAAATTTTCGATGCCCAGGCCCCGCGCTTTTTGAAGCAGGAACGAAAATTTAACAGTGCGATTGCATTCAATACAGGGATTCGGGGTCCGTCCCTTCAAATATTCGGAGGTAAAATTGCAAACAATGTGTTCATAAAACTCATCTTTCATGTTCAGCACATAATGAGGGATTCCAAGCAGGGCGGCGACTTTTTGAGCATCGAGGACCGCTTCATAAGAACAGCAGCTTTTAGCTTCTTCTCCTGCCTTTTCTTCAGATAAAGGATCAACCCACATCCGCAGGGTTACTCCTACCACATCATAACCGCTTTCTTTTAAAAGCATGGCCGCTACAGAGCTGTCCACGCCTCCGCTCATGGCAACAATTACCCGGCCCTCTTTTTTTGAAGCGCTCATTACATAATCCACCCCGGCATCTAAGCGCTGCCCGTTAAGACAAGCAGCAGAATAACGCAAGTTTTTCCATCTGCTCATTAAAGCTGGAATAAATTATACACGAGGCGGGAGTATTTTTACAATTACCCGGCCCGGTTTCTAGATGGTATTACCCTCATTGCCCGGGGAATAAAAAACCGGCCTGAAAGCTTCAAGCAGGCAAAAAAGGCTAACCAGGCAGGACTACTATCAAGGGCGCTGCAAGGGGTGCCCGATCACCTGAAAAACCCTTAAAGGTCGCCCCTTAAATCCAGTTCATCTGCCGCCTTCTGCATCCCTTTTATTGTTTCCTCGATTAACTCTGTAACTTCCATGCCGAGGAGATTGGCTCCTTCTTCAATAATGCCCCGATCAACGCCGGCGGCAAAACCCTTCTGCTTCCACTTCTTTTTAACCGACTTGGCCGTCAAGTCGAGGATGCTTTTGCTGGGCCTCATTAACACCGTAGCCACAACCAGCCCTGTTAGCTCATCGATAGCATAGAGAACTTTCTCCATAGTTTCCACCGGTTCGACATCGGTGCAGATCTTCCAACCATGACTTTGCACCGCCCTGATGTAGTCTTCAGGCCACCCCTCTTCTTCAAGCATTTCCCGGGTTTTCAGGCAGTGTTCGTCCGGGTACTTCTCATAATCCAGATCATGGATCAGGCCTATGGCCCGCCACTTTTCAGGATCTTCGCCAAATTTTTCCGCAAAGTGGCCCATTACCGCCTCTACAGCCAGGGCATGCTTGATCAAAGCGTCATTCTGGTTATGCTTTTTCAACAGGGCCATCGCTTCTTCCCGTCCGGGTCTTTTCTCTGCCATATTTCCCACTTCCTTCACAAATATTTTTCAGTTCAAGCGTTACCAAAATATTAAAAAAACCAGCGCCAAAAGAAGAACCTGTTACCAGTGCGCAACCCTTCTCAAGAGCGCAAGCTGTATTAATTTCTTTCTTTCCAGAAGGCAAAAATCCTGCTTCACCGGCGCCACGTTATCTAAGTTCAGAAGAGGAATGTTTACAGGCAAGTTAAAAGGAACCCGGCTAAATAAATATTGTAAACAGCAGCCAGTTACATTATACTTTATAAGGAACATCTTGAGGTAAACCTAATTTTTCATTTTAAAAACACAAATACCAAGTGGAAAGCGGAGGTCAGATAATGAACGAGCAAGAATACAAAAACTGCCCAAATTGTGGAGAAGAAATCAAGCTGAAAGCAATTAAGTGCAGGTACTGTCACTCTTTCTTAGAAAATAGTGAAGAACAGGGCGGAGCAGCGGGCGCTGATGAAAAAGGGCCGGATACCCCTTCCGGCAGGCAGATTCCCCCGGAACCGCAGGGAACCATTCAAGACAGTGGCCATGATTTTGCTTCAAAAGGCAAGGGCTTTTTAGCTTCTCTTTTTGATGTCAAAATAACAGAAATGGTCACCCCAAAAATTATCCGCGTTCTATATATACTGGGGCTACTGGCCATCGGGCTGGGAATGTTTACAGCAATTATATCCTCCATTATTACTGTGGGCACAGCAGGATTCGGAACTGTTGTCATCACCCTGATTATGGCGCCGGTAGGGGCATTTATTGCCGTTGTTTTCCTGCGGGTTTACCTGGAACTAATCATACTGTTCTTTAATATCTTCGACCAGTTGAAAGAAATAAAAGCCGATTTGAAGCAGCAGGAAAAATAACCTGCTGCTTCTCATTCTTTTTCGTAATCCAGGCTATTTCAAGCCGCACAAATATTCCAACCTGCCTGTTCAGATATGGCTTTAATAATTGAGCCGCTTTGTTGGAGACAGCTAGCTGCGCAGTTTTAATGCAAATAAAGAGGACAAAACCAGCAGGCCGACTGCGATAATGACACTTGATAAGTCTCCAGTTTGAAAGTAAGCGACAAGATTTAAAATTGCTATAATGATCATGGCTGCAATTGCAAGTTTAGTTGCCATTTTAACTCTCCCTATGCGATAGATAAATATTATAAATATACTTTACCATAAAAAAATATTAAATGACAGATTATGGCGGTTAAAGGCCCTTTACATTTATCAGATGCTGCGGCTACAGGCTATCTGTATTCTTTCTAAAGAAAGACCTTTGCTAGAACATCATCGAGCCTATGAACAATAGCATCGATATCATCCCTGGTAACATTTAAAGGCGGCGCAATTATAACCCCGTCCCCACTGATGCCATCGGCACAACCGCGTGACCCGTAAAGAACCAGGCCCATCTCCAGGGCAGTGTCAACTACAGCGTTGGTGATATTTTCAGAAGGGTCAAAAGGCTGCCTGGTTTCTTTGTCCCGAACAAATTCCATCCCCGCAAAAAAACCTATCCCCTCGACGTGGCCGATTTCCGGGTATTTTTCTTCCATTAATCGCAGTTGCCCCAGCAGATAGCTTTCCAGGTTCCGGGTATTATCCAAAAGCTTATTATTTATAATATAGTTGACCACTTCCAAACCGGCCCTTGTCGCCACCGGGTTGCCCCCGAAAGTATGACCATGCGCAAAACTACCCGAATTATTTTTAAAAGCCTGGTAAATTTTATCCCGCATGATCGCAGCGCCCAGGGGGATATAACATCCGCCCAGGCCCTTGGCCATGGCGATTATATCGGGAACCACACCCCAGTGTTCCAGAGCAAAAAAGCGCCCTGTCCTGCCCGCCCCGCTCATCACCTCGTCGGCAACAAGCAGGATGTTGTAACGATCACAGATATCCCTCAGCAGGGGCCAGTAGCCTGGGGGAGGCACTGATACGCACAGCGAAGAGCCGACCACCGGTTCACAAATCACGGCAGCAATATTTTCCGCTCCTTCCCGCCTGATAACCTGCTCCAGGTCCTGGGCACACTCCAGGCTGCAGGA